>JAEEGF010251721.1_pt1 | contig 13955 bp, 10 predicted proteins | sample 9134171 | NCBI WGS metagenome assembly JAEEGF01 (sample SAMN16246542, study PRJNA631951) | gut metagenome | biome: gut microbiome; feature: rumen; material: AP-attached | host: Bos | place: Iran: Karaj | collected 2018-10
AAGAACACGACCATGCTGAAGATGAGCGCGAAGATGCTCACCAGGTGCATGCGCCAAACGATCTTGGAATTCATCAGCGGCTTGCTCGGGAACTTGCCGTCCCATTTCTTTTGGTAATGGTGGTGGAGCGGTGCGCACAGGAATATGCGCTTGCCGGTGCCTGTCGTCTTCTTGGTGAATTTGAACCAGCTTATCTGCAACAATACGGAGCAGGCTTCGGCGATGATGATGATGCACACGATGGGGAGGAATAGCCCTGCCTGCACCAGGATGAACATGATGCCGATGGTGGCGCCGAATCCGACGGAGCCTGCATCACCCATGTAGATTTCGGCGGGTGGGCTGTTGAACCACAGGTACGCCAGCAATGCGCCCGCGATAGACGTGGCGAGCGGGAACAGTTCGTCGCAACCGGGCAGGTACGGGACGCTCAGGTACTGGCTGAAGATAAAGTTTCCGCTCACGTAGGCGACAAGCCCGACAAACACCATACTGGTGAGGATGGGCACCGAGACGAGGCTGTCGAGGCCGTCTGTGAAGTTCGTACCGTTTGCGGAGGCGGCGATGACGAATGTCATGAATCCGACGAAAATCCAGTTGGGGAGGTGGATCTGGAACACTTCGATGGGGCAGAACGGAATAGTCAGGTCGCCCTTGAGTTCGGGGATGAACTTATAGCAGAAAATGGCGACGACAAGGCTGAACAAAAAGTAGAGGAAGAGTCTGAGCGTGCTGGAGATGCCGTCGGCCTTGTCCATGTAGTCGGCCGCCTTGATACGGCCCTGGTTGATGAGGCGCTTGGCGCGGACTTTCGCGATGTCGTCGATGGCGCCCACGGTGCTGAACAGGAGCAAGATGACCAGCGTAGATATGGTATAGCCGTTCATGTTGCACACGAGCAGCGAGACAATCTCGACCACGACCACCAGGAGCAGCCCGCCCATGATCGGGGGGGATTTTGTCTTGCCGTCCTTGTCGAAGTCGCTCGTCGCGTCGATTCTCTGCAGCAGGCGGATGTACTTGGGCATGAAGAAGAGGACGAGGATGATGGAAAGCATCGCGGCGGAACCGGCGCGGAAAAGTCGTCCGTCGAAAAGTTCAAGACTGGTTACGTGATAGAGCCAACGGCAAAGCATGGTATTCGGTGGAGTGCGAAGGTGTTTTTAGGTGTGTAACTTGGCTAAAACGGGTGAAAAATGCAAAAAATCAGAATGGGCGCACAAAAAGCAGGTTGGACGTGGGGAAAGATAAAATAATCCGTGGCTTTTGGCTTGCGCTGGCGAAAATTTCTACATTTTGGACATGAGTGAAATGCATATCGGCTGTCCCCATTGCGGAGCTTCCTTCAACGTCCAGTTCGACGGTGATATCTCGAACATGATGATATTCCCTTGTGCAAGGTGCAATGTCCCGCTGATGTATTTCCACGGAGAAATCTCGGAACTGGACCGGGACGAATTCGAACACTTGCGCAAACGCCTGACAAAGGTCCTGAACGTCGTCATGAAGCATGGCGATTCGGTGAGCGATGTCGCGGATTCGCTGAAAAAGATGGTGGATGCCTCCAACGAGCGCGCCTCGGAACGTAACGCACCCCACTTGCCCTCTATCTCGGACGAAACGTTGGCCCAGCTGCAAAAGAGCCTGGACGAGATGGACGCAGATAGCTTCTTGAAAAGCCTGTAAATATGTTTGAATTTTTTATTGCCGCTTTAGTTGTCGCCATCGCGCCGGGGCCGGACAACTTGTTCGTGCTTGCGCAGAGCGCGACTCATGGGACGCGTGCCGGCATCTGTGTGATTTGTGGGCTTTGCACCGGGATTGCCGTGCAGACGACGCTCCTGATTGTGGGCGTTTCCGCGTTGATTGCGGCGAGTCCGGTGGCTTTCTTTGTGTTGCAGTGCTGCGGGGCCGCCTACTTGCTGTACTTGGCGTACAAGAGCTTCCAGGTCCGCGCGGGGGTGGTGAAGTTAGACGAGAGAGGGGAAAAGAGCGAATCCTCTAGCTTGTCTTTCCGCAAGCTTTACTTGCGCGGCATCATCATGAACCTCACGAACCCGAAGGCTGTACTTTTTGCGCTTTCGTTTATCCCGCCTGCGGTCCGGATGGATTCGGCCCTGAGCCCGTCGCTCCAGATGGCAATTCTCGGCGTGGAATTCGTCGTGGCGACCTTCATCGTGTTCGGCTCTATAGCCCTTTTGGCGGGAACGGTCAAGAACTTCTTGCTCAATAGCCCCAAGGCAAACCGCAACCTCAACTGGTTCAGCGGCTGCGTGTTCGTGCTCCTCGCTATCGCGTTGTTCGTGATGTAATCTAGGCTTTATTCACAAGACGGTTCATAGAAAAATACACACGAAAAGAAACGCTTTGTTTCAGTCCCGTAATGGCCGTATCCTCTCCATGCTAACCAATGAGAATCTTTACAGGATTCAATAGGAATGGTATCAACGACAATATAAATATCGCTCCTTTTTTTATGTTTTATCAGATATTGAAGCGTATCATCAAAAGCGAAGGCATTTAATTGTACGGAGTCCGCATAATCTTCTTTTATTTTAAATTGATAGCAAAAAGGTTTTTCAAAGCAGCTTTCATAAGAAGAAATATTCGAAACGATTGTATCCAGTTCAACCGTTGATACGATATGAACTTCGTCATAACCATCGCTGGAGCATTCTCCAGGACAACCATAAAAAAAGAAAGCACAAGCTAGAAGAATTAAAAAAATAATTTCATTCGAGAATTCTCCTAATAGAACGCTGTTTTTCCCCGGTTCATTATCGTTCTAATATATCTTTTTTTTTCGGAGGATGGCAAAGATCAATGCTATTTTTCGCCTCGGCTCATAAAGAGCCTATATAAGATAACGATTACCCGTCGTGGTGCTATTGACACGTCGTTGCTTGGATATGCTATGAATCCAGTTTTTTGGTGAAGTTGTTGTGTTTTTTTCTTGAAAAGGAGTGTATATTTATGGTATGGGATATGCACTCGCAGTAATAGTTTTTTTTGTGGCGTGGAAAGGATTGCCTTCTACGTTTTTTTTGCCGTATGCAGTTTCTTTTATTGCTGGCGTTACGGCCTTTTTATTCATAAAGTTTTTAAGGACTAAAAAAACGCGATATTCAATCGCGGCTTCGGCGCTTGTGTTTGTTTTTTTTATTGTTGCAGTGATTGGTTCTTTGTCCTTCCCCGCAAGCATGGCCGACGGTGAACACTTTAGGTCTATGATCCCATTCCTGAACGTGTCTTTCCGTTAAAATTTCCTGTTACCAAACATCCCTCTAGTTTTTCCTCGGTTGATAAAGAGCCTATATAAGATTCAAGTCTGACTTTGAGGCTGCTTATCGGAAGGCTCTGGAGAGCGCGAAGTAGAGCTGTTTGGAAGAATTAGGGCGAAATACGCTCCGACAAGATATGTTCCAATTGCAAAAAATGGTGTCAGGATGCCGGATTCATAAAGAATTGTTTTTTCGGTATCGTTAAAAGTGATGTACGATGCGAAATGCCAAATGATTGCAAAAAGACCCCAGTAAATGCAGAAAAATACCCATTCGGTAAAAAGTGCTTCTTTCAAAAGGCTTCTTTTGTTCTGCTTTTCCATACCCATAATATAACCAAAAAAGCAATCAAAAAGTTAATCTAAGTTTTCCCTCGGCTCGTAAAGAGCCTCTATAAGATATACTTTCTGAATATACCTTTATTTATGCGGCTTCGCAAGCGATTTGACGCTGAAAAATTGGATGGATTCCTGACTTTTTGGCCATTTTCTTTTGGTTGGCTAGGCTAAAATTTTTCCTGCCCAGAGCCTGTTCAAGAACTGGGTCGCGGGCCACACTTCAATTCCGTTCAGTTTCCGCGGAGTGTCTTCCATCGAAATAAGGACAAGTTTTGCTTCGGGGTATTCTTCGCCGAAGGCTTTCAATCCTTTCGTGTCGTGCGATTCAACATTTTTTGAGGACTTTATCTCGATTGCCATTTCGGCATCGCCAATGACGGCATCCACTTCGTAGCGGTTGTCTAACGTGTGCCAGTAGCTGAGGGCCTCGTTCTCCCCTCTGCGATAAGAAAGGTAGGCGCGCAGCTCTTGGATTATCAGATGTTCTAGGGCATGCCCGTAAACATCGGTTCCTTGTACTAACGGGATCCTGTGCAGTAAGTGGTTCGGAATCGCCACGTCGAAAAAGTAGAACTTGGGCGACTGTTGCACGCGGCGCTTGACCTCTTTTACGTAAGCGGGTAGGCAGAATCCCAGCAGGGTTTCTTCCAAGATGGAGAAGTATTCCTTCACGGTCTTGGCGGATACTCCGCAATCACGGGCGATGTTTGCGTAGTTGACAATTTCTGCGTTGCTGAGTGCTGCCACCTGCAAAAAACGGGTGAACGCATCCAGCCTGCGTACTACGGATTCCTCGACAACTTCTTGCTGCAGGTAATCGCCTATGTAGGACTGGATACGTTTTTCGGCGTTACGAATGAGATAATGCCTCGGCAGCATTCCATTGTTCAAGGCGTGGTCTATGTCAAAATCGGGAATCTCTGCACTGACTAGCGGGAACAAGGTCTTTCGGAGGGCGCGTCCGCCAAGCAGGTTCGCTCCGCTTCTGCGCAACTTGCGTGCGCTAGAACCGCACAAGATGAATTTGAGGCCTTTGTTTTCGATTAGCCAGTGAACTTCGTCGAGAAGGGCGGGGACTTTCTGGACTTCGTCGATGATGACCAACTGTCCATCGTCAAGCATTTCGCATTCTTCCCTCAAACGTGCCGGTCGCAGTTTGAATGACAGCTGCACGTCGGTTTTGAGCAGGTCGTAAAATCGTGCCTGCGGGAACAGCGCCTTTAGCAGGGTGCTTTTCCCTGTCTGGCGGCTACCCCAGAGAAAAAGGCTGTCTTCTTCTATTTCCGGTATTTTTAGGATTCGTTCCAGCATCGCGAGGCCCTTTTTGTTGAAAATAACAAAAATTCAGCAAAAAAGCAATAGAAAAAGCAAGAAAAACAGGAGTCCTACTTCCGAAATTTAGCGAAAAACGGGAGTAGCGATTAAAATTTTGTTGTGTGTTGCGTAAAAATCACCTAAAACTCAATCCTATTAAAGTGCCCCTAAGAAAAGAAGGATGACGTTGATTTTCTAAATTTGGGCTTGATGAAACTCCTTTTTACCGACCTTGACGGAACGCTCCTGACCGACGACAAGCGCATCCTCGATGCGGATATGGCCGCTATTGAAGCGATGCTTTCTCGCGGGCACAAGTTGGTGCTCTGCACGGGCCGTCCGCTCACGAGCGCAAAGCAACTGGCGCAAAAGTACGGCTTTGACAAGCCGGGCTTTTTCCTGGTGAGTTTCAACGGCGGGCTAATCTACGATTATGCGACCGAGAGCGCGATTCTCACGCGGTACATTCCTGTCGATGAGGTGAAATTCATCATGGATGCGGCGCACCGCTGCGGCATGCATGCGCATACGTATTCGGGTGACCTCGTGGTTTCGGAATATGAGACGGAACAGCTCAAGACGTATTGCCGCCTGATGAAGATGGATTACGTTGTCGTGAAGGATATCCGCGAATACTACGGCGAATTTATCAATGTGGTGGTGAAGCCGCCCATCAAGGTGAATATCATTACGCCGTTCGACCATTCGAGCCTTGTGGATTTCCGTGCCGAAATGCGCAAGACGACGGCGGGCAAGCTTTTTGACGTGTTCAGTAAGCCCGAAATGCTCGAGTTTTCGCATATGCAGAGCAACAAGGGCGATGCGGTGCGGTTCATGGCGGACTTCTACAAGGTGCCGGTTGCCGATACGATTGCGGTGGGCGACGAAGAGAACGATTGCCCCATGATCGAGGCTGCGGGAGTGGGCGTTGCCGTGGCGAACGCTTCACCGGTGGCGAAGGCGGCTGCCGATTATGTGACCACAAACGACAACAACCATTCGGCAATTGCCGAGGTGATTGAGAAGTTTGTGATGTAGCGTTTTCTATATTTGGGATATGGAAGAAAAACAGACATACCGCGAAGTGATGCCGGGGGAACTCCCGTGCGAAGTGCCGGATTGCGACGGCGTGATGGTCGTCGACCCCGATAACAGCTACAAACTCACCTGCGACAAGTGTGGGCATATCAAGGAGTGATTGATGATTGATAATTGATGATTGATAATTTTACATCATCCATTATCAATTATCCATTGCCAAATGTCTTACGAGAACTTGAAAATCACCTACCCAGAGCTTCCTGTCGTTGAACATCGGGAAGAGTTCTTCGAGATGCTCGAGAAGCATCAGGTGGTGATTGTCAAGGCGGACACTGGTTCCGGCAAGTCGACGCAGCTCCCCAAATTCCTTTTGGAGTGGTATTCCTCAAAGGGCGAAGCCCGTGCTCATACCTCAGAGCGCGAAGCGCGACCTCATAGCCTCTTTAAAATTGGTGTGACGGAACCCCGCCGACTTGCGGCGATTTCTATTGCGGATCGCCTGCGTGAAGAATTGAAGGACGAGACACTCGTCTCCACGAAAATCCGCTTCTGGGAACAGGGCCAGAGCGACGCCCCCATCAAGGTGATGACGGACGGCATTTTGTTGCAGGAATTCCGTCGCGACAGGCTCTTTAGGCAGTATTCGGCCATCGTGATTGACGAAGCGCATGAACGCTCGCTGAATATCGACATATTGCTCGGCATTTTCAAGACTGTTTTGCATGAACGCCCGGAATTCAAGCTGATTGTGGCTTCCGCGACGCTCGATGCCAAGCTTTTCGAGGAATTTTACGACAACAGCTGCGTGCTCGAAGCCGAGGGCCGCACGTTCCCGGTGGATGTGGAGTACTTTTTTGACGGCGGTTCGGCGGCGCGGGCAGCGCTCGATACCAGCGGCAAGGGGGATTCGGGCCTTTTGGACGAGGCGCGCGATGCGATTCTCGACCTGGAAACGCGCCACCGCGATCACTTGCTTTGTTTTTTGCCGACGGAACGCGACATCCAAGATTTGGCGGGCGAGCTCGCGCACGAACTGGACTCTGCGACATTCGACATCTTGCCGCTTTACGGGCGCATGAGTCCCGATGAACAGCGTCGTATCTTCAGGCATACGGAAAAGACCCGCGTTGTGCTCGCGACGAACATCGCGGAAACGTCGCTCACGATTCCGGGAATCGCCTACGTGGTGGACACGGGTACGGCCCGCATTTCGCGCTACAATGCACAGTCTCGAATCCAGGGGTTGCCCGTCGAAGACATTTCGAAGGCGAGTGCCCGGCAGCGCACAGGGCGAGCGGGGCGCGTAAAGCCCGGTGTTTGCATCCGTCTCTATTCTCCCGAGGATTTCGAGAAGCGAGACGAGTTTACGGAGCCGGAAATCCGGCGGAGTAATCTCGCGAATGTTGTCCTGCAACTGCGCAGCCTCGGGCTGGAACTCGAAAACTTCCCGTTCTTGCAGTCGCCGCCGCATTCGGCATTTCGCGGCGCTTACAAGACGCTTTTTGAACTCGGTGCGTTGACCGCCGATAACGCCAGCGGGCATGTGACCAAGCTGGGCCGCGAGATGACGCGCCTCCCGATGGACGTGGCGCTCTCTGCCGTGCTCCTGCGGGCGCGTGATGCCGGCGTATTGCAGCCCGCATTGATTGTTTGTTCGGCGCTCTCCATCCAGGACCCGCGCGTGGTTCCCAGCGAAGAACCCGAACGCACACGCATTCGCCAACTGCACCGCAAGTTCGCGGGCCACAAGAGCGATTTCCTGACGTTCATTTGCATGTGGAATGCCTTTTGTGCCGAATGGGATGGCAAAACCTGGAACAAGTTGCGCAAGTTCTGCGACAAGAACAGCCTGCATTTTTTGCGGTGCCGCGAATGGATTGATTTGTATGAACAGTTCGGGCGCATCCTCGACGTGAAATTTGAGAATCGCGTGTGCCCGCTCGATAGTTTCCACCGCGACAACCTGCACATCGCTTTGCTTTCGGGATTCCTGGGCGGTATTGCCTTGCGTGACATGGAAAACGGCTGCTACCGCCTGGTGAGCGGCCGCGAGACTCACGTTTTCCCGGGCAGCGACCTTTACGGCAAGAGCGCGGAATGGCTCTTTAGCGCCGAGGTGCGTGAGACGAGCCGTATCTTCCTCAACAAGGCCGCCGAAATCAAGCCTGAATGGATTATGCAGGTGGCGGAACCTTTCTGCACGCGTCGCTGGTATGCGCCTACGTGGAACCAGGATCGCGGTTTTGTGGAAGCGGTGGAGGAGGTGAGTTTCCGCGGTCTCGTGATTAGCCGCGGCCACCGCGTGGATTATGCGCGCGTGAACCCTGATGAATGTGCCGAGATTTTCTGGCGCGAGGCCGTAGTGCTTGGTCAGATGGCGCGTCCGTTTGCCTTTATGACGCATAACGAGCGCGTCGTCGAGGATTTGCATGCGCTGGAAGCCCGTAAGCGCCAATTCGGGCTTGCTCCGAGCGAAGATGCCCTGGTGGATTACTATGTGCGCATTGCGCATGAGGTGAATTCCATCAAGACGCTCAAGGACTACATCCGCGAACATACCGACCAGTTCCTGAAATTCGATGCTGCTTTTTGGTTAGAACAGAATGAGGGCGGCATCAGCGGTGTCATTGCGAGCGAAGCGCGGCAATCTCTAGCGGATTTTTTCCCTCGTTCTTCGAACCTCAAACCTCGTGCCTCGAAGGCGCAACGCACCGACCTCCAACCCTCTCTCGGCGGCTCTCTCGAACAGTTCCGCATTGAAGGGCTTGACGGTTCCAGCCGCATTGTGATGGGCGAGATGGTCTTCGATGCGACTCGCGACTGCGATGGTATCACACTCGACTTGCCATACGACATGCTTCCGCAGGTGACGCCAGCTTCCCTTGCTCTCTCGATTCACCAGTGGCGCGAATGGATGGCGGAATCCGTTATCCGCGAGATGCCCAAGAATGCAAAAAAGCAGCTGGAAGGCAAGCGTACGTTTATCGACGACGCCTTCTGCGACAAACTCAAGGAAAAACCGCACAAGGCCCCGCTCTTTAGCCTCTACGAAGTCTTTGCCGAGATGAAGCAGCTCGATTGCGACATCCCGACGGTCACGCCCGAAAAGGAAAACCACCTGCGGATTCATGCGAAAATCTTCAAGCAGGGGTTCCCAGAGAAATTTTCCACCGAAATTAACCCGGAATGGGGGAGCTTCCAGCTCTTTGCTGCGGTTCGCCCCGTCCTGGTGACGTTCGGTATCGATTTTGCGCTTGGCGATATGCGCTTTGGCTGGCGTCTCGGGGAATCTGCGCTGATGTCTCCGGCAGAATCTGCGTTCTGGCAAGCTTTCCGCAAGCGTGTGGAAGGTCGCGCGCAATCTAATACCGGAAATCGCACGCAGCCTGATGCTGATTCTTCGCTCATTGTCGACCGTCTGAACTTGCTCGAGACGGGCGGCCTCTATTCCGATGGTTTCAAGACGGCGCTCAAGTCGTGGGTTTTGAAGTCACTTGTTGCCGATAAGCTAGATGCGAACCGTTGCGTGCGCTTTACGGGCCTTGAGTTTTCTCGCGGCAAAAAAATACGTGATTTCAAGAATCTTGCTGCAAGCACTCGCAGCGAAGACGAAGAAATGCGCCTTGTGCTTGTGCGCGCCACCTATGAATCCGGCCTTCTCGGAGCTGAAACCTTCGTGAAATTCTGGGACATTCTTCGTGAATACTCGGTAGCGATGCGCCAGGGCGGTGACCACGCCCGTGATGCAATCGCCGCACTCATGGCGAAGAACAAGTCCATCTCGAAAATTGCGACGCTCTACCTTCCTGACCACAAGGAAAATACTTTGTTCGAAAGACTGGCCGTACTCGGCGTTGACATGCCGGTCGGAGATTGCTTCGCCCAAGGGGCTAGCGATGACAAAATAGACCTCTCTGTCAAGGATCTCCGTGAAAAGTTCCGTCCCTTCCTCAAGGCTCGCTTCATGAAGGACCACGAACTGAAAACCGCCCGAGACCTCCTCTCCAAAATCGAGCGTACTGCTTCTGACGAATCCGAATATCCTGAGCTCTACTTACAAGCCTCCGCCCTGCTCGAGGACTTTGAAATCCTCAAGTACAAGCGCAAGGGCGACGATTCCGAGGAAGTTATCGAGGAAGATTCCCTCGCGAAACTCAAGGGCCGTTTTGGGAAATTAAAGTAACCTTTTTGTTACGCAACTTGGGGCGCCTCACTCGGCTTTTCCTTAAAACAGTTTGATTTCGACATTATTCCGTCTTTAGTGCTACTTTTGCGATAGGTGTTTTTCTAAATTTTATCGGGATGAAATTTTGTCTACGTTTAATCTGCTTGTTGGCTTTTGCTGTTATTTCCGCTTGCTCTAACAGTGACGATCCTGTCATTGTGTCGGTGGGGAAAACCAAGTTGCACCTTTCCGAAATTAGGGTCATGGCCCCGGAGTGGGACACCTGGGGCAATCGCGAGCGCCTCTCTTTTTTGGATCACTGGATTGATGAGGAAATCATTTACCAGGAAGCCGAGTCCAATGGGGTTTTGGATGATTCCGCCCTTGCTCAGCAAATCGAGTCCATGGTGCGCAAAATGGCGGTGGACTATTTCCTCCAGACCTTTACGGATTCTATGCTTGTGACGGATGCTGAAAAGCAGGAATACTACAAGAACCACCCGGAGCAGTTCCTGCGAGGAAAAACGATTGCTTCTGGAGCAATCCTGTATTTTAGCGAATGGCAGAATGGTTCGACCTATTATAAGGGACACAAGAGTACGGTGTATGATTCTATCCCTCATGCCCATTATCTCGTCAAGAAAATTGTTCCGTTTGATTCTGTGGAGACAACTCCGGATACTTGTTTGATTCCTGACTTGCAGGAAGCTGAAGTCGGGCATCTTACGCAGATGAAGGTTTGCGGGGGTGCTCTGAAGATAGGTGTTGTTGTGAACCGCCTGGATTCTGCGGATGTTCTTCCGTTCGAGGAAGTCGCAGAGGATGTCCAGACTCGCGCATGGCTGGAACACCAGAAGGTTGTCCTGGATCGCCTGAAAAAGGAATGGAAGAGCTCTCGTCCCATTTTTATGAAGACTAACGTATTTGGAAAGGATAAATGATGTCCAAATTCTTTCGTAATGTTGCATTGTTGATTGTTGCCTGTTGTTCCGTGGCCGTTGCTGCGCCGGTCCTTATGGAAGGAATTGCCGCCGTTGTTGATGGTAAACCGATTATGCGCTCGGAACTCATGAACAAGCTCTACCAGTTCCAGGAAATGCCTGAAGCGGCGGAGATGAGTGAAAAACAGCAGAAGGAATACATCCTTGAAAAGCTGATCGAGGAAAAGGTCTTGCTCAGCCGTATTGACCGCGATTCTATCGTGGTTACGGATGCCGAGGTCGACCAGCGCGTGAATACCCATATGACGCAGCTTGCTGCAAGTCAGAACATTGACTTGTCTACTCTAGAAAAGGCTATTCGAACCCAGTTGGGTATCAGTGTCGCCCAGTATCGCGACCAGCTTGCAAAGCAGATCCGTTCTCATATCGAAATGATGCGAGTCCGCCAGATGCATGTGGGAACAATTCATCCGACTAAGAAGGAAGTGGATGCTTTCTACAAGGATTACAAGGATTCCCTTCCGAGGCAGTACAATTGTGTGCTGCTGAGTCACATACAGATTCCCATTGTTCCGGATTCCATGATTGTGGACTCCGTCAAGCAGATTGCTGAATCGCTGATTGATAGCTTGAATTTGGGCATGAGTTTTGAACTCCTGGCAAAGAACCACTCCCAGGATACCAGTGCGGCGAAGGGCGGTGATTTAGGATATTTTAAACGTGGTCTTTTGGATCCGGCATTTGAACGCGCCTTGGATAAGCTTTCTAATGGTCAGTATGCGGCAACTCCGGTTAAGACGAACCTTGGATGGCATATCGCCCGTGTTCTCGGTCGCAAGGAAGACGGCGTTCGCTCTGCTCAGATTCTTTTGCGCACGATTCCTTCGGCGAAGGATTCCGCTTCGATTTTGCAGCTTGCCGATTCCCTCAAGAAATCGATCAAGACAAAGGCGGATTTCTCGGCCGCGGCAAAGAAGTATAGCGAAGACAAGGCGAGCAACTATGCTGGCGGTCTGCTGGGTTGGTTCCAGAAAAATGAGATGGAACCGGCGTATGTCGACCCGGTGGCCAACTTGAATGTTGGTGAAATCTCTGAGCCTGTCCTGATTGATGGTGCTTACCACCTGTTCCGCCTGGACGATTCAAGACAGATTCGTGAACTGACGATGGAAGAAGATTACGGCAAGATTGAACAGCTTGCCGCGAACCATCTCGAAGACCAGAAACTGGAAAAGCTGGTCAAGAGGTGGCGCAAGGAAGTCCACGTTGAAATCCGCATGACGGAATGATTGGATTATGATTGATTTTACCCATGTCACCAAGTCTTACGAGGACAACTGGAAGGCGCTCAACAACGTCACCTTCCGAGTGAACAAGGGTGAATTCGTTTTCTTGACGGGACATTCCGGTGCGGGAAAGTCGACCGTCTTGAAGCTAATTTATATGGACGAACGCCCTGACGAAGACCGTGGCGGACAGGTCATGGTGAAGTTTACGGGGGATTGCGTCTACGACAGCAAGAACACTCCGGACAAGAATATCCAGGCGTTACGCCGCAAGATGGGGATTGTTTTCCAGGACTTCAAGCTGCTGCCCGATAGAAACGTCTTTGAAAACGTGGCGCTTGCGCTCCGTATCGTGGGAACTCCGAGCAGCAAGATTAATTCGGCGGTTTTCGATGCGCTGGCCTTGGTGGGTATCAGCCAAAAGCGCTTTGCTATGCCGTACACGCTTTCGGGTGGTGAACAGCAACGTGTGGCGATTGCCCGTGCGATGGTGCACAATCCGTATGTGCTCCTTGCTGACGAACCGACGGGAAACCTCGACCCCAAAAATGCAGAGGAAGTTTTCAGCATTTTCAAGGAAATTAATGCTCGCGGAACGACTGTCGTGATGGCGACGCATAACCCGGACTTTTACCTGAATAGCCCCTTCCGTCGCCTAGTTCTTGACCACGGCGAACTCTTGAACAGGGATATGATTTAATTTATCCTAAATTCAGAGGGGTGAAAATGGGTACTTGGGTTAAGTGCATCTTTTGTTTGCTACTTGTTAGCTTGTCTGTGTTCGCCTCCGAAGAAGAATCGAAAAATGAGTATTGGCGAGAAAATCAAAGCCATGATGTGTTTTATTTCGGTGCCGATGTCTCTACATGGTCGGATCATGTTGATTACAATATGGTGTTTGAAGCGGGAAAGCCCATTTTAAATCGCCTTTATTTGACGGCTGATTTTTTGAATCTTCACATTATGTCTGACAAGGATAGGGAAGATTCGGATTCGACAGCAAGAATAACGGGCATGAGTAGCCTAGTGTCGCTGTTTTTTTTGCCATTTGTTATGTCGGGCAATGAGTCTGAAAATACCATGTTCGGTGTCTTGGCCTTGATGAATCCGACTTTGGAGTATTATTTTTGGGAAGGTTTTACGACCCTGTCGGTTGGTGTGGGGTATAAGACGGATTGGTTTGCTTTTAGCCCTGGGCATGAATTTTATTTTAGACCGCACGCAGATGTGAATTTAAACGTCTTTATAGTTAGGATTTCTGCATCGTATGCGTATGTGGTCAAGGAAACCTATGACCTGAAAAAAGGTTCCAGATTTTATCTGAGAATCTACATGGGTATCTGGTATTAGTTAGACTTGAATGGCGCGGATTTCGCCGGGCTTTAAGTCGTTTAATGTGAAATTGTCGAATTGAATGCGCATAAGGCGCATGACTTCGTAACCCAGGTGGGCGAGCATGCGACGGATTTCGCGGTTCTTGCCCTCGGATAGCGTGATTTCGAGCCAGCAGTTCTTTTCGCCTTCGCTGTGGAAAACTGCGCGCTCGGCGTGCATGAATTCTTCGCTTTCGCCGAAGACGCGGGGTGGAA
>JAEEGF011717406.1_pt1 | contig 13955 bp, 10 predicted proteins | sample 9134171 | NCBI WGS metagenome assembly JAEEGF01 (sample SAMN16246542, study PRJNA631951) | gut metagenome | biome: gut microbiome; feature: rumen; material: AP-attached | host: Bos | place: Iran: Karaj | collected 2018-10
ATCTTGTTCTTGCTCGATTCCGAAGGACGGAAGTTGTCGCTACGGGCAAACTGCTCCATTGCCTGCTTCTCCTCGCGATTAAGTGTTTCGGGGATGTAGACACTGATGTGAACGATGAGGTCGCCCATACCGTAACCATAACCCTGAACGGCAGGAAGGCCTTTGCCACGCAGACGTACAACTTTGCCAGGTTGTGTGCCTGGTTCTATCTTGATGCGCGCCTTGCCGTCGAGTGTAGGAATCTCAACCGTTCCACCCAATGTGGCCGTTGGTACATCGAGCAACAGATTATAGACAAGGTTCTGCTCTTCGCGAACAAAATCCTTGTGTGGTTGTACCTCAATGAACACTTGTATGTCGCCTGGCACACCATTACGCTTGCCGGCATTGCCCTTCTGAGGAACGGTAACAACCATTCCATCGGCTACGCCTGCAGGTATCTTTACCTCTACAAGTTCCTCGCCTGTTACGACGCCTTCGCCGTGACATTTCGTACACTTGTTCTTGATGGTATGACCTTCGCCACCGCAGGTGGGACAGGCCTGTTGTGTCTGCATGCGTCCGAACATGGAGTTGACGGTGCGTACGGTATAACCCTTACCGCCACACGTTGGGCAGGTCTGTGTTTGTCCGTCTTCCGAACCACTTCCGTGACAATGGTCGCAGGTAACCGCCTTCTTCACCTTGAATTTCTTGGTTACGCCCTGAGCCACCTCATTGAGCGTAAGGCTCACCTTGAGTCGAAGGTCGCTTCCACGATAGACTTGATGACCACCTTGGCCTCCATTTCCGGTAAAGCCACTGAAGATGTCGCTGAAGCCTCCGAAGCCTCCTCCGCCACCCATGCGTCCGCCGAAGATGTCGCCGAACATCGAGAAGATGTCGTCCATGTTCATGCCTCCGCCACTGAAACCACCGCCCATGCCGTTCAGGCCTTCGTGGCCAAACTGGTCATAGCGAGCGCGCTTCTGCTCGTCGTGCAGCACATCATATGCCTCAGCCGCCTCCTTGAACTTCTCCTCGGCTTCTTTGTTGCCAGGGTTGCGGTCAGGGTGGTACTTGATGGCCATCTTCTTGTATGCGGCCTTTATCTCTTGTGGTGTGGCGTTCTTTTGCACGCCCAGCACTTCATAATAATCCCTTTTAGCCATTTGCTTGGTTCAATTAGCTTTTCTTTTTTCTCTTCTTCTCTTTTCTCTTTCTCTCATATTCCGACAACTACTTTTGCGAATCTCAGAACGGTGTCGTTAAGCATGTAGCCCTTCTCTGTGCAGTCGATGACTTTGCCCTTCAGCTCAGGCGTAGGAGCAGGGAATTGGGTAACAGCCTCGTGGAAGTCGGTGTTGAAGTCGACTCCCTCTGTCTTCATTTGCGTTACGCCTTGTGCCTCCATCACCTTCAGGAACTTCTTGTAGATGAGGTCGACACCTTCGCGTACGGCTTTCACATCCTCGGCCGTCTCTATGTGCTGCAAGGCACGCTCTAGGTCGTCGATAACGGGAAGCATGGCTTCCAGCACCTTGCGACCACCGTTCAGGATGAGTTCTGCCTTCTCCTTGATGATGCGCTTGCGGAAGTTGTCAAATTCGGCCTGCTTGTACAGGCGTTCCTTCTCCAGTTCTGCCACGCGTGCTTCGGCAAGTGCCAACTTGTCTTCTATAGTTTCTTCCTGAGGTGCTTCGGCCTCTTCAGCCTCTGCTTGTTCTGTATTCTCAGTGTTCACACTCTCCTCTATGGTCACGTCTTCCGTGGCCTCCATCTTCTTTGTGTCTTCTGTATTTTTGCTCATAATATAGGTGTATTTTGTCACTTTTTATGCTACAAATATCTTGCCAAAGGCATATTTCTTCGAAGTGTTTTTGCTCCGAAGTGCCAATAATGTATGAAAAAGAGGGATTTTGTCTGTGTCTTATTCCCCTTCCACATGACAATGGATGAACCCCATCTCACGTGCTCGTTCCTCAGGCATGAGGAAGTAGGTGGCTTCGCCTTCAGTGCAGACTTCGCCTTGCGAATTGCATATCTCTGCGTGTATGAAGAGGATGTTTCGCATCTGCTTGGTGATATGAGCTCGGATGGTCAACTGAGGTTCGTTTGTCGATACGGCTTTGCGAAACTTTATGTTGAGGCTAGTCGTGAAGCCGCTTGTCTGCATCTTGCGCGTTACCACCCAACCGCATGTCTCGTCGATGAGTGTGCTTAGGACACCGCCATGCATCGTGTCCACCCATCCTTGGAAGTTGCGTTCGGGATGCCAAGTGCTCACGATGTCGTCGCCGTCTTCGTAAAACTCCATGTGGAGGCCAAAGGGGTTGTTGGGTGCACAGCCGAAACAGTTATATTCAGGATGCCCCGTCCAGGGGTTGATGATTTTCTTCATTTTTTATCTTGTTTACGGATTTGAAACACTATGGAATGTTATTTGACCACCTCGGGCGTCCAGCACTTGAAGAAGCGGATTACGCGTTCTTGACTGTAACCATTGCCTTCTTCGAGGAAACTCGAGTCTTGGGTGTGGATTACGCGTCCTTCCTGATTCAGTACGACGAAGACGGGAAAACCAAAGCGCATGGGGTTGCCAAGTCTTTTCATGGAGGCATCAGTAAGTTGCTGTCGGGCTTCGTCGCCCTTGTTTCGTGGGTCATAGTTGACGTGGATGAAGACGAAGTTCTCGTCGATGATGCGACTGATGGTGGTGTCCCGCTTGGCAAAATCGGCAAAGCGCAAGCACCAAGGACACCAGTTTCCACCCACCTGACACACAACGAACTTACCCTCCGCCCGTGCTCGAGTGAGTGCTTGGTCAATCTGTTCCAGTGGGTTCGCCTTTTCGTCATACACGCGAGGCAGTCCTGTCTGTGCCATCGCCGTGATTGCACAGCAGAGCACGATTGCAGTCAATATCTTTCTCATACTTGGTTTGTTTTTCTTCGGCACAAAGATACGAAGAAATAATCAATTAATCGTTCGTGTTTCGTGATTTGTTCGTAACTTTGCATCCGAAAATCAATATGTTATGACAAATTCATCCATGATACCCCCTTCGTTTGAAAGTGATTACAACAATGGAGCACACCCCGAGGTGCTTCGTCATTTGGTGGAAACCAACGAGGCGCAGAGTGCTTCGTATGGCTTCGATGTGTGGAGTGAAAGCGCAAGGGAGAAGATTCGCAAGGCGTGCGAGTGCCCAGAGGCAGACATCTTCTTCCTGACAGGCGGAACTCAGGCTAATGCAACAGTCATCGATGCATTGCTGAGGCCTTATCAAGCTGTGATTGCCGTTGAGACGGCGCACATCAATGTTCACGAGTCTGGGGCAGTGGAGGCAAGCGGACACAAAGTTATAGCCCTGCCTTCGCACGAAGGACAAATGACGGCCGACGGCCTGCGTGCCTATCTCAAACAATTCTTTGCTGACCCCACGTGGGAACACATGGCTGTGCCGGGAATGGTGTACGTGACTATGCCCACGGAAATGGGTACTATATATAATAAGGTAGAACTGGAAGCCATCTATGACGTTTGTCACGAGTATCAGATGCCACTCTACATCGATGGTGCACGATTGACATATGGCTTGATGGCAAAGGGATGCGATTTCGACCTTGCTTGGATGGCTCATCATTGTGATGCCTTCTATATTGGCGGAACGAAATGCGGTGCCTTGTGTGGCGAAGCCGTAGTCTTTCCTCGGACAGCGCCTAAGGGATTCTTCACGCATGTGAAGGCTCATGGTGCATTGTTGGCAAAGAGTCGTGTGGCAGGCGTTCAGTTCGATGCTTTGTTCACGGACAACCTCTATTTCCGCATTGGTCAGTATGCCATCGATATGGCGATGAAGTTGAGAGACATCTTCGAGAAGCATGGTTACGAGGTAAAGCCTTCGCCTACAAACCAGCAGTTCGTTGTCCTTGAGAACTCGCAGATGCAGGCTCTGATGAAGCGTGTACTGTTTGAGACTTGGGAACCACTCGACGACAACCACACCCTCTGCCGTTTTGTCACCAGTTGGGCAACGAAGGAAGCCGACTTGCAAGTGCTGGAGGAGAGCCTTAATTTATGATAATGTATAGAGTTCGTTTATGCTCTTTCTTTGCAAGTCCCTCCCATTGCGGAGGAGGGATTTAGGGAGAGGGGCTTTTTCATAATTCGTTTCGTGCTTTTCGAATCTCATCCTCTGCAACCCTTCCTGCCCTCCAACGGTCGCATACTGTTTCTCGGCAGTTTCCCTCCACCTAAGGCAAGGTGGTCGATGGAGTTCTTTTATCCTAACTGGATCAATGATTTCTGGCGCGTGATGGGCTTTATCCACTTTGCCGATGCCCAGCACTTCGTGGTCTCAAACGAGAAGCGTTTCGACAGGGAACGCATCATCGAGTTTTGCCTCGAAAAGGGATTGGGATTCTACGACACTGCTACACGCGTTTGTCGCCTCAAGGACAATGCTTCGGACGACCATCTGGAGATTGTAGAACCCACAGAAATTAGTTTGCTTATTAGCCAGATGCCTCATTGCCACGATATTGTGACCACTGGCGGAAAGGCAAGCGAGGAACTGCAGAAGCAATTGGGCTTCCTCGTGCCCAAGATTGGAGAATATGCCGAAGGTGAGGCCTTTGGTCGCACACTCCGCTGGTGGCGCATGCCTAGCACAAGTCGGGCTTATCCCTTGAAACTGGAAAAGAAAGCCGCTTATTACGCCCAACTTTTTAAGGCTTAATCCTCATTTCCGGAAGGCTTAGGTACGATGGCAATCGAACCTATGTTCATTGGCCCTCGAACCTATGTTCATTGGCCCTCGAACCTATATTCATTTGTCCTCGAACCTAAGGCACAAAAAATAAGCCCTCAGGCCTTCGTGAGGAAACCCCAAGGGCTTACTGAATAAGGCTTATGAATGATGTCAATCGTTATCCTTCTCCGTACATCTTCGCCTTCAGTTCCTTAATGGCGTCACTCGAGATGTAGTCGTCGTACTCCATCAGTTTGTCGATGGTGCCGTTAGGCGTGAGTTCAATGATGCGGTTGGCCACCGTCTGAATAAACTCGTGGTCGTGGCTGGCAAACAGGATGTTGCCCTTGAAGAGTTTCAGGTTGTTGTTGAACGCCTGAATGCTCTCTAGGTCGAGGTGGTTGGTGGGCGTGTCCAGCACAAGGCAGTTGGCATTGCGCAGTTGCATGCGAGCAATCATACAGCGCATTTTCTCACCTCCCGAAAGCACGCTCACCTTCTTCAGCACTTCCTCGCCTGAGAAGAGCATGCGTCCGAGATAACCCTTCATGAACACTTCGTTGCCTTCGCCGTACTGCATGAGCCAGTCGACCAGATTCTTGTCCGATTGGAAGAAGGCCGTGTTGTCCAGTGGCAGATAGGCTTGCGTGATGGTGACACCCCATGAGAACGTGCCTGCCTGAGCCTCGCGATTGCCCATGATGATTTCGAAGAGGGCAGTCATTGCACGTGGGTCGTGACTGAGGAATACCACCTTCTGACCCTTCTCGACATTGAACGAAACATTATCGAAGAGCAGGGTCCCGTCCTCGGCAACAGCCTTCAGATCTTGCACTTCCAGTATCTGATTGCCTGGTTCGCGCTCCATCTGGAAGATAATGCCGGGATACTTACGTGTGGAAGGCCGAATCTCCTCGATGTTCAGTTTCTCCAGCATCTTCTTTCGGCTGGTCGTCTGCTTCGACTTGGCCACATTGGCACTGAAACGACGAATAAACTCCTCCAACTCCTTACGCTTTTCCTCTGCCTTAGCCTTCTGGTTCTGTGCCTGGCGAAGAGCCAACTGGCTGGATTCGTACCAGAACGAATAGTTGCCGGCAAAGAGCGTAACCTTTCCGAAGTCAATGTCTATGGTGTGTGTACATACGGCATCGAGGAAGTGACGGTCGTGGCTGACCACGAGCACCGTTTGTTCAAATTCGGAGAGATATTGTTCGAGCCACTGAACGGTATCGAGGTCGAGGTCGTTGGTGGGCTCGTCGAGAAGCAGGTTATCAGGATTGCCGAACAACGCCTTTGCGAGCATCACGCGCACCTTCTCCTTACCAGAGAGTTCACCCATTAGCTGATAGTGCTTGGCCTCTTTGATACCGAGTCCTGAAAGCAGGGCTGCAGCATCGCTCTCGGCTGTGTAACCGCCCATCTCTGCGAACTTGTCCTCCAATTCTGCTACGCGTATGCCGTCCTCATCCGAGAAGTCGGCCTTTGCATAAAGTGCTTCGCGCTCTTGCATCACTTCCCACATCGTGGTGTGTCCCATGAGCACGGTGTTCAGCACGGTTTCTTGGTCATATTGGAAGTGGTCCTGCGAGAGCACGCTCAGGCGTTCGCCAGGTCCCAGCTCGATGGTTCCCTTGTTGGGTTCCAGTTCACCACTGATGGCTCGCAGTAGGGTTGACTTTCCTGCGCCATTGGCTCCAATCACTCCGTAGATGTTGCCAGGAGTGAACTTGATATTTACGTCTTTATAAAGTACTTGTTTGCCAAACTGAATGGCCAGATTCGATACAGTTATCATTTTTTCAGACTTTCGCTAATAAATTGGAAGGGTAGAAGGTCTTTGACGGTTGAAACCACATGTGTGCCACTGGCACCATAAAGGAGGACACGCATAGCATGATGATAGCGGTCTTCCACCTCCAGCATCACCTGACGGCAAGCACCGCAGGGCGAAATGGGTTCGGGATAGTAGTGTCCGTTGGCAAAAGCCGCAATGGCCAATGCCACAATAGGTTGGTCGGGATGCATGTGCTGGGCATGAAAGATGGCTGTCCGTTCGGCACAAAGGCCCAAGGGATAAGACGCATTCTCCTGATTGCTGCCTGTTACGATAGTGCCGTCTGCCAGACGCAGGGCTGCACCCACCTGGAATTTGGAATACGGAGAATAACTGCTCTTCGTGGCTTCCTTTGCCAGTTCCACGAGCTCGCGGTCTTCTGCACTGAGTTCGTCATCCAGAAAGATGCAAACTTCGCTCTTGATTTCGTACTTTTCCATAATCAAAGCCTTATTTGCCCACAAAGGTACAATATTAAATTAAAAATTAAAAATTAAAGATTAAAAATTACTATCTTTGCACCTGGAAACAAACGATTATGGCATGAAACGCATCCTATTACTCCTCTTCATTCTTCATTCTTCACTCTTCGCTCTTCACTTGCATTCCCAGCGTCCCAATCAGGCCTATTGGGAATACATCGAGAAGTATCGGAGTATGGCTCAGGACCAGATGATGCGTCATCGCATACCTGCCAGTATTACATTGGCTCAGGGCTTACTGGAGAGTGCGGCAGGAAGGAGTGAACTTGCCTTGAAGGCAAACAACCATTTCGGTATTAAGGTTGGGACGGGATGGACCGGTCCGTATGTGATAAAGAGTGACGACAGACCAGACGACCGCTTCCGTAAATATAATAATGTAGCAGAGAGTTACGAAGACCATTCTCAGTTCCTCTTGAAGCCTCGTTATGCCAGTCTCTTCAAACTGAATATTACGGACTATAAGGGATGGGCAAATGGCCTGAAACAATGCGGCTATGCCACCAGTCCTACGTATGCCCAGCAACTGATAACCATTATCGAGAACTATGGTCTGCATCAGTATGATTCGCATAACCGCCATTATTACCAGACGGTTGGTGCAACTACTACTGCACAACCTACAACCCGCGAGCTGGCCGAACAGGCTTTCTATGCCACGCATCCCGTTTATGCCTGCAACAAGAACTATTACATCGTGGTTCAGCCAGGCGACAATTTCCCAATCATTTCTATGATGACGGGTATCTCGAAGCGCAAACTCCGCAAGTATAACGAACTTCCCAAGAAATATGTTCCGCAGGCGGGCGATGTCCTATTCCTGCAGAAGAAGCGTTCCAAGGCCGATAAGTCGTTCAAGGGCATTTACTATATCGTTCAGGAAGGCGAATCGATGTACGACATTGCCCAGCGTTATGGAATGAAGGTGGCAAGCCTGTACAAACTCAACAGCCTACCTGCTGACTACATGCCCCAGCCAGGTCACATGCTACGCGTTTACTAATCGCGTTTCCATAAAAATAAGAGCCGAATCAGCATCTCGCTTGACTCGGCTCTGTTGTGTTTATCGTACTAACACTTTCGTGCGATTGACGATGTAGATGCCTCGCCTTGCAGGAATGCTGGCAGAAGTCTCAAGCCAGTCGGCAAAGATGGTCTTGCCAGAGATGTCGGATACAACTACGCGTTGAGGCTTATTCACGCGGATGTTGATGTAGCCAAGTCCTCCCGTGGCTTCCAGCGTGGGTTCGGCAGTTAGCGTGGGCGTGCAGATGGCATCGGGATCAGTGCCTTCGCCATAAATGAGTTCCTTATACTGCAAGACGAACTTTCCTACAGCCACACATTTCTTGTCAGTCATGTTCGCAATGAGTCCGAGACTCACGGTAGTGGGTTCCTCGAGCATGAAGGTTACTGACTGACTTTCGGCAAGTGGAGACCATGCAAGTGCTTCAGCGGACAATTTGTCAGTGATGGGCAGTTCATCGCCAACGGCTGCAGCTATATACGTGCCATCGGGAAGCCAGTTGTAATGGTATGTGTCGCCGTCTCGGTCAGCTGTGAATGTGTACTGTCCTGCTGGGAGTTCCACGGTCTGGAATATCATCAGGTCCTTGATGTTCTCCTCGAACCCAGAATAAGTATCCTCGAGTGTGAGGTAGTTGTTCTTTTCAGCATCCACGTGCCATTCGGTCAGGACGTTTCCGTTCTTGACGGTGTTCAGTTGCTTCCAAGGCGAGGTGGTGCTGTTCATCAGCAGTTTCAGGTAACGACTGCTGTTGGCAGGATTTACCGTACCCGACCCTGTCTTGAACGGGTGCTTGTAGTTCTTCAGGTAGTTGGCAGTAACATCTTGCATAGTGCCTCGAGGATTGAGGTAGAAGATGCCGAGCGTGTTATCCCAAGCGTCGCCGTCAGGACCAAAATTTATGCGCTTACCCGCAATCCCGTGAGCAGAGCGGTCGATAACGTCTCCGCTGTTTTGGTTAAAGTCGTAGTAGAGTAGGAGGGTTTCGACGTCGGCAGGTGCGCTAATGGGTTCGTTGGCAAGGGTGATGATGTCCTTCTCGGCATAGGTCTTGTTCCAGACGCGAAGTTCGTCGATGATGCCATTGAAGGGGTGTTCAGCTCCGCCAATGGTGAAGTGCTCGAGGACGGGAACAGAACTTCCCACACGCACGCTGGTGATTCTCTTTCCGTCGCGATAGATGATGGCGTTGCTCGACCTGAAGGTGACAGCGTAGTGATGCCATTCGTCGAAGATGACAGTACCTGCAGGACTGACTCCGTTCACTCCGTCAACGTCGATGGAAATCTCACCCGTAGGCTTCACATAGAGTTGCAGCGTTGAGGTCTTGTCGCCGATGTGGAAACTGTTGTCGTTGATGCGACCAGGATACATCCACCAGTCAATGGTAAAGGCCTTTACAGCCTCCGAACCGAATGGAGATGCGGCTTCTACCAGGTCGTCAACCCCGTCGAAGTGGAGTCCTGTCTGGCCGTCGGCATTGCAGACAACGACTGCTTTCTTGCGGGTAATCTGGTCGGAACCTTTGACGTTGGAGACAGATAGTGTGACGTCGTAGATGCCTGGCTCGTTGATGGTTACGCTCTTGTTCTGGCCCTGATAGCGATAGATTTCGAGATTGCTGGCGAGGTCCCAAGTCCAGTTATCAGGACTATATTTCGAGGCGTCGAAGAGACTGATGGGTTGTCCCTTGACAACGATGTTGTTCTGGATGTCGAACGCAGCCTTTGGAGCAACAGCATTCACGCTTACACGCTTGGTCACAGAGGTTCTGCCTTCCGTGTTGATGGCCGTAAGCTTGACTTCATAAGTTCCGTTGGCAGAGAAGGTTGCACCTGCGTTGACAGTCTTCACGACGGGAATGTCTGCCCCCTCGATTTCCCATTCGTAGGATGCTGCCTCGATGGGTGTGGAGGTGTTGATGAAGGTGACGTGCTCTCCTGCACCAATATCGCCTTCAGGTGTGGTGAAGTCCACCGTTGGCAGTACTGCAGGCTCGACATCGATGGTGTCTTCCTTTTCGGCCGTTTCGCCATAGAGGCTTGTGGTTTGCAACTTGATGATTTGCTTGCCCGCTTGCGTGAACACGATGACAGGACTGACAGTTCCCTGCATCGTAGGCTCGTCTGTGCCAGTGAAAGTCCAACTGCGCTGTGCTGTGTTCATGGCACTCTGGTCAGTGATGGCAAAGGGTTTGCCCACTGTTGCCGTTTTGGCACAGGTGAAGTCGGCTGTAGTGTTTGTGGCAAGTGGGTTCTTGGAATTGCCAATGGGTGCTGACTCCTGCGAGAAAGTGCTTGCTCCGATAACCTCGGCATCGCAGTTGCCACAGGCATCGATGAGGTAGATGGGGTCACCCTCACTACCTGTCCCGCGCGTGTTCATCTTATAATAATGTACGAGGTCGGCATAGAGTGTGGGATTGGCAATATCCTGCTGGTATGCGTCCTTAATCTCGGCTTGTGAGAGTGCTCTGTTCCAGAAGCGGAACTCGTCGATGTATGCATTCCAAGGCGAATCGTACACTTTCTTGTAGTTCGTGGTTGTTCCTTCCGTCTCTCCAATCAGGAGTCGGGCAGGTCCCTTGATGCCATAGTGGCTGTAGTTGTTTGCCCAGTTGAGTCGGCGTATTCCGTTGACGTAGAGTCGGGTGTAGAGTCCTTCGACTACGATGGCAATGTGTCGGAAACTGCCTGGACTGATGGGTGTAGTAACGCGTGAGTACGAACCTCCGTCCTGACCGATCTCGATGTAGTTGCCCTTCGTAATCTTGAAGAAGTATGTAGTGGTGTCGGCCTTGATGCGGAAACCATATTCGTCGTCGGTTGCATTGCCGTTTGCTAAAAGCCAGAACTCGATGGTGAAGTTCTCCAGTGAACGCTCGATGAACTGAGGAATGAGGAGTTTTGTGCCAGGACGCAGTCGTGCGATTTCGTTCTCACGTGAGGCGTCAGGCTCAATGCTGGCAGCCACAGGAGTCGATTGCTTACTCTCAACATCGTTGCCTCCAATCTTGTAGACAGCACTAACGGTGTAACAGCCAGAGGGTTCAACGATAGTGGTAATCGTGCTTGCTGGTTTGCTCTCGAAGAGGTCTCCGTCTCGATAGATGTTGTAGGAATCGGGTTCGTATCTACTGCCTGTCGGGGCTTCCCAAGCCAGTTTCCCATCTTTGATGGCCAGATTGCGGGGTGATGGAACAGCATCTCCACAGACAACGGCAGTCAGTGTTGTCTTGTTTCCTGCACTAAGGACAGTCACGGGTTCGGGTATGTCGAAGGGAACCTCCATTCCGTCGCGGTCAAGCGTATAGTCGATGATGCTGGCGTTGTAGATCTTGCCTTGTCCCTGTCCCCATGTGCGTGTCTCCACCCAGAAGAAGTATTTCAGGGGTCGTGAGGCGTCGAAGTCCTTAGTCAGAGCTGTCAGGTCATAGCCAAATTCCATGGGTTCGGTATGCAGTTCACCGTCTGCCCATCGTCCCAGCATGGGGATTTCTGGTGCAGGTTGTGTCTTGCCTCGATTGCCGTCGCCACAGTACTCGAAATGCGTGAGAGCCGTGTATTTCTCGGGTTTGGTTGACTCCAGATTCTGAGACACACCAATGTAGAGAGCCATTTCCGAACGGTGGCTGTATTCCATAGTCACCTTCAAGGTTCGCAGAGGCCGATAGTCGCGCACCACATCGTAGTATCCGGGTGTGAAGCTGTTCTCCTTAGGCCATCCCTTCACGCTGTTCGAGCGCTCATAGGGACAGTAGATGAAACCCTTGTTGGCATAGCCGTCGCCCCATGAGTTGCAGATGATCCATGCACCCACCTCATTGTCGCCGTCGGAGTTCTTCGCTTCGCCAATGATGCCGTTTCCGTCGAGGTCAAACTCCACGCGGTCGTCATAGCCCACGATGGTCATAGCGTGGTTGTAAGTCTCATTCCAGTCAGTGACATATTTCTTGCCCGTCAGGCCTATGGCGTCGTTGGTTGCCGTCTTGGGGATAGCACCTTCGAAGGGACCAGCCGCCACACCAATGCCACAGATGCCGCCAGAGGCATAACTCTCGTCACCACAGCGGTTCCAGAGGTAGTTCTTCACCAGTTCGCGACCCTCTTCCGTACCGCAGTTGTAGGGGAAACTATTGCCTGAGAGAATGCGATTGTGCATCGTCGAGAACCACTTGTCGTAACCCTGCATCCAACCGCAGTCGTCGTCTTGGTCGTCCTGTCCGTCGCGTCCGTAGATGCGGCTGTAGGTAGTGCCTCCATAGACAGCACAACTGGCAATGCCCACGTTCTGTCCCAGACGGTCGTAACCTGTGCCGTTAGGTCCGTTGGTGTTCAGCATCCAAGGGAAGTGCGTAGCATAGCGACGTTCGTCGGAATCGGCGGCAGTAAAGCGAGCCGTATTGATTTGGTTGGTAAACTGATAGTAGATGCTCGAAGCCGCACCACACGACCCTCCACTCTGGTTGATGATGGGTGGGAACGACGGATTCAAGGCGTTGTTCAGGTGGTCGGGACGCCGTTTCCCTTCCTCTGCCTGTTGCTTGATGCGTGCTTTCATGGCCTTGTAGGCCTTCATGTTGATGCTAGTCGGAGTGGGAGAGGGCAGGTCGGGATACTTTTCCTTGTCCCAAGTGCCTGGTTGGGCCACTGCTTGTAGCGCTATAGTAAGAGATAGGGCTGTCAGGTAAGTCTTTAGGGTTCGCATGGTACTACGTTTTTAGATGGAAATTAGACTTAAATTTGGGACAAATTTATATAATTTTTCATTATGATGTTCCTCTTTCCTCCAAAAAGTGCGAATATGATGACGTTTTTGCTCGCTTGCCGATGCTTTTGAGTCCTTTTCGAGCCTCAAGGATAGCCTTCGTTCATCGATGTCGTATGAAAGAAAGGTAACTTCAAGCCGAAGCCCGAAGTTACCTTTCTTAATCGATTGTTCGTGTGTCAGTGTCTATGCTCAAACAAGTTTGGCTCTGCGCTCGCTGCTCTATTCCTTTCCCAGAATAATATTCACAAGTGCAGTAACGTCAGCAATGGTTGTGCCACCGTCGTCATTGACGTCTGCTACACCACTGGCGGGTGCTTCGTTCTTGCCGAGGATGATGTTGACGAGAGCCGTAACGTCAGCAATAGTTACACTTTCGTCGCCGTTCACGTCGCCCTCAACGAATGGCTTAATCTCAAACCAGTTCGCGTAGTCGTTGGTATAGTAGCATATCCAGTTTTTGTTGTCTTTCAGATAAGCCACCCGCTCTTTGGAGATGGAGTTGCCCTCCGATGAGTCCTTGCTGATAACGTATAATCCGCCGGGTTCCTCCTGTTCGGACCGGTCGGGTAGACTCATTGCCAGATAGTTCATGTCCATTTCATTCAGTTGGTTGTTGTGGCAGTAGATGGTATGCAACGAATTGTCGTTTCCGATTGTGAGCGATGTGAGTTGGTTATTGTTGCAGAAGAGAACCTCCAGCTTCGTGTTCTGCGACAGGTCGAGCTCTGTGAGTTCGTTAAATGAGCAGCTTAGCCATTTTAGTTCGGTGAAGTATTCTATGCCCGTGAGGTCTTCGATCTCCTTTTGGTGGAGGTTCATTTGGGTTACGGCCTGAATGTCATCGTTGGTCAACAATCCGTCTGTACCATAGGTTTGAGCCAGCAGATAGTTTCGGAAATTCGCGTCGGGGAAGTTGGTTTCGTTGATTTCGATGGCAGGTATAAATTCCTTGAAATGGTTGTCGGCCGTTTGATACATCAGTCGCCATCCCTTCGCATTGGCAGCCTCTGTCAATGCCATTGTCGGCCTGAAGTTGTGCTCGTTTGCGCTTCCTTCGTGATAGATGAGTATGGTTGTAGTCGAGCCGTCGCCCTGGGGAAGACTGCT
>JAEEGF012183210.1_pt1 | contig 13955 bp, 9 predicted proteins | sample 9134171 | NCBI WGS metagenome assembly JAEEGF01 (sample SAMN16246542, study PRJNA631951) | gut metagenome | biome: gut microbiome; feature: rumen; material: AP-attached | host: Bos | place: Iran: Karaj | collected 2018-10
AATCCGCCATGACCTATGCCGTGTGATATAGCCGTCTCGCGGTTCGTTCGATTTCTAAGAAGGGTCTTAAATACTACAAATCTTCCTATCTCTTCGAATATTCCGGCAAGAAGTGCTCCGATTGCGCTAAACAGTACCACGTTCCCAAGAACAGTCTGCCCAAGTGCTGTATCCGGGTTAAAGAAAAAATACTTTGGAATAGCTTCAAGCAGTACTGCAAAAACAAACCATGTTGCCGCACCCGCAAGAACTGTGGTTATCTTCTCTTTTCTTGTAACTACCCACCAGATAACTAATCCTACAGGTACGATAATTCCAAATGCGATAAGTAATCCTTCATATAAAAAAATATTTGAATCAATCATATCTAGCCTCTCCTTCAAGGCTCAAAGTACTCTGCACAAAGACTTAACTCTCAGGTATACGATCAGTGACAATAGAACATATACTAAAGCAATAATTGATGATACTAAAACTATACCTATTACTTTTGAAAGGAAAATACTTCCAAAAAGCATTGCACACGTAAGTATCATGTTCGGGAACATATATACCACAACAGCTGTTCCCTGCTTGATAACTTCAATCTCATTTTCCCATTCAAGTTTCATGAAGTGGATTCCGCAGGCAAGTCCAAATGAAGAGGAAAAGACGCAAAGGACAAAGCCAAGGATCATGAAGAAGATCGTCTCCAGCACAGATGCCTTTGCACTTATACAAAACATGATAGTTGCAAAAAGCTGTACCGGAACTGAGATATAAAGGCTTGCAAGGAGTTTTCCAAAATAAATGTCTCTGTTTGTAAGTGGTGAACTTTGAAGGATCCAATAATTCTTGCCTTCAAGTGAAGGTGAACATGTTGTCATAGGTACCATACCTGTCAGGAAATAGATCACGAAAGGAATGGCCGGAAGTATCATCTGAGATGTCACCGGTGCTCCATTAACAACTACCTGGATTATCTTATCAACTCCTATAACCAGCGCCAGCACTGAAACAACGATCGCAAGTATATAACCAATTCCTATGTTGACAAAATAGTTGGTTGAGCTAACAAGTCTTCTGAGCTCCTTAACTGCAATAGCTCTTTCCTTACTCTTTTTCTTCTGGATCTTGATCTGACCACTACGTTTTGCCGCGCCAGTTCTCATAACTGAGTTCATCTTTTTATAAGATCTTGAAAGGATGTAGAAAACAATCTCAAATACTACAGCTGTAACTACTACTAAAAGTATAGCTGATAAGATGTTGTGATCTACTATGGCCTTTTCAAACCACGCCATAGGTGGATAGTAAGTACCCATCATATCTATACTCTTTGAAGCATCTGTAATAGCTGTCTTCACTTCGCCGTTTCTAAACAGCTTTTCAATAATAAATCTAAGGGAAAAGCAAATCATTACAAACACAAGAGTAAGTATTGTCTGCACAACTTTCCAATGTTTGAATGCTGTACCGATCTTTGCGATCAGGAAGCCAAAAAAGCTTGCTGCAAGCATTGGAATAACAAGGAGAACAGCAGAAAGCACGATCCACAAAGGATAAACGTAGATCGCAGGTCCCTTGAAAATACCATATCCTATAAGCATGGCCACTGAAATAGCCATGTTAAGTGGCAGGCTCTTAACGTACATGTAAAGGAACTTACTTGAAACGATTGTCTTTTCACTAAAGGGAAGTGCCATCAGCATCTCGTATTCACGAAATCCGAAAAGATAGCTTCCTGCTTTAAAAAGTGTGAGTAAAAAAGCAAGTGTACATAAAAGAAGCGCTGTCAGCATAGGGAGCTTATCAACAAGTCCCAGCTGTGCATAACCATAGGCCGACATAACTGCATAAACTACAATAAGTATATAAATTAGTCCGAAACCTACATATGAAGCAATTATCTTTTGTTTTTTCTTTTTGTCGCCTGACGTCTTAAGAATATTAAGTGAACTGGTGGATCTGTTCAGAGTCTTAAGAAGCAGCATTGTTCTATTTTTCATATATTAACCTCAAATCTAGGCGATATTCACGCCTTCAAGGAATACCTCTTCAAGTGACTTGTCACCAACGAGATCTTCCATAGTGCCCTGTGTGATGATCTTACCTTCTTTGATGATCGCAACCTTGTTACAAAGCTTTTCTGCTACATCAAGTACATGTGTGGAAAAAAATACTGCGCTTCCCTTTTTACACATGTCATGCATGATCTCCTTGAGCATATATGCAGCCTTGGGATCGAGACCTACAAAAGGCTCGTCCATAACAAGGAGCTTAGGCTCATGGATAAGGGCTGAAATAATGGCAACCTTCTGCTTCATACCATGTGAGTATGAAGAGATTGGATCTGAAAGGGCATCTGTGATCTCAAGCTTATCTGCGTACTCTTTGATCCTTGCCTGTCTCACATCAGAATCTATATCAAAAACATCAGCGATAAAATCAAGATACTGAAGTCCTGTCAGATTCTCGTAAAGATCTGGGTTATCAGGAATATATGCTGTTATCTTCTTGCATTCCAGGGGCTCTTTTTTCACAGAATGACCATCTATATAGATCTCGCCATCTGTAAAATCAAGAACTCCAACTATTGCTCTGATTGTGGTACTCTTACCGGCACCGTTGTGTCCTATGAAGCCGTAGATGTCTCCGCTTTCAACGTCAAGTGAGATGTTATCTGCAGCCTTTTTAGTGCCGCTATAGATTTTTGAATAATTTTCTACTTTTAATACACTCATACCTAAACCTCATATTTCTATAATTACCGATTACTTAATATCAAACTCCGGTGGTTCATCGAGATGCTGGGAAACATACTTCCCATCTTTTTTTCTCTGCTTTACACATTCTGTAAGTAAATATTCTATCTGGCCGTTAACAGAGCGAAAGTCGTCTTCTGCCCAGGCAGCAATAGCATCGTACAACTTTGCGCTAAGTCTCAGCGGTACCTGCTTCTTTTCTGCCATTAGTACAGGCTTCCTGTATTAACAATAGGCTGTGCGTCGTGATTGCCGCAAAGAACTACGAGGAGATTTGATACCATTGCTGCCTTGCGCTCCTCATCAAGATCTACAAGTTCCTTCTCACTAAGACGCTCAAGCGCCAGCTCTACCATACCTACAGCACCATCAACGATGAGCTTTCTGGCATCTACTACTGCTGCTGCCTGCTGTCTCTGAAGCATTGCCGCTGCAATCTCCGGAGCATATGCAAGATATGTGATCCTTGCATCTACGATCTCTATACCAGCTTCTGCAACCTTACCCTGGATCTCAGCCATGATCCTGTTAGCAACAACCTCTGTTGAACCACGAAGGCTTCCGTCATCAGCCTGTCCATCACCGGTTGTATCAATATTTTCAGTTACATCGTAAGGATAAAGCTTTACAACGTTTCTTACTGCTGTGTCACACTGGAGTGAAAGATATTCTTTGTAGTTATCTACTGCAAATACTGCTTTTGCTGTATCTGTAACCTTCCACATAACTGCAACTGCGATCTCAACAGGGTTACCTAAGATATCATTGACCTTCTGACGGGAGTTGCTGAGGGTCATAACTTTAAGGGAAATCTTCTTGTTTCTGGCGGAAGTATCAATTGCAGCACCAGTTCCTGAGATTGTCAGGGCTGCTGCAATCTTGCTCTTGCCATTGTCAGAGATGTCTCCGCTCTGTCCCAGCTTTGTGTCTGCAGCTGGGTTAACTGCTGTGCAGAATGGGTTTACATAGAAGAATCCGTCGCTATTAAGGGTTCCGATGTATTTACCAAAAAGCGTAAGTACAAGAGCTTCACCTGGCTTTAAGACCTTAAGACCAAGATATGGGAACCAGCCAAAGCTGACCCAAATGATTCCGGCTACAAACAGTGCGATATCTCCTGCGCTTGCTCCATCATCAAGCCCGATGCCGCCAAAGATCACAGCCACAATTCCCAAAGCATACAGAATTGAAATGATGATCATTGCTGCAAAGCCGTTTTTATGACCTTGAATTACTTTCTCTTGAATATTTGTATCCATAACCTTTTCCTTCCTTTCTCGTCTAAAAAAGCTGTAATACAAAATAATTTCTTTTGATATCATTATGATATCACTATTATTTCATATGTCAAATAGTGTTTTTAATAATTTAGATGCCTTTAATACCGCAATTTGAGCATAAAAAAATACCAGCTACATCCAAAAGATGTAACTGGTATCCGAGCTGGAAAAGGGACTCGAACCCTCGACCTACTGATTACGAATCAGTTGCGCTACCAACTGCGCCATTCCAGCAGCTTATATGTTGTCAGGTGCGAATATACCCTTCGCACCGACAAAAATCATTATACTAGCAGCATTTCTCTTTTGCAAGGACTTATTTCGCAGTTCTTTTGGCACAGCGCATCTTGATAATAAGCGCCAAAGCTACGATCTGCAAAAATCCAAGAAATACTTATTTCATATGCACATCCACCTGATTAAATGGAATCTCGATTCCGGCTTCATCAAGTGCATTCTTGACTCTCTCATTAAGATCCCACTTGGATGCAAGGAATTCATAAGACTTAACCCAGCATCTAAGCTGCATCTCTATATAGCTATCCTTGAAGTCATTGACTACAACCAGCATCTCGCGGTCCTTGAGTGCATACTTACTTGAATTCATAGCGCCTTCAAGTACGCTTCTAACCTTATTAGTACTCTCACTGTAAGGAACTCCTACAAATACCTGAAGTAGCCTTACTTTATTGCCTGTCGAGTTGGTAAGTGATGTATTGGACAGATCACCGTTAGGGATCACGATCACTCTATTATCAGGTGTTATAAGCTTGGTTGTAAAGAGGGATATCTCCTTAACAGTTCCTTCATGCCCGTGTGAATCTTCTATGATATAGTCTCCAAGCTTGAAGGGCTTTACAAGTAGTATCATCACTCCACCTGCAAGATTGGAAAGTGTACCCTGAACAGCAAGACCTATAGCAACACCGGCAGAACCAAGAAGAGCAACTATACTTGCAGAATTAAATCCAAGAGAAGCTGCCGCAAGGACTATGCTCAGGAACTTAAGTCCCACTTCGATGAACTTACATACAAAGTGGATGATGCTCTCATCCGACCTTGCCTTCTCCATAGACTTACGGATTGCCTTGACTATCAGGTTAGACAATTTCCAGCATATAAGAAGGAATATCAGAGCTATAAGAATTTTAATTCCAAAGTTAAGAGCCTTGTCAGGAAGCTCTGTCATAAACTTCTCCAAGGCAGAAGGATCAACCTCTGTTCCGGAGATCTTGGTAAGTGTCTCAGCCGCTGCCTCTGTAGAAGGTAGCACGTCAATGGTCTCCTGCAGAGCTGTTGAAGCGGTAGCGGCTGAATTTGCTGCCGCATCTGAATTTACAGTCGCAGCAGAAGCTGCACTACCTGAAAGTGCAGCTCCTGCGAAAGTGTTTATCAAAAAATTGTAAAGCATATAAAACTAATTCCTTTTTTTAGTATACCTATTCAGGCTTTATCACCTGTGTCCTTCTTCTTACTACTCTTTGAAGATGATGTCTTCTTGGAAGTGCTCTTCTTTGCTGCAGGCTTCTTTACATCTTTTCCCTCAGGGAACTTGGTGATAGTGCTCTTCTTAGTTACCTTCTTAACAGCTTTCTTTGGAGCCTTCTTATCAGAAACTCCCTTATTGGAGCCATCTTCCTTGGTACCTGTCTCAGCGAGCTTCTCTATAGCAGCATCAGATACTATAGCAAAGATTCTTTCCTCTTCGATCTTGTCATACTTTTCTTCTATTGCCTTCTGCTGCTGGGCAAGTTCTTTCTCGTATTTGGCCTTAAGCTCAGCAAGCATCCTCGCCTCTTCCTTCTCATGCTTACTAAGAAGAAGTGAGCGGCTCTTCTCCTGCTCTGCAACCTTCTTCTCATGAGCCTCTTCTCTTATCTTCCGGATCTTCTTCTCCTTATCTGTATAAGGAATGTAAGAAAATACTGCAAGTGAAAGAGGTGCAAGCTTAACAGGCACGCTATACTTGCGGCCATCAACCTCTATAAGCTCAGCCTCGATCTTCCTGTCATTGACTACGCCGCTTCCGCCAAAGTCCTTGGCATCTGTATTAAGGATCTCTTCATAGCGTCCATCGTGGTTGACGCCTACTCTGAACTCTCTCTCAACACCAGCCATGTTCATGACTACAAGGAGCTCTTCCTCGTCCTTACTGCTCTTTCTGACAAAAGCAAGCATGCACAGATCTGCTGCCATCGAGTTGATCCATTCAAAGCCATCAGTCACATCATCAAGCTCATAAAGTGCCGGATGATCGAAATACATCATATTGAGCTTGTATATGAAGTTCTCCATCTGAAGGCCGCGCTCCATAGATACAGCATTTCTGCCATGATAGAGCATCTTCTTGCCGGGATGAACCATCATATAAGCAAGTATCAGTCTGACATTGGACTCCTTCTGGTCATCATCACCAGGCATCATCTCTTTAAGGAAAGGATATCCGCCGACATCTTCATGTGACAGAGCCAGTATGAACTTCTCTGTATATGAATACATCATAGAGAATGTAAGCTCATTGTGATGCTGACCCCTGAAGATAGGATCATACTTCATATACTCAAGACAGTCATGAGACCATCCATTGTTCCACTTGTAGTCAAATCCCAGTCCGCCCTCTTCAACAGTATCTGTAAGATGAGGCCAGCATGCTGTCTCCTTGGTGATAAGAAGGATTCCCTGATCCAGCTGATTGACCTTTTGTGTGAGTTCCCTCATGAACTCTACAGCTTCAAGGTTCTCATATCCGCCGTAGATATTAGGAGTCCATTCGCCAGGTTTTCTGTCATAATCCAGATACAATACTTTTGATATATCTGTGATACGTAAACCATCAATATGGAATTCTTTTAATAAATATAAAGCATTAGCATACAGGAAATTGGTTACCTGCTTGCGTCCGTAGTCGAATATCAGACGATGAGTTCCAGGCTGGGTTCCCTTACCGGGATCCTCATACTCGTAGAGAGCATGGCCATCGAAGTAGGACAGTCCATAATCTCTTTTGGGAAAATAAGTAGCTGTCCAGTCAAGGATAACACGTATACCTTCCTTGTGGCAGGCATTTATAAATCCCATGAAATCCTCTGCTGTTCCGTACTCACCTTTTATCGCATAGAAACTGTTAACATCGAATTTGTGAATTTCATCATGCTCACATACAGGAAGAAGCTCTATAGCATTAAAGCCATTGGCCTTAACATAATGGATCACACGAGCTGCCAGAGCTGCATATGTAACATCTTCATCATCTTCAAACGCAGTCTGTGCGAATCCGTCAAGAGACAGCTCTACTATAGAAAGGGCGCTGCCTATTTTGTCATAAGACTTCCTCTGAGTCATCCATGCCTTGTCATCCCACTTATATGAAGGAGCCGCAGCAACTACAGACACCTCAGCCTTATAATCTTTGGTTCTTGTAGCATACGGATCGGGACGAAGGAATATCTCGCCGCCTCTTGTCTTACACTCAAACTGATATTCCTGACCTTCAGTTACATCAGGAATAAAAAGTTCATAGATGCCGCTCTCATCTACTCTTCTCATCTGATGTATACGGCCATCCCAGTTATTAAAGTCTCCTATTACCGATACTCTGGCAGCATCGGGCGCCCACACTGCAAAGTTTACACCCTCTACTCCATCTCTTTTCATCATATGAGCACCAAGCTTGTCATAGATCGTATCATGCATACCGCTTGAGAACTTGATACAATCCTCCCTTGTTATAAGAGGCTCATACACATATGGATCATGAGATACAGTCTCCTTACCGGTCTGATCTACCAATATGTAATGATAGGAGAATCCTGCCTTGTATGGCAGCAAAGCTGCATAGAATCCCGCATCATCCTCAAGATCCATCTTGTAAGTCTTGCCATCAGATGATACTACTTTGATCTCTGCATAATCAGGACGAAATGTCTGAATCAGAACAGAATTCCCAACCTTATGTGCTCCAAGAATACGATGCGGATCGTGTCCGTCCGAATAAATTATCTCCTCAATTTCCGGCCAGTTCATCAACTTATAAAGTCTGTTGTTCACGTGGTTTTCCTCCGTTTCAACTTCTTTTTATTGTGGTGCTGAAAAAACTAAAGAACATAAAAAATACAGAACGCTTTAAAGATTCAGTAATATCTTATCACATAACTTGCACACTTACATCGAAAAAAACAAGAATCATTGATGTAATGATCAGTATATCACAACCGGAGTACCTATTTCGACATAACCGTAAAGTTCTTCTGCCTTATCTGTAGGAAGATTGATGCAGCCATGTGAACCTTCGTTTTGGTATATATCTCCTCCGAACTCATCCCGCCAGGACGCATCGTGCATTCCAACGCCCTTGTAAACAGGCATCCAGAATTTGACAAAAGACACATAGCCCCTGCCTCTTAGATATCTGTTTCTAGCCTTGCCATATACATAGAATACACCTGTGGGAGTATCTCTTCCTCTTGCCACATTGCCTGTAACAATATCGCAGCTAAGCATCAGTATCCCATCTTTATAATAATACAGATGCTGATCCTCTATACTGATCTCCACATAGGTATTGCCTATATCATCAGAACCTTTACTTGCAGCCACCTGTTCATAGGTAGGCTCATGAGTCTCTTTGGTTCCTTTTATGATAGAACTTATCAGATATTCAAACTCAGTATTACTATCTATCTTATTGCCATAAGTTCCGCCGTCAATTGTTATAGTCTTACCTCTACTGGTGTAAAAAGACCTGCTGCCGCCCACAGTACTATACTGACCGCATAGTTCCTGCACACCTTCATATAGCGCAGATTCGCTTACGATGATGTTGCCCGCATTATCTACTGCAAATCCATTCTCTATATAATAATCTTTGGGAAAAGATGTTTCCTTGCCGCCAACAATAAAGTTGCCACTACCCGGCTGATTCTTCTTGGGCTTTTGAGACTTTAGATCCGGCGCCATGTCTTCTGTAACTATGGCACTGCTCATAAAAGATCCGCTAAGTTCTATTTCATCATCTCCAAATTTATATACTATTCCTATATCCTGGATCTTATTTATCTTTTCAAAAGTCTTTCTGACAGACTTCATCTCATCAGTAAGTTCAAGATCTTTGTAACAAGTGTCCAGAAAGCCAAGATCAAGGTCGCTGCTTCCGCTTCTTAATGCTATTTCGACCTGCTTGAGTATCTCGTCATATACAGGTACGTCTCCCGTAGTATCAATAAGCTGATAGCCTTCATCAACTATATTTACTATTTCTATAGTTCTATCCTCTTCTTTAAGATCGAACATAGACCAGGAAGAGACTATGTTTTGTAGCTTTTCTTTGTCAAATGTTATATCAGCCGCTACAACAAGCTCCTTGCCATTAACAAGATGATAGATCCAGCTGATCACATTCTGGTTGTCAAAAGCTGCCTGCAGGGACTTGGTATAATCTGCTTTGATATCAATATCAGAAGCTCTGACTATGTACTCCTGCCCCTCTAAATCTGTAACCGTGATGTCAGTGGGTTCATACTCGCTGTTTAGAAGCTCTGCTGCCTTACTAACAGACAATCCCGTAATATAATGTCCCTGAGCCCATGTCCCAAAAACAAAACGGTCGTGATAATAGACTGCCAGAGCCATATAAACGGCTGCAGCCACTATCACGATCCCTATTAAAATACCACTTGACCATTTAATTATAGTTTTCATATACTCATGATACCACAATTAAAAAGTTTTTATTATCTATTTTTCGATTATTTACTGATATTTCGTTATGCCACTTTCTAATTTGTAACGAACCACTCAATCGTAATAGTGATCCTATAGATACCATTAACAATCATGTGCCGTTTTCATCTCAGCTCAAAATCTTTACTAACCGAGAATGCCATATGTAGAATGCTGCAGCCCTATCACTTAGCACATCTCAAGATATAAGGATGCAAGCTGGTGGTTTACGTCAAGTTGCAGAGCTTTGTTAAACCATTTTGCAGCTTCCGGAATGTGTCCAAGACCCATGTTGCCAAGCCCCATGAGGTAGTAACAATGGACTTTGTTCTTTAGATCCATATCTGCATCAAACACAGACATATCCGGCATTGATACTGCGAAGTAATCCATTACGAACTTATCGCCCTCGTGATGTTCACCGTAATCAAGGAGTTTATAGAATCTGGTATTAGCATTGCCAATAGTGTCATGTTCTTTGCAAGTAAGATTCTTATAAGTTTTTTCTTTATCTAATCCTTCTTTATAAGTCCCTTCATTATTAGCAAGTTCCTGATAAGCCAGTCCCTGATATAGTATCATATCTGCCGGCTGGTCATAGTAGTACATCATGCCGGCCGGTTCGCTTTCGCCAAATGTAGCTTTTCTAAAGCATTCGGTAGCTTTCTCAATATCTCCCATAGCTTTATAACATTTTCCAAGGAGGTAATATAGATTATTGTCTTTTGTTCCTTCGAGCCTTCCTTCGCCAAGGTTGTCAGGATATGAGAGCGCCTGGTTAATAAGGCTTGCAGCTTCTTCCGGCTTATCATCACGCAGCTTACCTCTTGCCATCATATATAGCGATAATTTGTACTGGGTTGTTATCTTGCCTTCGGCGCCTTCCCAGGTCTGGAAGTCATGCCGCATTATCATGTCGTAGGCCTTTTCATACTGCCTGCACATATTAAGAAGGGTCACATACTCGGTATATAGATCGTCCCTTTTTTCTATAAGAGATATATTATCTTCAAATAACTCGAGGCGCTTTGCAGCGTCTACTCCAAGTCTTTGATATAACTGATCAAGCTCTAAGAAAACTCTTGCATCGCTCTTATCAAGTTCAAAAGCTCTCTCCATGCACTCTCTGGCCTTATTCTTGTCACCTTTTTTGTTGTAATAAGCTATAGACAGGTTCCTATATAGCGTTGGGAAGCTGTCATCAAGTTTTCCTGACTTCTCCCACAGATCCACTGCTTTGTCATATCCAAGCTTGTCATAATACAAGCATCCCAGATAATAGTAAGCTTTTGAGCCTTGAGGATACAGTTCTATACACCTTTCCAATACCAGGATATCTTCAAGTTTGTTAGGGAAGCAGTATTTGAAGGATGCTTCCTGCGCAAGGAGCAGTTCCTTATGTGCCTCATCATGTCCGGCAAGTTTATCAAGATAGTATGCTCTGTAATAGTGCTTCAAAGGGCTATCCTGCTTGCATAATGAAAGGACCCTTGCGGCATATTCATAAAGACCATATTCGGCAAAATCTCGGGCTGTCTGGAGGAAGTTCTCTATATCACCTGTGATCACTTCTTTATATTCTTCTTTATATTCTTCTCTATATTCTTCTTTATATTCTTCTTTATGATCTTTTATATATTCTTCTACATGCTCTTCTTTATAATTCTTGCACTTCTCCTTCTTATCTGTTTCTAAACCATTCTCATCAGCTGACGCCGCTTCCCGAAGCTCAGTCGCCATCTTCAGGAATCTGGAAACGAAGTCGAAGGCATCAACCTTAAGGTTTTCATCTATATACTCAATAGATTCTTTGTTTCTATTTAGTATACTAAGAAGCGCAGCTTTAAGACCTCTTGCCTTTATATTATGAGCATTCTTAACAAGCCCTTTTTCGATCAGGTCAAGCGCCCTGTCATACTCACCTCTTCTGCAATCAATGACTGCAAGATAGTAATAAGCCATCTCCTGCTGGGCACTGGTCCAGGTTGCCTTATAGAAGGCATCGTAAGCTTCATCCTCTTTTCCTTGGTAAAAGAGTGACAGACCGAGGTTATAATAAGCTTCGCTATCATAAGGATTGGGATTTAATAAAGTCAGTCTGTCAATTGCCTTCCTGAAGTGCTTCTCAGACTTTTCAAATTCACCTCTTCTTAATAAAAGAAGTCCATAAGCATTGTTTATACGTATATCTCCTTCATCCCTTTTAAGTCCTTCAAGATAATATCCATCAGGAAGCCAGGTCGCATGACGGTACTGCTCGATATGCCTTCCTGTAAGGTACAACTCTTCATTGGTCATGATATCCTCTGGCTTTTTGGCAGGTCTTGCAGGCTCGGCCAGTTTAGGTATCCCATAGTCTTTTTCCTGATAAGAGACAAGTTCTTTGCCTTCATTATAGACAGTTATCTTAACCTTATATCTGTCAGCATTTTTAGCAGGTATATTTTTGGTATATACATTTTCAGGAGATATTGAGGTCTTTTCATCCAGTATGATTTCTTTATTATTAGTAATAACAACTCTTGCATTTATAAGATCGCTGCTTGCATAGACGATAGCTTCTATATTATCATCAGATACTTCCAGATTAACAGCAGCATCTATACTTGCATTCTTGATATATCCCGCTTTCTTGTATGGCATGAAGTACTGCCTGAACTTCTTCTCCTCATAGGGCATAAGCCAGGCAAAATCAGGCTGGTTGTCGCAGTATACGCCTGTCATCAGTTCTATATAAGGGCCGTCTGTATCTGTAAGATTCCTGTCCCAGGCCTTGCCAAAGTCTCCGCATCCCCAGGTCCACTGCTTCTTGCCAGGAGATATGTGATGATCAGCTACATGCAAAAGTCCTGCCTCCCTACCATAATCATAGCCGCCTACGAAGTCAAAATCAGAACGCTCTGCCATATAAGAAGTCGGCACAGGGATATTCTTATATCTCGAGATATCAACGCCCTGGCTGTAATCATGCTTATAATATACGCCGGTAGCAATTGGGAATCTTGATACAGCTCTTTTGCCATGGTCATAGACAGAGTGTACATCAGGCGGGAACACTGACTGGGTGTTGTCATTGACAGACACAGCCGGATTGGCCCACCACAAGAAAGTCTGCGGAAGTGGCGTTCTGTTATAGAGCTGGCCTTCAATCTCAATATATGCCTTGTCAGGATATAGTGTTATAGCTGTAATGACCCTTGTGCCATACATCCTGTCTACATCTCCAAGAAGAAGCGACTTAGAGCCGTCAGCGTTGTCCCTTATCTTGTGCTCGACCTTCATATATGTTGTGGGTCTGTGATGCTGAGGCCAGTTGAACTCTATGCCGCCTGATATCCAGGGGCCTGTGAGACCTACAAGCGCGGGCTTTATCACATGATTGTAATATACGAAGTCATAGCCATTGGTCTTGTCATAGGCTCTTTGGATCCTGCCGCCAAGCTGCGGCATGACCATAACTTTAAGATATTTATTTTCAAGGAAAACAACGTTCCAGATTTTATTTTTCTTTTCTCTTTTGATCTCAGATGTTGCAGGATAGGGATAGATCTTGCCGCTGCTGCCCTGATACACTCTCTTTTCAAGAAACATTGGATTGATGTCAGGCTCTCCAATGTCATAAGTTGGAATCTCAACCTTCTCTTCCCATATATTTACTGTATCCATGATGCCTCCTTTTGACCAGGTACTCCTTTTTTAGTATATCGCTAAACTTCTCACTTGGACGGTGCAGTATCTCCAAAGGCTTTACTGGGCCGGGCAGTATATAGATCCTTGCCATGCTGTAAATCGTTTTAAACTTTATGGCACGATAGCTGGAGCTTTTCATTCCGGGGTCCGAAACTCGCTTACGCTCAGACATGCGGTTAAGTTTAAGTTCTTAATAAATCATACTTACCATATAGATATTTAACAATTAAGAATATTGCCTTATAATGTAAAAAACTTGCTCTATATAAAAGGAGAGCTTCGATGTATTCTACAGAACAGAACATCACCATGGATTCCCAATATTTTTTGTATACTCCGACAGCCTTGGCACGCAAATTGTTCCTTTATCCTACTGTGATAGGGCGTTTTGAATATATGCCTTCATATTCTCTTACAAGAAGCCGTTACGACAGTTATCTTATTATCCTTACAGAAAGCGGCTCTATGGAAATATTGCTCGAAGATGGTTACCAGACTGCTAGAAAAGGGGATGTAGTTATCA
>JAEEGF010760024.1_pt1 | contig 13954 bp, 13 predicted proteins | sample 9134171 | NCBI WGS metagenome assembly JAEEGF01 (sample SAMN16246542, study PRJNA631951) | gut metagenome | biome: gut microbiome; feature: rumen; material: AP-attached | host: Bos | place: Iran: Karaj | collected 2018-10
AGCAGCACAATCCCCGTCCACTTCAGCGCCTTCTTCATAGACGCTGCAAAGATAGCATAAATCGGGCGAAATGCAAAGAAAAAAGTCAATTTTTTCTATCAAGTAAACGAATCTTTTCGTATCTCCGCACCGTCAATATATTTGTGAGGTATGGAACTGCAGACGGATATTCGTTGGATTCAGCGCTACATGAACTTTCACTAAGGCTCGCCGCCGCAGGCGTCCCCCTCGCCTATAACCGTCCCTTTCCTTCATATAGCAAAACACTCGCACTAAAAAATCACCAAATGCTGATTCCGCAGGCAATTTCGGTTGACGTAATGAACTATTTTTCGATTTACCTCTACTAAATACTGTCTATATTTCAGATATGTAGTATGTTAAGTGCAATTTTTACATCTACTAAACCTCTACTAATCCTCTACTAAACCCCTACCTATCCTCTACTAATCAGCATGGTGTACAAATGATTCAGCATGACGAACAAACGATGTGAAACTACGGGAGAGAGTCGAAAGAAGCAGCATGCTTCCTGATTCCAGGTGTAGTGTTTGCTTGTAAATTCTCTAGAGAATTTAAGCTTAACAATACGACTTACCAGTACTAAGTGCCGTTGTAAGCACGAAATTCTCTAGAGAATTTAAAAACCAGTTATATCTTTGTTCGTTGTGATATTGATGCACGATAGTGCTTGGGATAGGGCTGAAACCGTCATGATTCAGGATAAAAAGTAGAGAATAGGTAGAAGATAGGTAGAAGTAAAGTAGAGGATTAGTAGAGAATAACACTATGACATGTGCTTACATAACCAATTACAAACCAATATTTTAGTTTGAGCATTCAGCTAATTTGGTAGAGGTAAATGCTGAAATGCTCAATTTCTCTCATCTACCACGACCAAATATTACTGTTTGAGTCGTTGCTGCGCTGTCGTGTGTTCCTATTACCTAGATAATCGGTGGAGGTAGTTGAAGAGCCCCACGTCTGCCCAAAGGCATCGCGATGCCTGGTAGTCCTGTTTCCGAGATAGTCCATGGAACTGATAGAAGATCCCGTTGACCGTCCATAAGAATCGTAATGCCTAGTGGTAGTGTTGCCCATGTAGTCAGTCGATGACCTGTCCGTCCCGGTGGTCCTTCCAAACCCATCGCGGTGAGTTGTCGTCGTGTTCCCCATATAGTCAGTCGAGGATGTCGACGTACCTATCGTCTGACCAAACTGGTTGCGATGTGTAGTGACCGTGTTTCCCAGATAGTCCGTAGAGGAGGTGGAGGTCCCCGTCGTCTGGCCGTATTGGTTGCGGTGAGTTGCCGTCCTGTTGCCGAGGTAGTCTGTGGAGGACGACGATGTTCCCACATTGTAATACTGTGCGTTTGCTGCGATGGCGAAAAGGACAGCCATCAGTGTCATCATTAGTTTTTTCATAATCGTTGTTGTTTTTTTATTGTTAATACTATTACGTATGTTTATCTCCTTTTGCTCTTTGCTTTCAAAGCATCGTCAAAGAGCATGTCATTGCTATCACTACTATTTTCTTTTTCATCTCCGAATATATTTTTGGCTGCAAAAGTATGACTATTTACGATAATCTCCAAGAAAAAAACGATAACAAGCCTTGTGAAAGCACAAATTCTATGTCTTATTAAATGTTGTTTCAGAAAAAAGTTGTATCTTTGCAATGTCTAACACACACTGTATATGCCTACTAAGAATATTTTTGCTGGACAGAGTGCAAGGGCCGTGTTCGCTCAATATGTGTATGAAGCACTGCGGAGAAGGGAGTTCGTATCGCTCATGGATGTGTTGTGTGCCTACTACCAAAGAGACAAGAGCTATTATGACTTGCACACCTATAGCAGCGATAAGGCTTATATCCAGTTGAAAAAGGCCTTCCCTGAAGTCATCAGGGCGTTGCAAAAAGTGGAACCAAGCTGTGTGATTGATAATGGTAAGAAAGGTAAGGGCAAGGCATTCAAATATATAGGTAGGAGCGATGATCCGTTGGCTGCGGAGCGACAGGCCCTAGAACAGAAACGGCTAGAAGACTATGTCGCCTTCTGTAAAGCTTCCGCGGGAATCCTGCCAGCAAGTTGGTTTTCTTCCTATTTCGAGAATACGCAGTTATTGCTAGATACTAGCAGGGAACAGGAGAGTGGAGCCTGCCATATTCGTTCTAGCCTGGAGCAGAACCTTACGAATATTGATTTGCTGCCTGTGTTCAACAAGGCCATCACAACCCGTCAAGTCGTACGTTTTTCCTATCAGCGATTTGGACAGGAGCCATTTGAGTTGACCTTCCATCCTCAGTTCTTGAAAGAGTATAACGGAAGGTGGTTTGTCTTTGGCGAGGCAAACCGTGAACCATTCAAGGCATACAATGTACCTTTGGATAGAATCGTCGGTGAGGTCACCACCGCCGCCGACATCGAGTATATCCCTGCCCCGAAAGGCTTCTACCAGGAGTTCTTCAATAATATAATAGGTGTAACCCATGAGAAAGATGCCAAGGTCGAAACGGTGGTGATTCGCACCAAGACGGAATACCAGCACGGACTTCTACTGACAAAACCCCTGCATCACACACAACAAGAAACGCTTCCTTTCGACGAACACCCCGATGGCACATACGGTGAGGTGACGTTGACCATTGAGCCCAACCGAGAGCTGCGTGGCCGCATCCTGATGTATGGCGAAGGGCTGGAGGTTGTTCACCCTCTGTCTTTGAGAGAACAGATCAGAGAAATAATGGAGAAGCAATTAGCACAATACAACAATCATAAAGAATAAAATCATGGAGACAAACACCGAGCAACTTTCAATCATAGCCGACGGATGGCAACATAAGGACACGCCGACCTTTGAAGAATTATCCGCATCCATCCTGCAGACCCACCAGTCGGCACAGACCAGTGCCATCAAAGCCGTCAACCAAATGCCCCCAATAAGTCCGACAGCGTCGGACAAATTGATGTCAATGAACTCATTTTCGGCAACGCTGTCGCAGAAACATATAACTTCATCTTCAGTAACCATCTGCAAATTATCATTTCGCACATTATGGCGAAGGAAGAGTAGAAAAAACAAACTATGAATAAATATATAAGGACACTGACTATTTTGTTTGATACGGATATCCGTTTCAAAGAGATTCCTTTGTTTCGAGGTGCGGTTTTGAAGGTTCTTGGCGACAAGGTAAACCTTCTCTATCATAACCACACCTCTAATGACACATTCCGCTATTCATATCCTCTCATACAGTACAAGTGCATTCACGGCAAGGCGGCCATTGTCTGCATTGACGAGGCTGTAGACCTGATTGGCCAGCTGCTGACAAAGACCGATGGGCACCTGATGATTGGAGAGCGTGAAGTGACATGCCAGACGAATCGCATACAGCCTGCCAGAAAGCTCTTGCAGACCTGGGAAGAACCCTTCCGCTATCACATCAGCCACTGGCTGCCGCTGAATGCCAGAAACTATCAGCTGTACAAGAGTACGGAGAATGTGGTTGAGCGCGTGACACTGTTAGAATCCATCTTGAAAGGTAATCTCCTCTCCATGCTAAAGGGGCTTGACATTCATTTGGAGCAGGAGTTGATGGTGAGGTTTGCAAAGCTGAGCGACTCTTACCTATTATATAATAAAGGTATAGGCATGACAGCCTTCGATGCCGACTTCGTGTGCAACCTTACCATTCCCAACTACGTGGGCATTGGTAAGAATGCCAGCATAGGCTTCGGAGTGGTTTGCCAGGAGCGGAAAAAGAGCGAAAAAACCAATCAATCTAAATAAGGAAAGTATGGAAGAAACCTACAAACAATTATTTATTGGCGGCGACCTCTCAGGCATCCAGAGCTTTCTCTACAACATCTCTTCCAAGCAAGCTGCGGTCAGTCTGAAGGGGCGTTCCTTCTACCTACAGCAGTATATGGAGAATGTCTGCAAGACTATAGAGCAAGCAGTAAAGCAAGCAGGAGCCAAGGACGCGGACGTGATTTACTGCTCCGGCGGCAAGTTCTATATGCTGACGGAAAATAGCGAGATCATCCGGCACAGTGTCGATGACGCTGCCATTCAGTTGAGGAAGGCTCTATGGACTGAGCATTTGGGGCAGCTAGGCCTCAACATAGCCTATGTGCCGTTTACCGAACATCCTGAGGGGAAGGTTGACGCTGCGGGGAATACCAACCAGAAGCCTGGCCTGCTCTGGCAGATTGCCAACGAGGAATTCTCTAAGCAGAAAAATCAGAAATTCAAGGAGGTCATAGAAAATGCCTACCATGAATTCTTCGAGCCGATCCCCGTTGGCGGCAAAGTCCGTCTGTGCGCCGTGACGGGTATCGAGTCGCCCGATTGTGTGATAATACCCGGCGACGAAGGTCAGGAAATGTATGTACTCCCTTCTGTCAGGCAGCAAATACAGCTCGGCAAAGAGCTGCGCAACCAGCAGCACTTCAAGACTTTTGAGGAGTATGCCGACAAGACCGACTTAGGCGTTCTGCGTATGGATTTGGATAACCTCGGCAAGCGGTTTGTCGCTGGTTTTGACTCTATTGCCCAATACAAGGCATTCTCCCAAAGACTCGTTGGCTTCTTCGACGTGGAGTTGAACCGCATCCGGCAAGAACCAACTTTCCGTGACTATCTGAACATCATCTATGCGGGCGGTGACGACCTGTTTGTTGTAGGTCGCTGGGACAAGACCATCGACTTTGCCGAGCGTATCAGCAAAACCTTCAAGGCGCAATTTACCGATGAGGGTATCAGCATGTCGGGCGGTATGGCCGTAGTCCATCCCAAACACCCCATAGCCAAGGCTGCAGAGCTGGCAGGCGATGCCGAGGATGCTGCCAAGCAGTTCAAGAGTGGAGAAAAGAATGCCTTCTGCTTCCTGGGAAAGACGGTTTCGTGGAATGAAGAGTTTGACTACGTCAGGAGTTATCAGCAGCAGTTTGTCAGTCTGATAGCCCAGTACGGCTTGAGTAAAGGCATCCTCCACAAGCTGATGCTCTACTCGTCGATAGCCAACCGCAACAAACTGCGTAAGAAGGAGGGCAAGGCCGAGGACTTCAGTTACATCTGGCACATCAGCTACTATCTGACGCGCTACATTACCCGCTATAAGGACAATGACGCTGTCTGTGCTTTCTGCCGACAGCTGCGCGACCACGACATAGACTATCGTGATGGCCGTCGGCTGGAGCTGATTGCCCTTGCCGCACGATGGGCAGAACTGATACTGAAAGACGATTTAAATAACTAAAAAACATATAGATTATGAGTTGGAACAAGAATGACAGAATCCCCAAAGAGGAGATTCAGGGAAAGATTAGTGACGTCACCGTGAAATATGCCAAGGATTTCGGTGATTATCTTGCTGCCAAGGAGGAAGGTTCAGAGCCGCTGACCACCAGCCAGCTGCGTAAGTTCTTTGGCGAAGTGAAGCGCCAGCAGATGATGGGCTACAACGACACCGAGTTTGTCATGCTGAAGCCCAAGCTGGCCTACGCTGTTGGCCGCGTCAAGCAGAATGGCAGAAAAGGCAAGACCTACAAGATTGAAGATTTCTATCTGGTCTTGGCCGATGCCATAGACAAGGTGCAGAGCAGCACCGACAAGCCTAAGGCTTTCAAGAATTTCATTACTGCTTTTGAGGCCATCGTGGCCTATCATAAGGCAGCCGAGAAGAAGTAAGAACAAATAAAAACACATAGAAGCTATGAAAAAGTTAGTCAAGAAAATCAAGATAAACACCTCCATTACTCTCATTACTGGACTTCACATCGGAGGTAACAGCGAGAACGTTGAGATTGGCGGCATCGACAATCCTGTCATCAAACTGTCATCTAAAGGCAATGTGCCTTATATTCCCGGCAGTTCGCTGAAGGGCAAGATGCGCTGTCTGTTGGAACAGGCAGCCGGTGCTCCTCAGGTAGGCATGGACGAAAAGGTGAACAACCTGTTTGGTATCACAGAGAATAGAACTTTAGGAACCAGTAACCAGCCCTCTAAGATTATCGTCAGGGATGCTATGCTGAGTGACGAGTCAAAGGAAATGCTCTTGGCGTGCGACAACCTTGACATGCCCTATACCGAGAATAAATTCGAAAACACAATAGACCGTGTCCAAGGCGCTACGGTTAAAGGAGGTATCCGTCAGACCGAGCGTGTACCTGCCGGAGCCGTGTTCAATGCCGAGTTCATCCTCAACATCTGGGACGATGATGATGAACAGGCGTTGATGGCACTCTTCGAGAAAGGCATTCGCCTGCTTGAGAACGACTATCTTGGCGGTAGTGGTTCACGCGGTTATGGCCAGGTCAAGTTCGGTTTGTTCAAGCGTGTGGAGCTGACCGAGGAGAATGGTTGGAAGGGAGAGTAGAGCTTATGGCAACATTCAGCGTTTACAGATTGTACTTCACGGCACCGCTGCACATTGGCAGTCATCAGGACGACGAGAGCCAAAGCAAGAAAGCACTCTCATCGGATGCGCTCTATGCAGCACTCACGTCGTGTCTGGCAAAGTCGGGGGACGACATTCCTGCCGACGGCGACTTGGGGTTTACCATCAGCAATCTCTTCCCTTATTATCAGCGTGAGGCCGCCAGCTGTCCCGTCTACTTCCTGCCCATGCCCCTTCATATTTGGCAGGCCAGGCTAAAAGATGTGTCGGTGGCTAAGAAAGTGAAAAAGGTGAAGTGGGTTGATGCGGCTCTCTTTGCCAACATACTTTCAGGCCATTTTGATATGAACATCAGCCTGCCATTCGTACAGGAAGCCTACCTTACGCAAACCGAACTGCCGGAAGATGCGAACGGCTCCAAAGAGTTTGTCAAGTCGGAGGTCTCGCAGCGTGTCACCTTGGAAAGCAGAACGGGCGACAAAGACGCCCGGCCTTATTTCGTCGATAAGGTGCTATTCCGTCATCATGCAGGGCTGTATTTCATGGCTGAGGGCAATACCGAAAGGCTCGACAGGGTTCTCCGTCTGCTCTCCTTAGAAGGACTGGGCACCGACAGGAATGTGGGTTTCGGGTTCTTCGACTATCAGAAAGACCGCATCAGCATCGAACTGCCACAGCAGGCTGATCACCAGATAGCCCTCTCGCTGCTCATCCCTGAGTCAGAAGAACAACTGAAAGCCTTGCTAGATTCCGAACAGGTGGCATATGACTTTACGAGAGTGGGTGGCTGGATAACCACCTCGCCCTACACTACGCTGCGCAAGAATGCCATCTATGGCTTCCTGCCAGGCTCTATTCTGAAGTGTGCCGACATAGGGAAATGCTCCCCCATTGGCAGAATTGTCGATTTGCAACCACAGGTTGGCAGCCTCACTCCCGACCATCCTATTTGGCGGTGCGGACGTTCCCTCATGCTTCCCATCATCATTTAGCCGCAACCTATTATGGAAGATAAAAAGTACCCTATAGAATTAGAAGTCATCACCCCGCTCTGCGTCGGTGCGGGTAATGATAACGACTGGGTGAAGGGCATTGACTATGTTCAGAAAGACGGTAAGGTCTACGTCATTGACATGCAGAAGGTGGCCGCTGCCGGTGTGGATGTCGATGTCCTGACGGCCCTGTTCCTGAAGTATGATGAGGCGGGCATCTGCCAGTTGTTAGGCAGTCGCATTGGAGAACTGTCACGTTATGTCTTTGACTCACCTGTATGGTCTGCCAACAACATCAAGACCTTTCTACGTACCCAGCTCTACGACAAGCCGCTTGTGGCCGGCAGCTCCATCAAAGGCTCAGTACGCTCCGCCCTGTTCAACTATCTGCGCACCAATGAAGAATCCAATGAGCTCGTCTTCGGCACAATGAAGGAAGGCACCGACTTCATGCGCTTCGTCCGTATCGGTGACATTGAAATGCCCTCGACCGTGCTGGTCAACACTAAGCTGTTCAATCTACGCACAGAGGGCACAGAGTGGTATGGGGGCTGGAAACACGCTATGAATAAGACCACCGGTAGCTATCGCCCCGACGGCTTCAACACCCTCCATGAGTGTGTGCAGCCCGCTCAGAAAGGACTCGGCAACATTTCGTTAGCCACCGCCACTTTCAGTCTGCTTGAGACCTACGGGCAGGGCAGTAGTCCCTACGCCAACAAGAAACGGGCATTGCTGAATGAACCTGTCAACCTTCTGTTCCAGATAATCAATGAGGTGACCAAGGCTTACTTAATCAAGGAACGGGCTTTCTTCGAGAAATACCCCGCTGAGCGTTCCGATGAGCTGATTGATTGCATCGACCGCCTGCTGCGCCTAATTCCTGCCGACGACTCTTCCTGCCTGCTGAAGATGTCGGCTGGTGTAGGCTTCCACTCCATCACGGGCGACTGGCGGTTTGCCGAGTATGACGAGACAGGCGTATGGACAGAACCGAGAAATGCTGGCAAGAAAAAGTATAAATCGCGCAAGACCGCTGAGTATGACGGCCGGCTGCAGCTGATGGGATTCGTCATGCTGCGGGCCTTAACCCAGCAAGAGGCTACAGAGAAAGCTGTCACACTTCAGCAAAGCCATAATGCCCAACGGAATCAGATGCTGGATGCCATCAGACAGCGTGAGGAGCAACGGCAGCAAGAGATAGCTATGGAACAATCCCGGCAACGAGCCAGAGAAGAGGATAAGCGTAAGCAAACGGCCTTCCAGCAGCTCATGGAGCAAGCTCGCACGGCTTATTACGATGGACGATGGGCCGAAGGGCTGACCCTAGCCAACGAGGCATTAACGCTTTATCCTGATAATGGCGAAGTGCAGGACTTGGTAGAATCGTGCAAAAAGGCTCAGGAGATTGAAGCATTCCGGCAACAAGAGCAGGAGTCAGCCAGAGAGCGCTTCCAACAACCTTTAGCAGAACTGATTAAAAAGGTGTCCTCCGCAGGCAATCTTGTAAACACAACCAAGAGGTGGGTAGAGATGGCATCACATACGTTTGACAAGGATGAGCAGACCGCTTTCCTCGATATAGCAGGACGACTGCCTTCGAAGGAGAAGAAGAAGCTGAAAGGCAGGCTTGCTGACCTTGCTCCACTGTTGGGTCAGAAGCAAGTGGACGCCATTTGTAAAGAACTGGAAATCTTATAATTCAATGGCAAGAAAAGTATTTATTTCCGTATTAGGCACCGGCTTTTATGATGCCTGCAAGTATGTGAAGGGCAGCTTCATGTCATCTGAGACGCGATTCATCCAGCAGGCTACGCTGGAATATCTGAAGGTGAAGAACAACTGGACAACGGTTAATGCCAACGGTGAAGTGGTTGACCGCATCATCATCCTCCTGACGGATGGAGCCAGGGAGGCCAATTGGAACGGAAGCATGACAACACGCTTAAACAGAAGGAGTGGACTAGAGGAAAACTATTCTGGGTTGGAAAAGGTGCTTGCCGACATGACCCTGCCTTGTTCTGTTGAAACAATCCCCATTCCAAACGGGAAGACTGAGGAAGAGATGTGGGACATCTTCGACGTCGTTTATAAGGCTCTCCAGCCCAAAGATGAACTCTATTTCGACCTTACCCACAGCTTCCGCTACCTGCCCATGCTGGTACTGGTGCTTGGCAACTATGCCAAATTCCTGAAAAATGTATCAGTGAAGCACATATCGTATGGCAATTACGAAGCGCGTACTCCTGACACCAACGAGGCTCCGCTGATGGACATTTTGCCGCTGACTATGCTCCAGGACTGGACATTTGCCGCTGCCGACCTGATACAGAATGGCAACATAGAGAAACTTAAAGAACTGACAAAAAAGAATGCCCTGATGCCTCTGTTGCGCACGAAGGGCGAAAAGAACCTGAGTCGGCGAATGGTTGACGAGCCATTGAGGAATTATGTTGATGCGCTGCAGAAGTTCTTGGAAGACATGAAGCTGTGTCTGGCTCCCAACATCCTTAGTGGGACTACCGTGAATGAGATTAGAGCTTACAATGAACAAGTGATGGAGGTTAAGGAAGATGTGATTGCCCCTATACCGCCGATTATCGAAAAGATTGAGCAGTCTCTGCAAAGATTTGAGGAAACTGACACCATGCATCCCGAAAGCCTTCACAATGGCTATGAAGCTGCCAAGTGGTGCTACGACCATCAGCTCTACCAGCAATCAATTACCATACTTGACGAAAACATTACCACTGATTTCTGTCAGCGTCTTGGTACAGATGAGTGGGTTTATGAACAGCGCACAGCCAGCAATGCGTGCCTGAGATGGGGAGGATATAGGGTAGAAGACTGGAAAAAAGATGGTTTGGCAGATATTAGGGAGAAAGTGCAAGCTGCAGCAGCCTGTACAGAGGTACTAGATTTCATTTCCTTGATGCGCGGTGACGCAGTATGGATTCATAACACGCGGAATACGTATAACCATGCCTCAATGACTCAAGACAAGGAGAATATGCTTTCTGCTGCGGATATTGTCAGATTAGGTAAAATAATCAATCGAGTTCTCGCACGTATCAGATAGTTCATATAGCAATGTTTGTCAATCTCAGCAATCATCCATCCCGGTATTGGGGCGACATGCAGAGGGAAGCTGCCCGCTGCTACGGTGAAGTCGTTGACCTTCCCTTTCCAGCCGTCGCTCCCAATGCCAGTAATCAGGAACTGCAAACACTTGCTCAGGCATGTGGGGGGGAATCCTGCCAATGGGTGATATCGAAAACATTACCATCCATGTCATGGGCGAAATTACGCTGACTTTCATGATTGTCGAAAGACTCAAGGTCCAAGGCATCCGTCGCGTGGCCTCTACCAAAGAATGGAAAACCACTTACCACGAAGACGGCACGAAGCTGTCAAAGTTCTCATTCGAAAAGTTCCGGGAATATTGAAGTGATGCAAAAATCTAAAGCGCTCTTTGACATATTGATTTTTATTTGTACCTTTGCAGCCCCTTAGAAAGAGGGCGTTTTTAGGAGCTATTTATTGATGTTGACGGTTTTGATAGAGATTAAATCCTCGAAAATGAGATTGTATATATATTGGTCTCACAGAACATATTCCATTAGAACAAGGATTAAGACTGGTTTAACAGCTGATATGTAAACATCCGCGTCGTACTCATAGAGCATATTCCATTAGAACAAGGATTAAGACAGCATGATGAGTTTCTTGCTCTGCGGGAAGTGCACGCTCACAGAGCATATTCCATTAGAACAAGGATTAAGACTTAGCAGCAACAATCACTTCTTTAATATCCTTAACTCATAGAGCATATTCCATTAGAATAAGGATCAAGACTGGACTAGGATTGAGGGACCGTAGGTGTAGAGTACCTCGTAGAGCACATTCCATTAGAACAAGGATTAAGAATCTAGAACTCCACTTGAAAGTGTTTGATTTTCGTCTTACCCATAGAGCGTACTCCATTAGAATAAGGATTAAGACGCATGTTAGCATCTGTTTACGTCAATAGCTGCGACGCTCATAGAGCATATTCCATTAGAATAAGGATTAAGACCCACAAACGAATCTAACAACCGCAAGCGGTTTGTCTGCTCTCACAGAGTATATTCCATTAGAACAAGGATTAAGACTCCTGCATCTACCTTGCAGTGTACTCCATCGTTGCGCCCTCACAGAGCATATTCCATTAGAACAAGGATTAAGACTTCATACTAGAACAAAAATCATCAACACATTCTTCACTCACAGAGCATATTCCATTAGAACAAGGATTAAGACGCCTGCGTCATGACGAACTCTGGAAGCGGCAGGCCCTCACTGAGCATATTCCACTAGAACAAGGATTAAGACGCGGATTCGATTGTTGTGCGACCTGGGTTGGAATCCTCACTGAGCATTTTCCATTAGAACAAGGATTAAGACCGACCTTCAGCTATCATACCTGGCAAAGCCTGATTGTCACTCACAGAGCATATTCCATTAGAACAAGGATTAAGACCAAGCATTCTCCTGCTTGTAGAGGGTATACTTCCCAGAACTCACAGAGCATATTCCATTGGAACAAGGATTAAGACGCTTTGAACTGTTCAACCGTCAGAGTCTCTAAGAAAACTCACAGATCTTATTCCATTAGAACAAGGATTAAGACATGTCTGTCTGACGTTTTATAAAGTCTGCAACTGCTCACAGAGCATATTCCATTAGAACAAGGATTAAGACACATACAAATCTATGTCATCAAAATTACAATTGACTCTCATAGAGCATATTCCATTAGAATAAGGATTAAGACTCTAGTACTCTAGTCACTTTCTTAATCGTTCCCTCGACTCGTAGAGCATATTCCATTAGAATAAGGATTGAAACGGTTCCAAGTAGAACGGAACCGTTCGCAAGGTTGTTTTTCTTGCGAGATTGCAAAAAACGCCTTACCTTTGCAGCGTCAATCATCGATACCACCTCGAGATTGACGCTGCAAAACATTAGTGGTGGCAACATAGAAACGAAGAACAACTATGATGAACACAGCACTCCAAGCCATCGCAACGAAGGCTCTGCCGGCACTCTCTGGCGAGCAAGTGACATACAACGCAGCAAAGAACGTATTCCTGTCGCAGGGATACACCAGCGCAGCAGGCAACACGTACTACAGGGCGATACGCCTGTCGAACAGGCTGATGGTGTACTATGACCTCGGGCAGGGGTATGCCTATACCTTCCTGAACGGCATCAAGCTGTACTGCTTCGATGGGCAGAAGGCGAACCTAATTGCTCAGAAGTACTGGGGTGGCTGTGACTACCGCATCTTCGACGAGCAGTTTGCCAAGGAGCAGAGCATCCTGATGCTCAGTAACTTCCTCGCTGGGCAACTCAAAGCGCAAGGCGCACAAGTGAGCAAGCAGGAGATTTTCTCTTTTGCCTATGACATGATAGAGGAAACTCAACATAAGCAGTTAGCATAACCAACAAAAACTATAATACTATGGCAACCCTGACCAAGGCTATCAACAAGAACCTGTTTGACAGCATCCTGCCGACTTTCGGCAACCCTCGCGTTCACGTTCCCGTGTGGGATGAGGGACAGAAGATGTTCATTTGTAACGAGTACGAGAGTGGCAACGGACACCGTTACTACCTCGGCATCCGCTTCTGCGACCGCATCGTCATCGTGGAGAAGGTGGGGCTCTACCATAACTGGACCTACATCGACGGCATCGAGCTCTACGCCTTCAACGGGCAGAAGATGGAACTCATCCAGAAGCGCAACTACGATAAAGTGTTCCGCAACGAGGCGTTCATTCGCGAGGAGTCGGAGCAGATGGTGAAGGACTATCTGACGGGCGTGATGAAGACTCAGCGTATCTGTATCCCCGCAGAGCAGATCGCAGCGCAGGCCACCGAACTGATAGAGGGATGCTACAAGAGTTTTCTCGCCCCTGACTTCAACACACGTTTAACCCAGATACTTCCAAAACTAGAACAGCACTAAGACTATGGAGAACATGATCGACAAAGAGAACAGACAGCAGGTGATGGCTTACGAGCTAATAGCCAACACAAACAGTAGTTTCTTCCTGACCGGACGGGCAGGAACGGGTAAGACAACCTTCCTTCGCAAGGTGCAGCAGATGGTGGGCAAGCAGTTCATCACGCTGGCTCCTACGGGTGTAGCTGCCATCTTGGCAGGTGGCGACACCATCCATTCGTTCTTCGGCCTGCCGATGGATGTCTGTACGCCGGGAACGATGGGCAAGATGAGCGAGACACGCATTCAGGCTTTGCTACATGCCGACACCATTATTATAGATGAGGTGTCGATGGTGCGCTGTGACATCATAGATGCCATCGACTACACCATGCGAAAGGTGCTGCGCTCGATGCAGCCCTTTGGAGGTAAGCAGATCATCTTCGTGGGCGATATGTTCCAGCTTCCGCCAGTGGTAAAACAGGGGGCAGAGCGAGAACTGATGCACGACCTCTATCACACGGATGACTTCTTCTTTTACAAGGCTGACGTCATCAAGCGGATGCGGCTGGT
>JAEEGF012171371.1_pt1 | contig 13954 bp, 7 predicted proteins | sample 9134171 | NCBI WGS metagenome assembly JAEEGF01 (sample SAMN16246542, study PRJNA631951) | gut metagenome | biome: gut microbiome; feature: rumen; material: AP-attached | host: Bos | place: Iran: Karaj | collected 2018-10
GGATCCTTCAGCGCAAAGCCGCTGAATCCGGACTGAAGCAGGCGGATACCGTTGGGGAGCTTTCTGAGAGCTCCATGATGGATATAACTGAAGAGAACATGCAGAAGCTGGCTGCGCAGACAGCCTACAATGCATATTGGGAAATATGGATCATGCAGCATGATGCCGTGACTCTGGCAAACCAGGTGCAGGATGTGATCGAGCATCCTGAGATGTACCTGGAAAGAGAAGTCCTGCCTCCGCAGAAAGAGAACGATGGAGAGCTGTCGCTGCAGTTTCTGAAGCCTGAGGGAGCAGATCCGACAGAGGAGGAAATGACGCTGGTTCGGAAACTGGCCGGCCTCGCCCCTACCATGCTGGAGATGATCCGGGATAACAACTATGACACGCTGGATCTGGTCATAGCGCTTCCAAACGGCCTGTCCCTGAATATGGACGATCTCTCAGGTAAAAAGCTTGATGAGGATGGAAATCCTGTTCCTTTTGATCCAAGAGAGCGCGGTTGGTGGAAGGGAGCTGTGGAGACCGAGAACTGCTATATGACGCCGCCATCCTACAGTGAGCTGTTGGGACTCTCCGAAATGGAGTTTGGAGTTCCGATTTATGTCAATGACGAGCTGGTGGCCGTTGTTGAGGGCTCTATCAGCATGGAAGTTATACAGAATTCACTGGCCGAGGCATCTGATGGAGATAAGGCATTTTTCGTTGTCATAGATAAGGAAGGAACGCTGATCTATTCACCCCGGGAAAGCGGGGAACTTAAGATGGACAAGACCTTCCAGACCAGTGTCAATGTCAGGAAATCAGGTAATAAAGAGCTGATTGACGCACTGGATAAAGACTTTGCGGATGAAGTGGGATTTGAAGATGTCACCCTTGATGGAGAGCAGTATTATGTTGCCTATGGCAATGGGATAACGCCAGAGTGGGCAATATTCATGTTTGTCAGCAGGGCGGAGCTCGAGGAACCAACAAATGAGCTTTTGCAGGCCGTGAACGATACTTCCAGGGCTACTATTCTGGAGTATGAAAAGAGCTTCAGACGTTCCTTATGGATAATAATATTTGTCATCACCGTCCTGGTGATCATTGCGGTTGTGGCAGCCCTTATATTTTCAAGAAGGCTCACCGTTCCTATCAACCATATGACCAAAAGAGTGCATGATATATCCGGGGACAGCTTCAGTTTTGACATGGATGAAATCTACAGAACCGGAGATGAGATCGAGGTTCTGGCTGGGACCTTTGAGGAGTTATCCGAGAGGACGAGGAAGTATATCAGTGAGATAACGGAGATCACAGCGGAAAAAGAGAGGATCGGAGCGGAACTGAATGTTGCCACCAGGATACAGGCAGACATGCTTCCCAGGAACTTCCCGATATTCCCTGACAGAACAGAGTTTGACCTCTATGCCACCATGACCCCGGCCAAAGAGGTGGGTGGTGATTTCTACGATATGTTCCTTATCGATGATGATCACCTTTGCATGGTTGTGGGCGACGTTTCCGGAAAAGGTGTTCCGGCAGCCCTCTTCATGGTCATATCAAAGACCATGTTAAAGAACCGGGCCCAGAACGGAGGAAAGCCGTCTGAGATCCTTCGGGACGTAAACAACAGCCTGTGTGAGAGCAATGATGAGCTCATGTTTGTAACTGTATGGCTTGGTATCCTTACTATCTCAACGGGAGAGCTGATCCAGGCAAGCGCAGGTCATGAATATCCAGTCATCCAGAGAAAGGGTGAGGACTATCAGCTTATAGAGACAGAAAATGGCATGGTCATGGGAGCCATAAAGAAGATGAAATACAAGGACCTGACCTTCAACCTGTCAGAGGGTGATGCGCTGTTCATGTATACCGACGGCCTGCCGGAGGCAACCAATGCAGAGGATGAGCGATTTGAGCTTGAGGGCATGATGAGCGCCATCAACAGGCATAAGGATGCGGACACTCATGAACTTCTAAGTGCCATGAAAAAGGAGGTGGATGCCTTTGTAAAAGAGGCTCCTCAATTTGATGATCTTACTATGCTGGTAATAAGATATTTTGGTACAAAAAAATGATATAATAAATACAGATTATTGCCACGGCAGGAAGGATCTTCGTATAAAGAGACACACAAAGATGAAAGGAGATCTGCAATGACATCAGAAAACAATATTGAAAAAAAGAGGATTCCCGATGATGAACTTGATATGGTAGCCGGAGGGGAAGGTAGTGAAATAATCGATCTTGACAGAAGGTTACCGACAATACCGCCTGCAGACCCAATGGATCTGCTGAAAAGACAGGATATCATACCTCCCAATCCCCATAAAACAATAAAAACAGGACACGGACCACGTAGATAAAACAGACACTTTTTGTGAGGGATATTTATGCCGCCAGAAGTAGATCAGACTAAAGAGAAAGCCCCGGAGGATTTTTCTTTTACCAATGGACTCATAAGTGAGGACAACGAGGGGCAGCTTATTGATGCCGAGGGCAAGCGCCTTAGCGATGCCGAAGGCGTCAAGAAATCATTCATGGGAAGCGGTGAGTCCGCTTTAAACGATCCCAACGCTCCTGATCAGACTGACAGGAAGGGAATCGTTTCAGGTGTCAGGGACTCGCTGCTGACCCAGATGAAAGCTGAAAATGAGGCGTCCATAAAGGACGCTTCGGATATGCAGGATGAGCATATGAAGCACAAGGCTGAAAAAATGCTTCCTGCAATGAAGAACGCCCAGGCAATGCTGACGAACCAGAGGCTTGCGTGGGCTTATCTTGCTTTGGCCAGGGCCAGGGCTATGAATTCCAAGATTGCTGAGAGCGCCGCGGCACTTGAGTCGGTGAAGCCTTTTTTGAAGGGGGAAAATGCCGCAGAGTTTGCCGTGATTGAAAAAGAAGTACAGGGCTATCAGCAAAACCCTCCGGGATTATTTATGAGTTTGCTTGCACGGCCTAAACTGGTACCTGCCAGCATAGCATATGGCAACAGCTATAACCAGCAGATCAGTGCCATGGACAAGGTATACGCCCTGAATGATGAGTGGAATCAGCGACTTGCCGATTACCATGACAACAGGTATCTGGAGCACAGCAGAAGATATGACAGGCTCTTTGAGACCTACTACATAATGACCAGAAGCGGAGCCAATGGCGAGGCCACTTTCGGGACAGAGGAAACGGATTCGGGCAAGGTAAGTGACGCCAAGAGATCCATTGCGGAATACATGGGCAGATATAACCAGAATGATGTCTCAGGTTTCAGGAACAATGCCATCAATGATTCCTATAGCGACCTGAGAATGGGCATAGAGGCAGTGAAGAGACCCGCTGCAGGTTCGGATAATATTCTTTACAATGACTATTTCAAGATCCATACCAGGGCTACACTGGAGGGATTCGATCCTTCGGTTCACGGTCTTTCCCAGGAGCAGGCTGCCAATACCTCCAGGGTGAGGTTCAAAGTTGACAGCGATTTCAAGGGCTATGCTGCCAGGAACCAGGTCGACACACAGGGCAATGTCACAGCGAATGCCGGATTTGACAAAAAAGCCATATCAGACATGGGTGATATGAATCTGGTGGCCAATGAGAAGGGCGCCAACAGGGAATACCTGTTTTCAGGCAGTTCCTCCAAGATCTACGAGGTGACTTCCAAGGACGGTAAATCTACGGTAAAGGGCATGTTTGTAAAGGGAGAGTTCATTCCTTCGACATCGTCAGGTGCCATTACCAGCCAGGCCGATACAAAAGAGTTTTCTGGAAAGAGCCTGCAGAAGGCGCAGATGGATGAGAGGCTTCGAAATGCCATCAGAAGGTCTGCTCTTTTCAGACATATCAATTCTGAGACCATTAACTTATACATGAATTATCTGCAGGCAGAGGGCAAGAAGACAGGAAAGCCCAAGACCCTCGTCCAGAAGGTCAAAGCCGAGAGAGGAGCATTCTTCTCTACGACCACCCTGAAACAGGGACTTATGGATGGCAGTATTTTTAATACCATAAACGGATTTTACGGAGCCACCATGACAGACATTCTGCCGCAGGATTCTGAGGCTGCATATAAAAAGAATCTGGACAAGATGTTCTCTGTTACCAGTCAGTTTTATGGTGCTGCTTCCTCAGCTACTTTGAGACTTAAGATCAATGACGGCAAGAGAACAAACAAGTATGGCCTCAATTCGGTGAATGCCGTAAGTGGGAGCCTGAAGTCAGTCCTTAACGTAACTGCCGATATGTTTCCGGGGCTCGGTGATTACGCCAAGGGACTTATCAGCAGTACCCTGGACATGATAAGGAACGGCATTATCCTGGTAAAGACTGCCATTGAATACAAGAGTACCGCCAGCGATGAAAGAAACGGAACGGAACTATTTGAACTGGCACAACAGTTCCTTGGGCTTACGTCTTCCATGGCTGATTTTGTCAAATACCTTGAAGGGCTGTTGAGCCTTGGCGTTCCGGCCATAAAGAACATAAGTGATTACCTGGCGGGGGTTCTTCCTGCTGTCAGTGACGGAATCGCCATAATAAGTGATGCCACGCAGATCTATATCAGCAACAGCAACATACACGCACTGGATGAAACCAGGGCAATGCTGGAAGCTGCCATTAAGGAAGGCACAGGACTTGGAAAGGCTGCTTCAGACAATTCACAGTCCAAATGGTTCCTTACCAGGGTCCGCAGGCAGGAAAAGAACACTATTGTGGATTCATCATTTGACATTGCCTCAAAGGGCACCGGCATTGCAGGATCCGTAATGGGAGTGGCATCATTCCCGTTTAACCTCATCAGCAAGGGAATAGATCTTATTAAGTCACTGAGCCTTCGGGGAATGGAGCGATACGGCAGAAGAGGAGATCTGGCTGAGATCCTGGGAGATAAGGCCCTGGTGGATGCGCCGCATTTTGATCAGGTCCTCTCGGACGAGACCGGCATAAAGAGCCAGTACTATCTGCCTGATGTCATCAAGGTGTTCATGTCCATAGACATGCATGCCCTGCTGAATACAGCACAGGAAGGCACGGACCTTCAGACACTGGCAGAGGAGACCCTGGGAACCATATATAAGCGCAGGGCTGAAGAGACCTTTGAGGAGTTCAAGAAGAGGGTTGAATTCGATAAACTGCTGGATGCTGTGGGTGCTCCGCTGAACTGGAGAGACGTACTCTTCGCCGCCATAGGATGATGACGCTAATCGTGGCAGCACCGACAGTTGCAGCTGAATTGTTGCAGAACAAAAGACGGTTCAATCCCGGATCATCCCGGGAATTGAACCGTTTTTTTATCACAGTCCTTTATAGCGCCTCGCCAGATAGCGGGAGAGAATAACAAGTCCAAGGGTCTCAGTAAAGTGGTAGATGATGGATGTCCAGACTATTCCGATCGCTCTGCCCATCAGATAGACGGTCTGCATTTGCATAACGCCGAAAGCTATCAGAAACAGAATCAGTACCGCCATGGATCCGAGTTTTAAGTACCTGTCATTTAAGAAGATACCCGTCATGACAACTCCCAGCAGGATCGCCGCCAGGATCTCCAGATATTTAAAGCCGTGGGTCATGTTGTAGAGCATCACAAAGGTCCCGTCGGATATGCCGTCGCCCTGGGACAGGGCGTTCATAAGTATGGCGATAAACCTTCTGTACATGGTGGAGGTAAAGACGTAGATGAGCTCTGCCGCTATAAAGATTACCGCCCAGAGCTGCAGCAGTCTGTTCACCGATGATACCGACAAAGACGCGATGTTTTCACCCAGGAATTCCTTCTGCAGATCCGCCATGTTCTTCTGATCCTCGGCGGGGACCACTGACATGTAGTGATTCAGTTTTTTCCATGCCAGATAGAATATTATAGTGGTGATGACGATCTGGGTCATGGATATGGCAAGCTCTACGTGCCACAGGGTTATATCAAGCATATCAGGGCTCTGGCTTGAGGCCTTCTGCAAAACTACTCTGATCACAGCTTCGAGAAAAGCCGCAAGGATCTTGACCAGAGCAACCTTCATGAGAGCACCCGAGAGAATGTGTTTTTTTACATTAATATACATGTTTTCCTCGTGCCTATAAGTATTAAAAGAAATGTTAATAATTAAAATCTGCTATTACTAATAATACCATAAACAAGGCAGAAAATTCATAATATGGTGACTAATAAGTCATATAATGGGACAGTGAATTATTAAAAAAATATAAAGTTTTGGCATAAAACACCATATTTCGTATAAATAGACAAACAGAATCACTATTAGTTTATAATTTTATTACAAGTTGAATCAATTTTTTGTAAATTTAACATTTTAGTGTGTTATCATATTATGAGGGACACTATATGTAGTACAAGAAGCCAAGACTATATCAGGGGGTTAAAAAATGGCCAGCAATCAGGTTTATCCATTCGAACGAAATCGTTACTATCCCGGAAAAATGCTCACAACTGCAGACTTTCAGGCTGAACAGAGCTACCACATCAACAAGCTCAGGTTCATGAACAGCCTCATGTACGGCTCCGGTATTGTGTGCGGATGCGGAGTTGTCAATCTTGACGACCTGTCCATCCTCATAGAAAGCGGAGTTGTCATTGACGGAAGCGGAAGGGAGATCATCATTGATACGTCCCTCGTCAAGAAGCTGTCTGCAATTGAAGGTTTTGATGACCTCAGCAGCGACACAGCATGCCTGTGTGTCAGATTCAAGGAAAAAGACATTCACTCCGTATATGCGGTTTCCCACAGGGAATCTGATCAGGAGTATGAATTTAACCGCATCAGCGAGGGCTACGAGATCTTCCTGGTGGATAAGGAAGAATTTGACGAAGGCTTTGAGATGGAGTCGGAATTCCTGCAGAGTGAGACACTGTTCAGAGGTGCCAACTATACGGGAACAATTACCATGCCCACCATCGTATGTAAAGGCCGCAATGTTAAGGCTAAACTGGAGATAAGAAAGAATACAGATGTTGATTCCAGGCTCTCCTACAAGGGCGTAATTGACATACCCAACTTCACGGCTGCAGACGGTTCTCAGCAGATAGAGATCAATGTCGACGATATTGAACTTTCCGAGGGAAGTGTATATTCACAGGATCTTTGGATGGCAGTTCAGAATCAGGCCGGCATTGAGGCCAATGTTATCCTTAGAAGCGGCTCGGCAGCAGCCTTTGAGGACGACAAGGCAATCCAGACCGAGAACAGTTTTGCCATGAAGGTAAGACTCTCAGAGGACACCCCTACATCCCTGATAAGAAGAGAAATCGGTAAAATGTCCCTCGAGATGAGGCAGGCTGTCACAGCTTCCGCCATCAAGCTGGCAGAGGTAGACCTGATGAGGACCGACAGCGCCTACGTTATAGAGAACATAAGAGAGACAAGGAAGAACCAGTATATAGAGCTTCCTGCCCAGAACGGCACCAAGAACGATTATCTGGAATTCTTTACCAAGGAGACTGACATCCGCACATCCAAGGAAGCGCCTGTCTCTGCTCATGTTTCAGCACCTCCCGTATCCTATTCCGGCGGTGACCTCAAGAATGTGGCAACCGGCGTCCTTGAGATACCTCTTGGAAGAGATGCAAGGGAAGGCGATATAAGATATTCAGGTGAGATAACCCACGGCCTTGGATCAGGCAACGTATATGTATCCATAGGATATGAGTACCTCTCACCGGATCAGACCCTTGGCGCCAGTGCCAAGAGCACGGTTTACGGCAACCCCGAGCTGTTCTCAAGACAGTCACAGCAGCTGGTTGACGCAGAGACAGCTGTAAGGGTTCTCAACGATAAGGGCAGCTTTGTTGTTGCGGCAAGGCTTCTTCGTGACGTGGAGTTTCTGGTTCTCACCTACAGGTGGGTAGCCATCAAGTTCCCTTCAGGAGAAGAGCTTGAGGCAGCCGATTACTACGGCAAGTCCATTACAGCCAAGACACCTACAGTTGTCATGAGACCCAGAGAGAACTACTACTTTGGAGTTCAGTTCAACAACATGGATGCCTGCAGCATCACTTATGAGCTCACAGCGCCAGGAAGTGGTGAAGTCACCACTGATGGTGTCTACACAGCTCCTTCCAAGGAAGGTGTCTATGAGATCCGTATTTACTGCTCAGATATGCCTATGGTATGCACTTATGCATATGCCATCGTCAAGTCCACAGCAACATCGGATGATGCCGGCAGCATAGAAGAACAGGATAAGGAACCGATAGTTAAGATCCCGGATATAAATCTTTGAGAGGAGCCTTAAATGATCTACGAATCCGGCAAAATGCGGCTCCTTGTGGTTGCGACTAAAAGTGTTGGTGAGGTCAACGACTGCTATATCTGCAGGGATCTGTTGTCTCCGGGGGGAATCCTGTACACCGTGATCGTTGTTCATCAGCACGAGGTGGTAAGGGATATTCTTTCGCTCTTTAGTCTTTCCGGAAGAAAGGGAGAGCAGATACTGATAGACGATTTCTCTTCCGGCGACAAGCATGTCTACGTATTTCCATTCCACAAGGAGAGACCATTATTTGACTTTTATGAGGGAGAATCCCTGACCCTTTCACAGTGCGAGGATATCTGCATAAGCATTATCCTGGCCTGCATTACATCAGATCTCCCGTATCCAATTTTATACCTGCTTCTCAAGAACGATAAGCTGAACCTTGCCAGTGACAGGTCTGTCTTTTTCAGCTATGAGATGGACCTCAGGGAGCTGGATCTGAATATAGGTGAGAGCGAGTGCACCGACGAGTGCGCATCGATTCTTCTGAAGCTCCTTGAACCCAAGTCGGGACAAAAGGCTACCAGCTATTACCTTCTCGAGAAGAAGACTGCCAACGGAAGCTACAACAGGTTCACGGATCTGTACAGGGACATAACCATTGCAGCCGTGACCAAAAAGAAGATAACACCTTGGTTTGTCTTCAAGCTATGGATCAAGAGGAATGCTGATACCATTATAGGAGTGCTTTTCTGGATATGCCTGATACTGGCGGTGTTTGCCCTCAGTATCCTGATATCGAGGCTGTTCCTTGGAGGCAATTCCTGGTTCAGGCTTCTTTTTAATACGTTCAAAAAGATTGGCACAGAGAGTCTGGTTCAGTAGGAATAGGAAGGCGGAGGAGCGATGGCATCCCTAAGTTTACGCAAGAGACTTATTATCATTCTTTATATAATCAGCTTTACTATATCCATATTCATCTTTGCATATATCATGGGCAGGGTTTCAGTGGATGTGGAATGTACTTCCCACAACCAGTACGTGGTTGACGGAGGCTATATTTATTTTGTTCAGAACAACAGAAAAGAAGGATTTCTTTTCCAGATGAACACCAAGGGCCGTGTCTACAAAATGTATGCATCCAGGGGAGCAGATGGCGGCAGGATCCTTTCCCTTTCACTTAACGAGGGCAGGATATACCTGATGCAGCAGACCTTTATAGAGCAGAAGTCCACTGAGGATGAGGACGCTATCGTAAGCATCCCGGCCTACAGGATTTCCTGCCTGGATGACAAGTTTAATCTTGTGAGCACATCTCCCAAGTTTGTCATCGACGACAGCGAGATACTGACAGGGTTCTCTGCCGAGGCGACAGGTCTTTTCATGACATTCCTTACAGAAGACGGGATGACAGCCAAGGTTTATTCCGTGGACCCCGAAGTCTTAAAGGACCCCAAGGAGCCCCAGGGTGCTGATGTCAGCCTCGAGGGAGTAAGGTCCAAGAAGTGCGAGGAGGGGAGATATTACTCAGACGCCCTCTATGCACACGGACAGCTCTATGTAAGAACCGATAAGAGTACTCCCGAGGGAATATTTGCCATCGATCCCATGGTGAACGATATCGTATCGGGAATGAAACTCAGAGCAGGCCAGATCCTGACAGTATATTCCACATATATTATCTGGTACATTGCGGCTCTTATTATCTGGTTCATAGTTCTTTACCTGATCATCAGAGTCCTGGAGGACAGGAACAGAAGCTTCTATTATATAGTGATCGCCGAGGCGGTGCTGTTCGTGATCGTTGCAGCAGCCACCTTCACGGTGAGTGAGGAGTATGTAAGATCAAGGAAGATTGAGCACTCAAGGTTTGCGGTTACTTCCATGATCGGTCTCATGGATGCAGCCGGCATCAACGAGTATATAGATTACAACGACGACGCCTTTTATGATTCAACAAGGTACAGGCAGATTGCAGCCAGCCTTGGTGAGTTTGTAAAAAGACCCGGCAACAGCGACATCTTCTACGACGTTCTGGTGGTAAGGCTCAGGGATAACCTGGTATGCGCCAGCGCCAGCGGCAGGAACAAGCAGGTGGTGACAGATGTATACGGAAGTGATATGGAGAGCATTGCCACACAAATAGCCCGCGGCGAGAGATATGTGGGCGTGGACATGAAGATCCAGGGCCAGGACTACAGGGCAGTGGCAGTGGCTGACGCAGCGGTGTCAGCGGACTATGCCATCGTCGGCATAATAAATGTCATCACCACAGATGCATCTGTATTTGTGGACAACCTGGGAGTATTCATCCTGTTCCTGGTGGTATTTGCAGTAGCAAGTGCACTGGTGGTACTGGTCTGGTTCCTTCATATGAGAGACCTGACGGTATTGGAGCAGGCACTTTCAGATACAGCTCTGGGAAAAGAGCTTCCGCAGAGGCCGGCAGTCCTTGGAAGAGATGTCAAGGATATGTGGGATTCCCTGGTGGAGATCAACAAGAGAGTAGAGGAGATCCAGTACTCCAAGGTAAGGATCCTGGAAGCCTACTACAGATTCGCACCAAAGAACGTGGAGAAGGTTCTTGGCAAGAACTCCATCGTGGAGGTTACAACCGGAGACAGCAAGATCGTAGCCGGAACAATCTGTACTTTCAGTATCAACCTCTCAGGCGGCAAAAAGCTTAAGAGACTTGACAACCTGGTGGGTTCCATCGGCGAATATCAGAAGAACCATGAGTCAGTCATCATTGGCAAAGCGCCTGACATGTCAGCTCTTCAGATATTGTTCTCAGAGAATGAGTACGACTCAACAAGCACTTTTATCGAGATGTTCGGAAGGAGCAATAAGAGCGGATCAGACCTGGAATTCTCAGTACTTCTGGACTATGACACCTGCGTATTCGGCGTAACCGGTAACGAGGATGAGACCTCCACTTACATGTACACCGAGAACAGGGAGACCATAAGAGCCATGTCGGCATTTACCATAAGTGTCGGCCTTGGACTGGTCATCAGCCAGAAGGTATATGACAGAGAAAAGATATCCGGAAAAGTCCGCTTCATCGGATATGGCGGCGTGGACAAGAATGGTGAGCTGATAGGGCTCTATGAAATCCTGGATGCATGTTCTGCCAGGATCAGAAACGAGAGACTGGCCACCCTTTCCAAGTTCGAAGAAGCTCTGGATCTGTATTATGAAAAGGACTTCTATCTGGCAAGGACAAAGTTCTCAGATATTCTGAAAGAGACTCCAAGCGACAAGCTGGCCAGGTGGTACGTCTTTGAAAGCGACAGATATCTCAATGAAAATGCAGAAGGTGAAAATTATAAAATTCTTCATATCTGATTTTCACTTCATTCGTATAAATAGATAACAGCGTAGATCGGAAGGGAAAAAGATCATGGGCGGTGGAGATCTTCTTAGTATCTTAATACAGACAATCAAGTCCAAGATGACCGGTATTGTCACCAAGTTCAAGCTCTGGACCAACTGGAACTTCATTAAGAACAAGATCATAGTCAAGATCCGTGATTTCTTTTCAAATCTTCTTGGAGTCAAGCCCAGGGACAAGAACGACTATTACACCATCGGCAACTGGATGCTGTCCAAGCGCCTTTTGTACGCTGCAGTGATCATAATCGGAGTTATCAGTATCTGGTACATATCCACGGAGACTTCACTCTTTAAGCGCTTTGGTCAGGAAGGTGTAAGGACCTACAAGTATGATTCCTTAAGACTTCGTACTGCCAAGGGTCATGTGAAGATAACCGGAAAGAGCGGATATCTTGCCTATGACGGCACTGTGGAGGACGGATACGTCAAGGGAACCGGCACCCTGTATAACAAAGCCGGAAACGTGGTTTATACCGGGGAATTTGACCGCAACATGTACGAAGGAACCGGAACAGCCAACTATGACAGCGGCAACAAGAAATATTACGGCAAATTTCACGAGAATCTCTATGAAGGCGATGGAATCTTCTACAGAGAGGACGGGACCATGATCTACAATGGTGCCTTCTCCAAGGGCCTTCGAAACGGTGAGGGAACCCTGTACGACACCGGAGAGAACGAGATCTTTACAGGCATGTTTGCCAACGGAGATATCGTCTACAGTGAGCTGCTTGGCAAGAGTGTCAAGGAGGTCAATGATCACTACAAGGGACACCGTGATCTCTTTACAAGGAGCAACGAGTCCGTGGCCATCATGGGCAGCATCGGAGCACTCTATCACGCCCAGAGCGATGAGGAAGCGCTGGATGACGACGAGATTGTGGATGCCGTATATGTACTTAACGATTACTTTAAGAATGCCGGAGCACAGGTCAATACTGTTTCTGACCTGAAGGATATTTTCGGGGAGCCCATATATGAGGGCAATTCCAATGTCATCCTGGCAGAGGCTGTGGCGATCAATTTACTCAATCAGACCCAGACTGCCGTAAACGGCAAGGTTAAGATGAATCTTGATCAGACCTTTACCGATGTGGCAGAGGTACAGAGTTTTGACAGGGAATATGTGGTCTATATCACTTCCTTCCAGAGAGGGGATATTATCTATTCCTTCGTTTCGGGAGCAGATGACGACCTGTTCAGTTTTTATTTCATAACAAGCGGAGAAGATGATGGTAGTAGCCAGGCGAGCGCATAATGCCAAACTGAATATCGCAAAAAGAGTATTAGCCGCTGTGCTTACAATGTCCTGTGCTGCTGCGTCACTGGCTTTGATATCGCCTCCCATAACAGCTCAGGCTGCCAGGGGCAAGAAGCTTAGCCTTAAGGCTGCCAGATCTCTCGCTCTTGAGGCCTCCACGGACTATGAGGCTGCGGGGGATAAGATCGTGGCCAAGCAGGCTGCCTACGAGAGTGCGGTCAAATCCATCACTCTGAAAAAGAAGAGTATGTCCACCTTCAGGTGGTCGCCGCTTCTAAGCTTTAAGTTCCCCACCACACCTGACTTTGGTGAGGCTTCTGAATTCAGTTTCAAGCCCACGTCACTGGCCTACGATGTCAAGGTTGCCCAGCATAACATGCAGGACAAGGTATTTGAGATAAATGAGAAGGTCAACAACCTCTACGTTGAGATCGTGGTGCTTCAGGAGACCATAGCCTTTAATGAGAAGAGGGTAGATGCCTACACGACAGGACTTGCCAAGAACGAGGCCAAGCTCAGGATCGGAGAAGCCACTAAGGCAGACGTCGATAAGCTTGAGAAAAAGCTTGAGACCACCAATAACAAGATAGCTTCAGACAGAAGGACACTTGAGGCCGACCTTAAGAAGCTCAGCAAGATGATAGATCTTGATGTGTCCACGGGCTATACCTTTGAGAAGCCCTTTGTGGAGGCCATGATCGAAAGATCCATGCTGGATGCTCTTATAGAGTACACAGAGGACCGGGATGAGAACTATTACGAGGCCTGCACCAACGAAGTCAAAGCCAAGGCTGAGCTGAATATCAATTCAGGTCTTGTTAAGAGCAAGTACGGCCGAGATTACAACATGATCTCTTCTTATGTCAATGCCGCGCTGAAGGGAGAGCCTGTAAACAAGAAGGCCTTCAGCAAAGCCTACAAGGACTTCCTTAAAAAGATTGACAGCTACTGGGAAGGTAAAAAGAGGATCCTCTTCTTCAAATTCCCTAAGATCTGGTTCAAGGGAGATATGGACGGAACCAGATATATCGAGGATGATCCCAGTGCCCTTCAGACCAACGTTCTGGACTATGCATCAGCCCTTACGGAGAAGCTTTCTGCTAAGGA
>JAEEGF011038979.1_pt1 | contig 13952 bp, 11 predicted proteins | sample 9134171 | NCBI WGS metagenome assembly JAEEGF01 (sample SAMN16246542, study PRJNA631951) | gut metagenome | biome: gut microbiome; feature: rumen; material: AP-attached | host: Bos | place: Iran: Karaj | collected 2018-10
AACGAAGTAACTAAAAATTAAAATTTATGGAAACAGTTAAAAATAATAGCGAAATTGTGCTATATCAGCCTGATAGTTCAATTAATTTGGAAGTCGTATTAGAAAATGAGACTTTGTGGCTTACATTAGATAATTTGTCAACGCTTTACCAGCGCGATAAGTCAACAATATCAAGGCATATTAAAAACATATTTAAAGAAGGAGAATTAAAGCCTTACGCAGTTGTTGCAAATTTTGCAACAACTGCTTCCGATGGAAAAACCTACCAAGTAGATTACTATAATCTGGATGTTATTATTTCTGTCGGATATCGCGTTAAATCGCAGAAAGGAGTTGAGTTTCGTAAATGGGCTAATGTTATTATAAAAAACCATATTATTAAAGCTAACGCACTAAATGTCAGAGTTGATAAAGTCGAGGAAGAGGTTTTAACCATGCTAAATAAACGGAATTCTGGAGTGAAAGCTACTATTTATACCGCCAATATCTCAAAAGAGTTGAAACTCGATTTAAAAAAGCACAACTCACAGTATCAACCGATAGACATTAAGGTTTTCAAAGATTCTCACGACAGGTTTTTAATTATAGACTACGAAGTATATCACATTGGAGCCTCCTTGAAAGACCTGGGAAAGAAGATGTTCGCGTTCTCAAAACTTAATTTCGAGAAAGAGAAGATTTTGGAAATTTTGTGATTTTTAGATTATTAGCTTAATAGTTTAATAGACTGTAGAACACACTAAAATCGGTCTGTTTTGTAAAGAAATTTTAAGATTTCATGCAGAAAAATGAAATTTATGTTAAAAAGTGTAAAAACCGCAAATGCAACGATTTTTCGTTATATTTTTGCAACGTTACTGAATGAAACTCAAAAACTTGTTTTATGAAACTAAAGAATCATTAAATAATTATCAACTAATTGTTTGTTATTTATGAAACAGATTATTACTGCGACACACACAAAAAACCTAATGAATGACCTGCGTTATATTATTGATCAAGCACGAGGTCGGGTTGCAACTACTGCCAATTATACAATGACTATGATGTATTGGCACATTGGCGAACGAATTAACCGGGAAGTACTTGGTAATCAACGTGCTGAGTATGGAAAGCAAATTGTCGTATCAATAGTGCAACAATTACAAGAAGAGTACGGTTCTAAGGGATTTGAAGAAAGAAACATACGTAGGATGATGCAATTCGCTTCGATTTTTCCTGATGAGCAAATTTTGTCACCACTGGTGTCACAATTGTCATGGTCTCATTTTCTTATGGTAATGCCTCTAAAAGATGATCTAAAACGAGAGTTTTATCTAACAATGGCCGCTTCAGAACGATGGAGTAAACGAACACTAAAAGATAAGATTGACAGCATGCTTTTCGAACGCACCGCCATTGCAAGCAAACCAGATGAACTAATCAAAAAAGAACTGGCCTCATTACGCAATGATGATGTTATGAGTCCAGATTTGGTTTTCAAAAGCCCTTATTTTCTGGAGTTTACAGGACTCAAGGGCATGTACAACGAAAGAAGTTTGGAGGATACTCTGCACCGAAGGTGGCGACGAACAAATTGAACTATTGCAATTGGACAAAGCAGGTATTAAAGTGGCACAATATATGACTGAGTTACCATCTCGCGAGGTCTTGAAGAATCATGTCCAAAAATCATTGGAAACAGCAAAAGCCAGACTGAACAATAGTTTAATAGAAGGTATAATAAGCTAAATGAGCCCGTTTTGTAATCTCACAAGTTTATCGTCAGTGGACAAAAAAAAGAAACCAACTCTCCTGGTAAGCGATCATCTGGTTAACAGCATATCCGACATTATCAATGTCACCAGAAGCAGAGTCGCAGTTTATGTTAATTCCCAAGCATGATTAACAAATGTATGCGAAAGCTTCGCAAACATTGTCATGGGGCCATTTTATTGAACTAATAACTATTAAAAATAATTTAAAACGACTATTTTACCAACAAAAAAGCATAGCTGAACATTGTGGTATTATTACACTAGCCGAACACTAGCCCTACTATAGGACGTATTTCAATTTCCGCATTAAGAAAGATTCAGGAAGTAATGGAGCTACCCGATAATGTTCAAACCATCAGGGCTAATATCACAAACACTGTTCATGTAATGAGACACAAAGACCTAAAGAATATTCCTTTGGTTTGGAAGAAATAAAAAAGGAGGCCGAAAACTCCCTTTATATCGTAGTCGCCCCTGCTACGAGGCCGCTTGCTCAGCCTGTCTGTTAGCTACCCAACACACAGTTACGCAAGATGTGAGGGCCTGGGCGAAATCAGACACTGCAAAGATATGAAATTTTTCAATCACGCAGCCCCTTTCTTGAAAAAAGTTTACATAATTTGGAATTTCATGCTCTGGAAAAACAAAAAGAGCCAGCCCGAAGGCTGGCTCTTTTGATTATTCCCGATGATGATCGGTTAAAGATGGATTGCGGTGCAATGGCTCAACAGCTTAGAATGCGATGACTGAGCGGACATTATAGGTAACAGTCTTAGCATAGTTGGTAGCATAGCCGTTTGTGAAATATATGGCCCATGCGCGGACTTCCGTTTCCTGGTTTATTCTTTAAAACAGATCAGAGAACCGTCCCGTGATCTACTTGATCTACTTGGATTGAGATGGACAGCAAACCAGACGAAAAAACGGAAGCCGATATGACTTCCGTTTCCTATTTTATTCTTTAAAAAAGATCAGAGGAACCGACCCCATGATCAGTGCTCCGATGCGGGGAGGGAGAGGTATTACATTTAGTTCTGCGTCACGTTAGCACCAGCCTCGATGGTTACTGTGCCACAAATTCCGCTATAGCCCGCGCCGATGCTTTGTGCACTGCTGCTGCCTTTCGTGGCAGTCACACTGGTCACGCTTGAAGTAATTGTAATCGTTCCGCAGCTGGATTTACGATTATTGTTATATCCTCTGCCTCCGCCGATACCGGCAGCACCATCCCCGCCTGTGGCAGTGATGGTTCCACCGCTGATGGTAATATTGCCGCAACTACCAGAATCATATCCTCCCTGTGTACCACTATTACCTCGTCTGCCTCCGCCGATACCGGCAGCACGATACCCGCCTGTAGCAATCACGGTACCACCGCTGATGGTAATATTGCCGCAGTTAGCATTCAGTCCGCCGCCAATGCCAGCGCCATCTTCGTTACCAGTCGCTGTTACAGTGCCACTTTGTATTTCGATGTTTCCACAGTTCATATTGTCTCCTCCGCCAATGCCTGCTCCGCCTGAGCCAGTGCTATAAGAACCGTTAGAGCTGGCGTTAAGTTCCCCAGTCCCGTTAATGATGAGCGTCTTTCCAGAACTTACAAAGATACCGGGATATTTCTCATAGAATCCCTTCACCGTGTTCGTGCCTACGAGGGTGATGGTGGCATCGCCCGCGCAGGTGATACCAGCGTAGTTACCACTTGTCCATGAGCCGCTGCCATTGATGTTCACACCGTCCAGCGTCACCGTTGCACCGTCGGCAATGGAAATCTTCACGTTTGCTCCAAGGGTGCCCGTAAGGGTCTCACGGAAACTGGCGGTATAGTCTTCCGTGATGGTTGAGAGGTCTGTAACCTGAGGGTAAACCAGCGTGGTTCGGGTAAGATAGTCGCCACCACCGTTCTGGTATGCATCGCTTTGCCAGAAGACTATGCCGCCGATAGTCACTGTGCCGCAAGTGACACTCCCGCTTCCCCAGCCTTTGCCGATGCTGTTGAAAGCATCGGAGCCTTTAGTAGCGGTCACGCTTGTCACACCGGAAGTAATCGTGATGGCGCCACATTTGGAATTGCACCCAGAGCCTATGCCTGCACAATGGGATCCACCAGTAGCTATTATAGTACCACCCGTGATACTGATATTTTTACAACTGGTTGTTTCACTGTAAGCGTAACCACTTCCTATGCCGGCACCCCATCCGCTTGCAGCCGTAATATGGCCTCCCGAAATGGTGATATCTCCGCATCTTGCATCACGCCCGCCACCGATGGCTGCTGCATTTTCACTGCAGGATGCGATAATGGTGCCGCTCTGGATTTCGATGTTACCGCAATTGACTTTATAGCCACCGCCAATGCCAGCACCATAGCTGCCGCTTGCATTGAGAGTACCCGTGCCCTGGATAGTGAGAGTATTGCCATTAGGCACATGGATTCCAGGGTAGCTTTCATAGAATCCACTCACGGTGTTTGTCGTGCCGTCCTTCAGGATGATGGTGGCTGTGCCTACACAGTTAATGCCAGCCCATCTGTAGTTACTGTTATTCACGCCATTGATGGTTATGCCGTCCAGTGTCACGGTAGCGTTGTTGGCGATGGAAATCTTCACTGGATAGTTGGCTGCATCAAGTCTGCCGGTAAAGGTTTGGCCATTAGTTGCTGTATAATTCGTAGTGAGGTAATTGAGGTAAACGATATTGCTCGCCACAGCGCCTTCGTTGCTAAATTTGTTGTAATCGTTGGCATTCATCGCCGGAATGTTGAGGGTATAGCCCACGTGGCCTATCGCGATGTGAGAGCTAGCAACTGCAGCTTGTGGAAGTAAAATGGCATATTTCTTGGTGTCGCTTTCTGATTTCGTGGTAATCATACCCGTGGTCTCCGTGTTAGGAACGATGCCAGGGGTTGAACCGAAGTTGATGGTCGCCTGGGTGTATCTGTCGCCAATGCCCACGGCGGCATCGGTGCCGCTGGTCAACGTGAGTTCCACCAGGGCGCACTTGTTCTTAAGCTCACAGTTATATTCAGTTGTGCCATGATAATACTCCGCAGAACCACACGACAGCACCGGCAAATTGCTGCTCTGGTTGCTGATATTTACTGTGAAATCTGTTGTCGTGCTAGCAGTAGGCGTAACGCTCGGCTCAAGACCACCCACAAAGAAGAAATCAATCTTTGTGCCATCTGCAGGCTCAACTATTTCACCTGAAAATGCACCGCTTATACGGGTCAATGTGCCAATGTAATGTGTTCCGTCACCGACATAGATTTTGTCGCCATCCTCGTATGTCACTGTGGCGTTTTCAGCTCCAGGGGTGACAATATGTCTGCCATCAACATTCAAAGTGATGTTAACCTTGTTTGCATTTACAGGAACCACCTGTTCAACTTTTTTCTTACACTGTGTAAAACCGAGCGTCAGCGCAAGAGCTAACAATAATGCAGCGCCTTTTTTATTGCGCTTACGGCGTGCTATTGCATAACCTGCGCCCAAAGCGCCCATTACCAGCAGCCCGCTTCCCAGAGGAGCATTGCCGAAGGTTTGGTTGTACAGACCGTTAAAAGTAAAAACATCACGATTGCCGTTGAAAGCATCGTCAACACAGAAAAAACTATCGCTTATTTGTTGGGCAAACGACGTCATTGGCAGCAGCAAGGCTGTCATAATCAAAGAAAGCATAAAAGCCTTCAGTTTAAAAGCTTTTTTCATTGTTTAGTGTTTAGTAGTTAAAAAAACAGTTTGTTAGTTGATGGCGCAAAAGTACAAAAAAATTCAATTCCCACAACAAATCTGCGCAATTTTGCGTGATACAAAAAGAAGAATTTTGTATATTTGCAACAGGAAATTTTGAATCTAATCCCTCCCGAACATCGTAGAATTTATTATTAATTACCAAAAGCAATCGCCCGATTGCCAGAGGAAATTGTTTTGAATTATTATAAATTTTACACGGTATGAACGACAAAAAACTAAAATCTAAAAACGCACAAATCGAGACTGGTGAATTTGGTCCGATTTACAGACAATTCGAAGGAAAACCTAAAGAGGCAATCATTTTCTTAAAAAAACAGAAAACAGGCGAATGTATTAAAGCGCTGTATCGTGATGATATTGGATATGTCGATATCGTATGGGGTATTGGCGGCAAAAGCGGATATGGTTTATGCCATATTATTGAACAACATGAAGATGAGTTAAAACAATTGGGGTTTAGTATCGAGGATTTTATACCTATCGTATTTGCTTTGGGTATATATAGTGAAAATCAACGTGAAAACAAAATTAAGCTCCGCGGTGAATACTTTATGTTGATTATCAAAACAAAATGGAACGATAAAAACAAGCGTTTTGTTATGACTGCTTTCGATTTAAGGCCCATGTCTCGTAAAAATCCAAAAAGAGCTGAACGGGCAAGAAAAAAGGGGATTTGACTCCCCTTTTTAAATTTTATCCGCTACCGTCATAAGTTCGCGCGTTGAATCGGTTTTACTGATAGGCCTGTTCCCTATCAAACGGATATACGTTGCAAAGATACAACAAATTTTCAATCGTGCAGCCCCTTTCTTGAAAAAAGTTTACATAATTTGGAATTTCATGTTCTGGAAAAACAAAAAGAGCCAGCCCGAAGGTTGGCTCTTTTGATGGTTTTTGCAAGGGGATTAGTTCTGAGTCACGTTAGCACCGTCTTCGATGGTCACCGTGCCGCAGGTGCCGCCAGTAGAGCTATGATTCTTGCCGATGCTGTTTTGTGCATCATCTCCCTTGGTGGCAGTGACACTGGTCACACCAGCTCCGATGGTGATACTGCCGCAGTTGCTTTGATAACCACGCGAACCTGCTGTTCCTCCCGTACCGATGCCTGCACCACCATAAGCGTGATGATTCTGACTATCGAAAGGATTATAAATATCAGTACCATTTCCTCCCGTCGCCACCACGGTGCCTCCAGTAATACTGATATTACCGCATTGACTATATTTATCAGGGTCTGAATTGCCTCCAGTGAATGAAAGGCCACTGCCAATACCAGCTGCGCCTGCACCACCATAAGCAGTCACAGAACCACCACTAATGCTAACACCACTGCAGGTAGAATGATTACCGCTGGCGAGTGCTGCACCAATTCCCGCCGCGTAATCACCGGCATGGGCTACCACCGTACCATTTGTGATAGAGATAGAGCCGCAAGTGCTGTTAGCTCCAGCGCCTATTCCAGCTGCACAATTAGCACCGTAAGCAGTGATGGTACCACCATTTATCACTATGTTACCACAAGAAATATCATCTTCTCCGAGGCCGGCACCCCCTCCGATGCCGGCACCATTTCCGTTGCTGCTTGCTGTAAGCGAACCGGTACCCTGGATGGTGAGCGTTTTGCCTGAGGGCACATAGACACCTGGATAATCTTGGTAGAATCCCTTCACGGCGTTCGGTCCACTAAGGATAATGGTGGCATCACCCAAACATGTAAGGCCAGCATAATTTCCATCCTGCCAGGTATTGCTTGCATTGATACTTGCATCACGCAAGGTAATGGTAGCGCCATCGGCAATGGAAATCTGGTGCTTTGCAGCGAGTGTGTTTATTAGCACATCGCCAGTATTCGCAGTGTAGTCGTCAGCGAGGGTCGAAAGGTCGACGATGTTTTCGACCGGAGCAGGATAAGTATACGGGCTAGTGGAGATTGGACCTGTCACAACGCCGCCGATGGTCACCGTGCCACAGGTGCCATTGTCTCCTCTTCCGATGCTGTATGAACCAGCGGTGCCCCTGACGGCGGTAACATTGGTAACAGTACTTTCAATGGTAATATTGCCACAACTACCAGTTTTGCCACCGCCTATACCAGCGCTATAATCACCGCCAGTTGAAGTTACAATGCCGCCAGAGATTGTGATATTACCGCAACCTCCACCAAAACCACTACCTATACCAGCACCACTAGCACCGCCAGTGGCTGTTATTGTTCCTCCCGATATGGTGATTGTGCCACAGCCATAATTGCCACTGCCAATGCCCGCTGCACCTGTAGAGCCAGTGGCTGTAATAACGCCGCCTTGAATCTCGATGTTACCACAAGCTAAATTCTCACCACCTCCTATGCCGGCACCAGAACCACTTGCAACAGGGTAACTGCTGGCATTGAGCGAACCGGTACCTAAGGTTTCACCCTTAATGGTTAAGGTATTTCCTGCAGGTACATGGATGCCTGGATAATCTTCATAGAAACCCTTCACGTTGTTTGTAGAACCATCTTTCAGTATGATAGTAGCGTCACCTAAGCAAGTGAGGCCTGCCCAGCTGTAAGAGGAATTGTTTGTGCCACTGATGGTTACGACATTGAGTGTCACTGTAGCGCCAGGAGCTATGGTAATCTTGTAGTTGCCGGCAAGTGTACCATATAGAATGTCGCCGTCCTGCGCTTCATAGTCAGCAGTAAGTTGACTGAGGTTTCCATAAGATACCTCAGAATTAGCAATTTGTGGAATGCTTGTGATATAAGCATTCACCGTAATTGCAGGGACATCAACGGTCAAAGCTTGACCTCCGACGGTTACGGATGCACCGCTAACAGCAGCCTGCGGCAGAAGAATAGCCCATTTTTCAGTGTTGCTTTTTGAGTATAAACGCACTGATCCAGTGGTTACTGTCGGCGTTATACTTGGGGTTGCAAAGCTTATGGTAGCTTCTGTATGCATGCCGCCGACTTGTATCGAGCCCGCAGGATTTTCCAAAGTGAACTTCACCAAAGCGCACTGGTTGTGCAAGCTGGCAGTATAAGAGCCTTCTCCTGTATAGTTTTCATTTGATTCCGAGAACGAGAGTACTGGCAACTCAGACGACTGGTCGCTGATGTTTACAGTGCAGCTTGCATCTCCCACAGAAATCGATCCCTGCTTGTTGCCGACAAAGTAGAAATACAACTTTTGTGTACCGTCGCCACTTGCTTCTATGTCGCCACTAAAATTACTACCATTATGGGTAAGGGTGCCAACATACTTGCCATTGTATCCGACCAAAACCTTATCACCGCTTTCAAAAGTAACCATAGGACTGTAATACGGGTCCACATTCACCTTTGAGCCGCCATTGTCACCATCCACGTTGAGGGTTATCCTGACGCTTGACGGCATAATAGGTTCAGCAACCTTCTTTTTGCAGGCGGTCATGCCCAAAAGCATCAATGCTGCGAGCACTAATGCTGAGCCTTTACGAAAGGAACGTTTACGGCGTGCAATTGCATAGCCTGCGCCAACAGCTGTAAGAATAAGCAGTCCGCTGCCGAGAGGTGCGCCGAAATCGTCATTGGCAAGATTACCGGTAAGGGCGTATGCTACAGCACGATTATCGTTGAAAGCATCGTCAACTCTAAAGAAATCATCGCTTGTCTGTTGGGCAAACGACGTCATTGGCAGCAGCAAGGCTGTCATTGTCAAAGAAAGCATAAAAGCTTTCAGTTTTGTAGCTTTTTTCATTGTTTAGCGTTTAGTAGTTAAAAAAAAAACAGTTTGTTAATTGAAGGCGCAAAAGTACAAAAATTTTCAATTCCCACAACAAATCTGCGCAATTTGCGTGATACAAAAAGAAAGCGATAAAAAGACTATCAATACTGCATCGAAAAACTGGCAATCAACATATGCAGTAAAATATCTTGAGGATGTTGTGGAAAAAGCTGTTGGTGACAAAAATAAACCCGTCTATGAAAAGGTTAAAAAAGGCACGCAATCAAAAAACGGCTATAAAAACATGGCAATCTTATATTATGATTTTGTAAATCATGAAGTACCTTATCTTAATTTCAAGGTCAAGCTAACAATCGGGATTCGTGCTGATAGCAAACACGTACAATATTGTGTCAACAAAATTGACATACAATAAAAAAAGTCAACCGTACAAAGCAAGTACCCCTCGTCGGGGACCACATACGGAATTGACTTTCACGCTGCAAAGATACAAACTTTTCTTGAACGCGCAGCTTTTTTCTTGAAAAAAGTTAACAACATTAGGCTCCTCGGTGTGGAGTGTATGGTTTCATGTTCTGGAAAAACAAAAAGAGCCAGCCTCACAGCTGGCTCTTTTAATTTTTTATCTCAAGAGGTTTAGTTGGCGTCCTTCACCAGGCGGACGGACTCTCCGTAGTTGCGATTCATGCTGTAATCTGTCCCCAGTGAACTGCTCGTAAAGTACAAGTTGTATGCGTTTGACGAGCCTTGACAGGAACTTGACCAATATCTACCTGTGGAACCCTTGTCGTAGACATAAGTTCCCGAAGAGCTATTCCTATAGCCCGCTGCGGGCAGGAATACCGCACCTGCTGCTTCTTCCGTAGCCCAGTCTGAAGCAGTGTAACTGGCTGCTATTGCTGTGCTGACACCGTCGGGACGAATCACATAACCATTAACGCCATTGACAGTTGACCAACCTTTCGTGTGATTCGCAAATAGGTACTGCCACTCCGCAGTGGTCAGTGTGCGCCAACCAGACTTCTCAGTGTTACCACCATTGCTGATGGCATTGTATCCCCAGTCTGCCTGCCCCGTCTGATCGTAGAGGTTGTAAGATGCACCTCCATAAGCGTAGTAATTTTCATTATTGGGATTCGTGCTATATGGCTGGTAGCTGGCTGCTCCATGATCGTAGCCGCTGGTAGCCCACCCAAAGAGGCTCACCACGTCCCTGTTCCCATAGTCGCTTGTGCAGTAGGAACCAGTGGTTTCAACCGTGCTATACTGGTGTTCCATGAAGCTCCAAACGCCAGTGCTCTTGGTGTACTGCAGATTACCCTGCGAGAACTGCACCTGCTTCGTCGCACTCACGGAGAATAGGCCATTCAGTTCACCTGTGGCCCATGCCCCTGTGCTGCAGCAAAGCAGAGTGAGCAAAGATAGTAGAACTCGTTTCGTTCGTTTCATATAGTTGTAGTTTTATTGTTATTCATCATGGATATGAACAGGTTAGACACCCAATCGCGCCGCAAAGATATGAAAAAGTAATTGATAATTGACAATTGAAAATTGAAAATTTTTTTTCACACGCTCATTTTTAAATGAAACAGCCCCGCCGGCTAGGCTGAAAAAGGCCACCGACGCATCGCGCCAGCGGCCTTCACTCTTAATTTTTTATTTTTAATTTTTCACTTGGATTCCATGTGCGCTAAAGCGCAACGTGAATCCATGTTCCTTCGTTGATGAGCTCTGTATGCGGCAGATGGTCTCTGATGTACGCGAGCCAGCCGGGATGCATCGGGATGTCAACTGCCCTACCCTTGGTGTGATACGAATTTGCTGCTCCGCCAACTGCCTTGTTGAGGGCCTGACAGCGGAAGCCTGAGTTGATGGTGATGGGCTGGTGGAAGTGGTCTCGGAGGGGCTCCAGCACCTTGGTGCACAGACGCACGAGATTGTTCACTTCGACCGCGTTAATGCGGTTCTCTATCTTTTTCTTCTCAGCAGTGTCGCTGTGAAGCATTTCTTCGAGGGTAAAATGAGGTGATAAGTTCATAATTATAGTGTTTAAAGGTTGACATAAAATAAATAATGCATCTTGAACAAAAAATAGTTCGGTTATTTGTTGCTTAATTGAGCAACTTTTCGTACTTTTGCAACATGATACCTCGCAAAATACGCACTTACGGCGGATACTTTGAGTCTTTTATGGAGACTTTGCCGGAAAATGTGCAGGAGAAGATAAAGTATGGCTTGCTCATCCTGAAAACGCAAGAGAGAATCTCGGTGAAGTTCGTGAAGGCCATAAGAGATGGGATATATGAGCTTAGAATAGAGTTAAACGGAAACATCTACAGAGTGTTCTTTATTTTCGACGAGGGCAACATCGTTGTTTTGTTCAACGGCTTTCAGAAGAAATCACAGAAGACACCTCAAAACGAAATCGATATCGCAATCAGAATAAAGGAGGAATATTATGCAGACAAACAATCACAAAATCAATGACTATGACAAAGTTCTTGATGCCACGTTCGGTGAAGTAGGTACCCAGCAGAGGTTGGATGCTGAGGAGAAAGCATATACCTTCTACACGGGTCAGATTATCGGTGACGCCCGTAAAAAGGCTAAGATGTCTCAGGCAGAGCTGGCAGAGCGTATTGGTTCGAACAAGTCGTATATTTCCCGTGTTGAGCACGGAGAGACCGAGCCTCGCATCTCCACTTTCTTTCGCATCATGAACGCTCTGGGCTTCCACATTTCGCTTGGGATGCCGGTGTAAGTTTTTTACATCAGCCTTCAGCCATCTTACTTCTTCAGTATCTCCTTCATTTTCTCGTAATATCCTTCTACGCCGAGGAGTGTAGCGCAGAGGACGAGGAGTTGGGCAGAGAGCATCAGCACCGAGCCGTCGATGACGCCGCGCTGGAGGGCGAACTGCTGGGTGCGGCCCACGCTGCGGGGCTGCATCTGAGGCGCTTCTGCCGTGTGCGCACCACGGAGCCAAGCCCCCCAAGCGCATCCTGGCCGAACTGGGTGCGGAGGCCGCCAAGCTTCAGTTATCCGAGCTCGTCCTCACCGCCCCCGGCGGCGCCCGCTCCGAGGCCTACGCCGCCCTCTGCCGCGACTTTTATCTGTAAAACAAAAGGTCCCCCGGATTACTCCGAGGGACTTTTGATTATAGGTTCATTTTACATCTTAAATTTCACATCCTACTAGGCTATTGGTACAACGAGCCGAGCCCTCAGGTACAACCAAGTGAGCCAACAGGAACAGTGAGCCGGCATATCAGGGTTTGCACCGGGCGTGCGAACATCTTGCAGCGAACGTGCGAACATCTTGCAGCGGGCGTGCGAACACTTTGCAGCGGGCGCTGCAAAACCTCTTCACTGTCTTCCCCAAGTCCTCCTCCTAACAAAAACCTTGGGGAGGGAATGCCTCAACCTCTCCAACTGCAAAGATACAACATAAACCCTGCTGTTTGCAAGTTTTTGGCCATCTATCTTCATCTGCATTCAAAAAAGCGGCAAAGATTGCCTTTGGCACTGCCTAACGCCCCCCCAAACATACTCCAGGCAAGCCTTTGGCAAGCCCAAAGTGCTTGCTAGGGTTTGCTTAGGGTATGCCAAGGGTATGCCAAAGGTTTGCCTAGGGCTTGCGAAAAGGGGCAAAAGTGCTACAGTGCTACGGGGAGCGAGTCCACACTCGCGACGGAGGAACGAGTTGTTGACATCCCGATGCACCCGGGCTGGCTGGCGTACATCAGAGACCACCTGCCGCACACGGAGCTCATCAACGAAGGAACGTGGATTCATGTCGCGCTGTAGCGCTAAGAAAAAGTGTGGGTCCTCCGGCGCTACAGACGGCGTATTTGTTGAACGCATCGGCCGGTTGGTTGAATATTTTTGGCGAACCGGCTTTTTGTGTCTATCTTTGCGGCGTCAATCATAAAAAAAGAAACGCCATGAAGAAAATTTTGTTCTACGCCCTGCTTCCGCTCGCCCTCTTCTCCTGCTCCGGCGACGACGGCAGCATCGACACCAGTGCCCTCACGGGCGGCGTCAGCCTCACGGGCGGCACTTCGGCAGAGGCCCTCACCATAGAGTTCGACGAGTCCGCCCTCGAAGAGACGGACGACGTGTTCACCGACGAGGCCTCCGACGCCGACCTCTACGAAGACTATGTGGAGAATGCCGGCGAGTTTAAGAACATCGTCCGCATCACCTGGGACGGCAGCTCCGTCTCATGCTCCCAGAGCAACGACGACGGCGACATCGTCGTCACGACCTCCGGCGGCGACGTCACCGTCAATGCCTCGAAGAAGGCCCAATATATCCTGAGCGGCAGCTCCTCCGACGGCTCGTTCAAGATCTACAGCGACAGGAAGTTCCAGCTGACGCTCGACGGCCTCACGCTGACCAACCCCACCGGCGCCGCCATCAATTCGCAGACGAAGAAGCGCATGTATCTCGTCGTGGCCGACGGCAGCGTCAACACGCTCGGGGACGGCAGTTCCTACACCGCCTCTGTGCCCGTCCTCGACGATGAGGGCAACGCCACGGGCGAATACGAAGACGAGAAGGGCGTCGTCTTCTCCGAGGGTCAGATCATCCTCTCTGGCGCCGGCAAGCTCAGCATCAACGCCGTGGGCAAGAACGGCCTCGTCTCCGACCAGTATCTGCGCATCCGACCGCTCACGCGCCTCACCGTGGCGGCGTCTTCCACCGCCTCCAACGCCCTCAAGGCCGACA
>JAEEGF011797972.1_pt1 | contig 13952 bp, 11 predicted proteins | sample 9134171 | NCBI WGS metagenome assembly JAEEGF01 (sample SAMN16246542, study PRJNA631951) | gut metagenome | biome: gut microbiome; feature: rumen; material: AP-attached | host: Bos | place: Iran: Karaj | collected 2018-10
ATGTAATTTTGCATTTTCATTGACGAGAAGGAGAGATGGCAGAGCGGTCGATTGCGGCGGTCTTGAAAACCGTTGACCTGCGAGGGTCCGGGGGTTCGAATCCCTCTCTCTCCGCCAAATTGTTATAAACCAAAAAACACAAATTATGAAATCAATTAAAGTTCTCGCAGCCATGTTTGTCGCTGCCTCCATGTTCGTCGTCGCCGGCTGTTCCAAAGACAACGAGAAAATCAACAAGGATGATCTCGTTGGTAGCTGGAATATGACCAAAGCCCACGTCACCGAGACTGTCAGCGGTCTTACTGGTGAATATGCTGCCTACAATGGCACCCGTGAGCGGGATATGAACCCCGGAGAAGGAGAAAGCACCGTTTTTATCTTTGGTAGTGACGGCACCTATACCATTAAGAATGTATCTCCCAACAATACCTTGGAGAGAACAGGTACCTGGAGCCTCAGCGGTAAAACACTCACCGTGAGCCTCCCCGAGGACGGCGAAATGTATTCCGAGACTATGGAAGTCGAAAAAGTCACCAGCAGCAATCTGATTCTCTCGAAACACATTACTGAGACCCGGGAATTGGCTCCCGGTCAGGTTGCATCGATCGTAGACGATGCGACGTTCTACTTCGACAAGATGTAAACATAATGCAACGATAGAACCGGCGCCATCATCGGCGCCGGTTTTTTTTATTATGGTTATATAATAAAATGCCCTAATCGACGTTTTTGGTAGTATATTATTTGATGATTATGAAAACAATGAAAGTTCTTGCGACCCTGTTTGTCGCTGCCGCCATGTTCGCCCTTACCGGTTGCTCCAAAGACGCGGAAAAAGATATCATTGGCTCGTGGCGTCTGTTAAGCACCACCGTCACCGAGACCTACCAAGGCCAGACCCACAGCGAGACCGAGACCCTCACCGAGGACGAGCCCATCATCTATACGTTCAATGAGAACAACACCTTCTCCATGTCGGCCAATTACGAAGGGAATGACTTCGACCGGACAGGTACCTACAGCCTCAATAACGACAAACTGACCATCAAATGGGATGATGAGGAGCAGTCTTTCACCGGCACTGTGAAAATCGACGGCGGCGACATGACGATGACCTTCATTGAAAGCTACGACGGCAGCTCCATCGAAACGGTCTCCCGGATGAAGAAAGTCTGAACGGTTTTATACATGACATTGATGTCATCTATCGCCTTCACATGAGCAAATTTTAATATTGACGGATATAATAATTGACGACACTTTGCGTTACATAATGTATTTAATATTTTAACAAGATGCTACAGTTACAATATATCAAGGATCATACCGAGGAAATCATTTCCCGCTTGAAGATTAAGAACGTGCAGAACGTCGAGGAACGCATCGCCGAAATCCTCGAGCTCGACGCCCAGCGTCGCGCCCTCCAAGTGAAGGCCGATGCCGTCAAGGCCGAGCAGAACCGCATTGCCAAAGAGATAGGCATGCTGATGAAACAAGGCCAGCGCGACGAGGCTGAACAGGCCAAAGCCCGCACCGCCCAGCTCAAGGGCGAAGAGAAAGCCCTCGCCGAGGAGCAGGCCGCCACCGAGAAGACCCTCAACGAGAAGCTCATCTCCCTGCCCAACGCCCCGCACCCCTCCGTGCCCTGCGGCAAGAGCGAGGCCGACAACGTGGTGGTCGGCGAGTTCGGCCATAAGCCCGACCTCCCCACCGACGCGCTGCCCCATTGGGACCTCTGCGCCAAATACGACATCATCGACTTCGAGCTCGGCAACAAGGTCACCGGCGCCGGCTTCCCCTTCTACAAGGGCAAGGGTGCCCGCCTCCAGCGTGCCCTCATCAACTTCTTCCTCAACGAGGCCGCCGATGCCGGCTTCGTCGAGGTGCAGCCGCCGCTGATGGTCAACGAGGCCTCCGGCCTCGGTACCGGCCAGCTCCCCGACAAGGAAGGCCAGATGTACGCCATCCCCCTCGACGGCTTCTACATGATCCCCACCGCCGAAGTGCCCATCACCAACATCTTCCGCGGCGAGGTGGTCGACCCGAAGCAGTTCCCCATCAAGCGCGTGGGCTATAGCGAGTGCTTCCGCCGCGAAGCCGGCAGCTACGGCAAGGACGTCCGCGGCCTCAACCGCCTCCACGAGTTCTCCAAGGTCGAAATCGTCGTCATCGAACACCCCGACCGCTCCTACGACATGCTCGAGGAGATGAAACGCCACGTCGGCGGCCTGCTCGACAAACTCGGCCTTCCCTACCACATCCTCAAGCTCTGCGGCGGCGACATCAGCTTCACCTCCGCCATGACCTTCGACTTCGAGGTGTGGAGCGCCGCGCAGAAACGCTGGCTCGAGGTGAGTTCCGTCTCCAACTTCGAGACCTTCCAAGCCAACCGCATGAAGCTCCGCTTCAAGGACGAGAACGGCAAAATGCAGCTCTGCCACACCCTCAACGGCTCCGCCCTGGCCCTGCCGCGCATCGTGGCCGCTCTGTTGGAGAACAACCAGACCCCCGACGGCATCGTCATGCCCGAGTGCCTGAGACCCTACCTGGGATTTGATATGATAAATTAAGAGCTTAGAATAAAGAATTAAGAAATAGGCTGGCGCGTCAATGACACGTCAGCCTTTTCTTTTGGGAGGGAATTATTAATTCCTTAGAAATGGAAACCGATGCGGAGCATGACGCTGCCCACGCTGCGGCGCTGGCGGCCCATGCCGGCAGCCTCGTTGGCGATCAGCTGATTGTTGGCAGCGGTATTGTCGTTGAGGGTTCCTTTGGTGTAGTCGATGTTGTGCTTGCCCATGCCGTAGTAGTAGAGGCCGGCGCTGACATGCTCGCCGAAGAAGGCTCCGGCGCCGAGCATCCAGGCAAAAGCGAAGGTAGACTTGTAGGCATAGGAGCCGATGGGGTTGTCCTTGTCGCCCTCGGAGGTGATCCAGAGGAAGTCGGTGCCCACGCCGAACTCGCCGTAGGCAGCGATATCGCTCCAGGGGAGCTCGTCATAGATGTAGGTTACGCCACCCAAAAGGGGAATGTTGAAATAGGTGGGGGCGTTGAGTTTCGCATCGGCGTATTTGTCACTCCATTTGCCGGAAATGGTGTTCCACAGAAAATCAATATTGACGAAAGGTGCCACCATGCCCATTCCCACGTCGAAGCGATAGCTGGCGCGATAGCCGAGGCCGAAGCCTACGGAAGCATCTTTGCCGATTTCCTCGTAGGTCAGGGGAACACCGTTGGTGGTGGCGGGACCGCCGAATAACGAGAGGTCGGGGCCACCCGAGGTGTTTCTCCCGAAGTCACCGGTGGGGATGTTGCCATTTAGGAAAACCGACTGGCGGAACTGGGCTTGTGCGGCAACACTCATGCCAAGGAGCATGGCGCTGAGGCATAAAACTTTTACGATTCTTTTCATATGTATGCTCTATTTAATTTATTATTCCTTTTTCTTTTTGCGTCCACGTTTTTTAGGCTCGGGCTTGGTGGCCATCTCTTCTTCGGGGATGGTGGCGTCGAGAGGGGGGTTCTCGGCCTCGAAGTATTCTTCCTCGATGCCACGGATATCTTCGTCGGAGGGCTCGAAATCGTCGTCGCTGGGTTCGTCGTCATCGTCGCCGATTTTCTCGTAGCTGTCGAGTTCTTCCACATCGTCGTCGCCGAAGGCGGCGCGGATTTCTTCCTTGTTGATGCCGAGGGTGAGTTTCTTTTTGCGTTTCTCGTCTTCCTCGAGGTTGGTCTCGAAATCGCCGTGACGCAGCACGCGTTCCTTGTGGGTGGGGTCGACTTCCTCTTTTTCGAGAGCCTCGCTCAAGGGGGCGAATTCGTCTTCCTTGCCGCTGTCGTCGTCATCGTCGAAGAGGGCTTTGTCAAGGTCTTCGCCAAGGGTGTCGATGACCACCTCGAACTTGACCATATAGCAGGTGTCCACAGTCTCGAAGGGGACAACGAAAATTGTCTCCCCGTTGGGCTTGGTAAAGCGCTGCAGATAGTTGTTGTAGCCGTCGGGATATGCTTCTTTGAGTTTTTCCTTCAGGTCTTCAGTTAGGTTTTTGTAACTGACTATCAGATTCTTCTTGCGTTTTTTTGTAGTAGCCATAGTAGTGTGAATTTGATGCAATATTAATAATAAAATATAATATGGCCAAATTTTTTTATGCAACCACTATTGATTCGTCATCTTCGACCCTCAGATTGCGCATGATGAATTCTCGTCGTTCGGGGGTGTTGTCGCCCATGTAGAAGTTCAGCACGCCTTTGGTATCGAAGTCTTTGTGCAGCAGTACGGGGTCCAGTCGCATGTCTTTGCCGATGAAGTTTTTGAATTCGTCGGGCGATATTTCGCCGAGGCCCTTGAATCGGGTGATTTCGGCCTTCGGGGTATCGTGGATGGCTGCCACACGTTCTTCGTCGGTGTAGCAGTAGGTGGTTTTCTGTTTGTTTCGCACGCGGAAAAGCGGTGTCTGGAGGATGTATACGTGGCCGTTCTGTATAAGCTCGGGGTAGAAACGCAGGAAGAACGTTAGCAGCAGCAGGCGGATGTGCATGCCGTCGACATCGGCATCGGTGGCGATGACCACGTTGTTGTAGCGCAGGTTCTCAATGTCGTCGTCGATGTCGAGGGCGTTGTGCAGCAGGTTGAGCTCTTCGTTCTTATATACGTCCACCTTCTTGATTTTCATGATATTCTTGGGCTTTCCTCGCAAGGAGAAGACCGCTTGTGTCTCCACGTCGCGGCTCTTGGTGATGGAGCCCGATGCCGAGTCGCCCTCGGTGATGAAGATGGTGCTTTCGAGACGACGGGCATGGTTGGTGTTGTAGTGGACATGACAGTCGCGCAGTTTGCGGTTGTTGAGGCTGGCCTTCTTGGCGCCTTCGCGTGCCACTTTCTTGATGCCGGCTATTTCCTTGCGTTCCTTCTCGTTGGCGTTGATCTTCGCCAGCAGGGCGTCGGCGGTCTCGGAGTGCATGTGGAGATAGTCGTCGAGGTTTCGTTTGAGGATATCGAGCACGTAGGTTTTGAGCAGGGGCGAGTCGTTGGTGCCGTCCACCTTGTTGGGTTCCAGGTGGGTGGATCCCAGCTTGGTCTTGGTCTGGGCCTCGAAGACGGGTTCCTGGATGCGTACGCAGAGGGCACATACCAGACCTTGCCTGATGACCTCTGGCGGGTAGTCTTTCTTGATAAAATCTTTCACCACACGGGCATAGCCTTCGCGGAAGGCGCTTTGGTGTGTGCCGCCTTCGGTGGTGTGCTGGCCATTGACGAAGGAGTAGTAGTAGTCGTTCGACTGGCCGTTGACATGGGTGAAGGCGGCTTCGAAGTCACCCTCCTTGATGTGGATGATGGGGTAGAGCGGCTCGCTCTGCAGGTTGTTCTCCAGCAAGTCGAGCAGGCCGTTTTTCGAGTAGTAGCGCTTGTCGTTGTAGTACATCGTCAAGCCGCGGTTGAGGTAGCAGTAGTTCCATATGCGGCGCTCGACGTATTCGCTTATAAAGTGATAGTTGCCAAAGAGTTTGCTGTCGGGGACAAATTCCACCAGAGTGCCGGTTTCATCGCTTGCATGGGAATAGATGCCGCTGTCGTTTGTCAGTTTGCCTTCGGCAAACTCGGCTATGCGGGTCTTGCCTTCGCGCATGGACTGCACCTTGAACCAACTGCTCAGTGCATTGACGGCCTTGGTACCCACGCCGTTGAGACCTACCGACTTCTGGAACACCTTGCTGTCGTATTTGGCACCGGTGTTGAGTTTCGATACGGCCTCCACGAGTTTGCCCAGGGGGATGCCGCGGCCGTAGTCGCGGATGGAAACTCGGCGTTCGCCGAAGTTTATTTTCACTTCAATTTTCTTTCCAAAGCCTGAGGTGAACTCGTCTATGGCGTTGTCAATCACCTCTTTGATGAGTACGTAGATGCCGTCGTCGTGGCTCGAGCCGTCGCCCAACTTGCCGATGTACATGCCGGGGCGCAGGCGGATGTGTTCCATATCCTCGAGATGGACGATGGAATCGTCGTTGTAGTCAACGTTAGTCGCATTCAGTATGTCGGTCTGTTCCATAATCTGTTAGCATTAAATGTAAACCGTGGCTTTTTTTTAATCGTCCATCTTCATTTCCGACAAAATGCTGTATCCTGTCTGTTCGCCCTCTTCCACAGGTTCGCCGGTGGTGACTATGACCTGACTTTCCGGGACGCCCTGCTCGGCGAGGTAGCGGCGCACGATTTCGTTGCGGAACTCATAGCCCCGGGCCACGGTGTCGTTCTTTGGTGCGGGCATGCGCTGCTCGAGGGTGATGACCACCAGCGAGTCGCTCTTGGCCACAGCGGCCAGGTCGCCCAACGTGTGGTAGTTTTCCGAGGTGAGGCCGCGCTGGTTGGGCTCGATGGCTATGAAATCGAGGCTCTCCGAACCCATGCCTAACGCATTGCCCAAGGCTCGCACCGGCGAGGTGGCCACCTTCACCAGCAGATTGCCCAAGGTCTTCCAAACCAGTTTCATATAGCTGAACTCGGGACTGTCCACGTTGCCCTTGATGGGCATGTCGATGAGTATTTTGTCGTCTTTGTCGCGCAGAATGTAGAGGGCTGTCTTGAGCGGAATCTTCATCTCGGGTTCCACGTCTTTGCGGCGGCTACCCACGCGGGCTTTGTATATGTCTATCTTGTTCTGGTTGTCGAGTTGGCTGTTGGTGATCTGCAGGCGTGTGGTGAGGCCGAAGACGCCGTCCTCGACGGGTTGTCCGGTATAGGCTACCGTCCACGGACTCAGTTGTTTCATGTCCAGTCCCTTGATGGAGAGGAAGAGGTTCTGGCGCTCTTTCCAGTTGTCGATGTTGCCCTTCCAGTTCACCATCAGGTGGCCGCCGCCGGGAAGACCGGCACGCAGGCGCGCGTTGTTGTCACCGTTAGTGTTCAGGTCGGTGACTTCGATATTGATGCCTGTCACCGGGAAGTGGAACTCGTCGGGCAATGTGTGGTCGTCGTAGGTGATGTTGCTGTTGGTGACTGTCAGTTGGCCGACCTTGAGTTTCATCGGTTTGCTGTTGTCGGGAGCTTCTGTGTTCTCAATGTTCTCGGCGCTCTCCGGGTTTTCTGCACTTTCCGCATTGCCCACCAGCAAGTCGTCTATTGTGCTGTGGTCATTCCACTGCTCGTATTTCGCTGATAGTCCGTCGAGCGTAATGCTTTGGATGTCATAGCTGTTGGCGTCGAGGTTGATGTTGTTGACGGCCACCTTCAGGCTTGTCAAGCTTGCCACGCTGCCGTTGCCGTTTTTCAGGTCCACACCCTTGAGCGCCAAAGTGCCGCCGATGCGGCTCTTCAAAATCTCGCCAATGTCGCCTTCGGCTTTCAGGTTGGCCTCGAAGGTGCCGTCCATCTGGTTGATTTTCATGAAGTCGGTGACCAGCGGTTGAATGTTCTTCAAGGCGAATTTCTCGAGGTGGGCCACAAGGCTGTAGGCGTTGTGTTTGGAGTCGTAGCTGCCGTCGATGTTCAGGTGGCCGCCGTCGGAGAAGCCAATGTTGAGGCCGCCTTCGCTCTGCTCCTCGCCGCCCAGCACGAAGCCGGGGACGCGCAGGTTGATATCGGGCAGGTGCCACTGCTTGTTGTCGGCCATGTCCCGATAGCGTATCTGTGCGTGGCTCAGGCGGATATTGTAAAACTTTATCACCCAGTCGCTCGGCGTGGTGTCTTCCTCGGGTTCGGGTTCGTCGCTGGCAAAATGGTCGATGATGCTCTGGAAGTTGAAGGTTTCCTTGTTCTTTAACACGTTGACATTCAGTCCTGCCAAGGTGATGTGCTTCAGCTGCACGGTGTGGCCTATCAGTTTCAGCAGGCTTGCCTTGACGTCGAGGGTGTCGAAGCTGGCGAAGACGTCGGTGCCGTTGTCCTCGTAGAGGCTCAGGCCGTGGACGGCCACATGGCCGGTGTAGACGTTGATTCTCAGCCCTTCCACGTTCACCTTGCGGCCCACCAGCTCCTCGCCGTGCTTGTTGATGTAGCTTTTGGCGACAGGCGACACGATCAATGTGGCCAAAATGATGATTCCCAATAGGATGCCGACCACCCACAGGACTATTTTCCAAACGCGTTTCATGAATATTATATATATATTGAATTCAATTTATAATAGGTGATAACGTTGACCCGATACCTTTATTGTGTTTCTGCCCGAAAAAGTTATAAACACATGCCACAAACTTCGTGTCAACCACCTATCAACTACCTACCATCTCCCTACCAACTCCTACCACGGTGGGAGTTGGTAGGGTATTGATAGGGGGAAAATATGTTGTTTTAACGTTTGTTAACATAGTTTGCCCCCTGTGAATAAAAGTTTCTTTCCGGCACAATATTTTTGCCGCGGTGCCGTTATGAATTATAAAAAAAAAGAATTGTAACGATGAAAAAGATATCTTTGAGCGTCATGATGGTTGTGGCTGCCGCTTTGATGGCGGTGGCATGCAGCAAGGAGGAACCCAAGGTGGCCGAGAGCAAGTTGGTGGGCACTTGGAAGGCCCCTCTCAGCGTCGGTGCCGGGTCGGTGGAAGGTGTTGGTGGCAAGAATCTCATTATCAATGCCAACCATACCGCGTCGTTTGCCGTTTTGCAGTTCAAGAACTGGAAAATCGAAGGCGATGTGCTCACCTTTACCAATGTGGCCGACCAGGGAGTGAACCGCGAGATGGAGGTGTTGCGCTATACCATCGACAATTTTACCGACTCGTTGATGACCCTCACCGGCAGCTACACCTATCTGGTGGGCGACAGCATTGTGATTCAGGGCGACATGAGCGGTGTCTATGCGCGGCAGGCCGAGCAGCCGCAGCAGTGACTATTCGTAGAAATGCATCTCTGTGAGGTACTTGTAAACCGGTTCGGTGAGCAGGTACCGCACATCTTTTTTTGCCGCAATCTGTTGGCGGATGAAACTTGAGGAGATGTCCATCATCGGGACGTCGACGACGGTGACGTTGCGATGAGAGGCCAACGGCAGACGGTCGTAGCCTGGACGGGGATAGACGTAAATCTTATGGTTTTCGATGATATGCTGGTAGTTGCGCCAGCGGTCGAAGGTGGCGAGGTTGTCGCTGCCCATGATAAGGCTGAATTCGCGGTCGGGGTATTTCTCGGCGAGGGCGGCGAGGGTGACGACAGTGTAGGAGGGGATGGGGAGGTGCATCTCGATGTCGCAGACGCGCAGGCTGTAGTTGTCGTCGATGGCGCGCTGTACCATTTGCAGGCGGTGGTGGTCGGCGAGGAGCGAGGAGCGTTCTTTCAGCGGGTTCTGCGGCGAGACGACAATCCACACCTCGTCGATTCCTTCATGCTGCAGCATGGTGTTGGCGATGATGAGGTGCCCGACGTGGATAGGATTGAAGGACCCGAAAAAAAGAGCGGTGCGCTTCATTAATAATACTTATACGCTGTCTCGAATTTGATGTGGCGGAGTTTCTGGCCTTTGAAGGTGTAGATTTCGGCCACCTCGCCGGCGCCGGAAATGACTTTCAGCACCTGCACATCGGCGGTGTACGATTTGGGGTATTTCTTGAAGAAGACTTTGAAGACATCGTCTTTCAGCATGCCTACGCGGATGCCGTTGGCAAGGACCACTTCCGGGTCGTTGATGCGGCCGCCGAGGAGTTCCACCTTACGGGTCCAGATGGAATAGAACATGTCGAGGTAGCTGTCGTCGAGGCGTTTCATGCGGTTGACGCTGACCTCCATTGAGTCGAAGTATTTGCGGTAGTCGCTTTCGCGGTACCAGTGGAGCTGGTTGTCGGTGATGTACTGTTCCATCGACTCCCACACGCCGAGGGGATAGATGACATGGTTGGAGAGCGAGTAAACCGTCATGGTGTCGGTATAGACTTTGATGTCCTTGATCATATACTCTTCGCGGCCGAAAGCCATCATGCGCATGGCTTTGGCGCGCGATGAAACGTTCCCGGTGAAGGCGTTTTGCTGGGAGAAGGCCACGGTGCTGCAGAGCACAAGGGCTGCTATGGTCAGAATCTTTTTCATGTCTTTTTACAAATAATTATACAAAGTAACGCGGGATGCAACGAATTATTGCATCCCGCGTTGTTTTTTTTTATAAATAAGTTCTATAAAGTTTTAAGATCTAAGTTTTAATCGTTAAACTTTAAACCTTATTTGGCGACGGTGAAGCGCTGGGTGGCAACGCCGCGGTCGGTGGTGACACTGATGAAGTAGACACCGGCGGCGAGGCTGTTGACGTTGAGCTCGAGGATGTCGGCGTTGACATTCTCCTGAGCCATCACCTGGCGACCCATGGCGTCGACCATCTCATAGCTGCGGATGGTGCTTTCGGTGGAGACATAGACCATCTCGGTGGCAGGGTTGGGATAGGTGACAACGTTCATGCTGGCCTGCACATCGCCGATGCCGGTGGTGGGATCGGTAGTGTTCAGGAGGTAGCCGGTCTTGGTGGCGTTGGCAATGCGGCAGTTGTTGACGTTGGTGGAGTAGTTGCTGACGAAAGCGGCAACCCAGGCTTTGTCGGCGCGCATCTTGGTGGGCAGGGTGTAGGTGTAGGTCTTGCTGAAGGTGCTGCCGGCGGTGGTGGTGGTGATGGCGGTGGCATCGCCCCAGACATCGGTGATGCAAGCACGGATGACGTGGTTGTGCTCATATTTGCCGTTGGCGCCAGACTGGGTGCCGATGATGTGGTCCTGCATGATGTAGACACTCAGGCGGGGGCTATCGAAGGTCATGTCGCTGAGGAAGTTGCCGCTGACGGTGAGGCTCAACTGGCGGCTCTGGGGGTCGTAGTTGACATTGCTGATGTTCATTTCAACAAAGGCAGGGGCAGAGATGGCATTGCTGATGACCTGTTCGACATCGGCACCGGGGAAGAAGATAGGACCCGGATCATTGTCGGTGACGAAATCCTGGTTGCGGTCGAGCATGATGGCGGGAGCGTAGGTGCTGCCACCGTCGTTATAGAAGGCCATCATCTGATTGGATTCGGAGATGGTCATGTCGTCGGTGTAGTATCCCACATGGTGGGCAATCCAAACCACGCGGTTTTCTTTGCCGTTGACAGCAGCCTCAAGGCGCTCGTGGGCGGGAGGACAATTGGGGCAGCGGGCGGTGGTGAAGTGCTCGAGCACAGTGGTACGCTGAGTGACGGTGGCGGGGTCGTAGACGTTGGTGCTGCAGGAGGCGGTGGCGTTGTGGACGTCGCCATTGTCATCGTTGTTGGGGTTGCTCACGGTCATGGCCACAGTGTTGGTGCCAAGGCAGTCGGAGGCGGCGTTGAAGGTGTAGGTGTAGGAGGCGAAGGGGGCCACGTTGATGTTGGAGGCAGTGAAGGTCTCTTCGTTGCCGCCATTCACGGTGTAAGTGACGTCGAACGAGGTCAGAGGGGAGGTGCCTTCATTCCTCACCGTTAGGCTCACGGGGATATAGGAACCCTGGGCGGTGTAGGCGGGGGCGGAGGCGCTGATGGCCGACATGGCGTTGGGGTAAACAACTTTCACATTGACATCGTCGACAAAGGTGTAGTAACCGTCTCCATGGTTGACGAAGGCAATGTAGATGTTCTGACCGGCATAGCTGTCAAGGTTAACCAACACGGTGTTCCAACCGGTAGAATAGTTCTGGTCGTCCATCACCACATCGAGCACCTGGGTGAAGTCAGTCTTGTTGGTGCCGGTGGTGGAGATCATCACTTTTACTTTCTCAGGATAGTTGGCGACGCGGCCCCAGATGTTGGCCAGGAGGCTATAGTCTGAGGTGGGAATGGAAATGGCGGGAGAAATGAGCCAGCGGTCGCAGTCGTTGCCCTGAGGTTCGGTCCAGGAAATGGATACAGCAGCATAGTTGCCGGCATCAACTTCAGCAACTTGCCAACTTTGGTTGTATTGAGAGTAGTTGCTGCTGTTTGTCAAATCGTCGGCAATGACTGTCCACCCTTGAGGCATACTGCCACCCTGGAAGTCCTCCGAGAGGGCGGTCTGTGCGTGTGCGGCCATGCCGAAAGTCAGCGCGGCTGCAAGAACTAATAATGTTTTCTTCATAAAAAATGGTTTTTAAATTATTTGTTTTTCAAAGTGCAAAAATACATATATTTTTTGATATGGAGATATTTTTTTTCAACATTTTTTTATTTTTGGTTCAAGGTGTGATTTTTTTTGCGTAAATTTGCAGCATCAACCTAAGGTCACGAATACCTATAAACAATTTAACTACAAGTGAGTAATTATGCTATTGCTATTGCCAACCAACTGAATGTCAATCAGCGTCAGGTTGAGAAGACGATAGAGCTGTTGGAGTCGGGCGCCACGGTGCCTTTCATTGCGCGTTACCGCAAGGAGGCTACCGGCGGTCTCAACGAGGTGCAGATTGCCGCCATCCGCGATTTGCTGTTGCGATTGAAAGAACTCGACAAACGCCGTGAGGCGGTGTTGCAAAGCATTGAAGAGCAGGGGAAACTCAATGCGGGGTTGCGCCAGCAGATTGAGGCGGCAGCCACCATGACAGAGCTCGAGGACCTCTACCTGCCCTACCGTCCCAAGCGCCGCACCCGCGCCACTATCGCCATCGAGAAAGGTCTCGAACCCCTGGCCGACAGCATCATGCGAGGTGTGATGCCTGTCGGCGCCACGGACGATGACTTGCAGGGCGCCCGCGACATCATTGCCGAGCGCATCAGCGAGGATGCCGCCGTCCGCAACCGCGTGCGCAATGTCTTCCGCCGCCGCGCCATGCTCACCTCGGCGCTGGCCCGTGGAGTGGACGAGAACGACGAGAAGGTGGGCAAGTTCGAGAGTTGGCTCGACTGGAAGGAACCCATCAATCGTGCCCCGTCGCACCGCATCCTCGCCCTTTTCCGCGGCGAGGAGTCCGGTGTGCTCAAAGTGCATGTGAAGCCCGAGAAGGACGACGAGAGCATCGAGGCCATGACTTCGCACACCCGACCGCGTGGAGAGGCTGGCGAACAATACGACCTGGCTGTAGCCGACAGTTACAAACGGCTTGTCATGCCGTCCATCGAGACGGAATTCCGCAATATGTTGAAGGAGAAGGCCGACCGTGAAGCCATCCGCGTCTTTGCCGAGAACCTGCGCCAATTGCTTTTGGCTGCCCCGATGGGACAGAAGCGCACCTTGGCCATCGACCCCGGCTTCCGTACAGGCTGCAAGGTGGTGTGCCTCGACGCCCAAGGACAGCTTCTTCACAACGAGACTATCTATCCCTTTACCTCGGTGCGTGAAGAGCGTGCCGCTGTCAACAAGCTTGAGGCCTTGGTGGAGGCTTTCCAAATCGAGGCTATCGCCATAGGCAATGGCACCGCCGGTCGCGAGACCGAGGAGGTGGTGCAGCGCTGTCGTTTCAACCGCAAGGTCATTGCCGTGAGTGTCAGTGAGGCAGGGGCCAGCGTCTACAGCGCCAGCGACGTAGCCCGACGCGAATTCCCCGACTACGACGTTACCGTGCGCGGCGCCGTCAGCATTGGACGCCGATTGATGGACCCCCTCAGCGAATTGGTGAAAATCGATCCCAAGAGTATTGGTGTGGGGCAGTATCAGCACGATGTGGACCAGAAGATGCTTTCCGCGAGTCTGGGCGACACTGTGGAGAGTTGCGTCAACAGCGTCGGCGTGGAACTCAACACTGCCAGTCGCGAATTGCTCTCCTATGTCAGTGGCATCGGTCCCGCCTTGGCCGACAAGATTGTGGCCCACCGCAACAAGAACGGTGCCTTCGCTTCGCGCGAGGCGCTACACAATGTCAAGGGCCTTGGAGACAAGGCTTTCGAGCAGTGCGCCGGCTTCCTTCGTGTGCGCGAGAGTGCGAACCCGTTGGATAGAAGCGCAGTCCATCCTGAGCGCTATGCTTTGGTGGAGAAAATGGCGGCCTCGGTGGGGGCCGATGTGGAGACATTGATGAAGGACAAGGATTTGAGGTCAAGGATATGCCTTCAGAA
>JAEEGF012106607.1_pt1 | contig 13951 bp, 9 predicted proteins | sample 9134171 | NCBI WGS metagenome assembly JAEEGF01 (sample SAMN16246542, study PRJNA631951) | gut metagenome | biome: gut microbiome; feature: rumen; material: AP-attached | host: Bos | place: Iran: Karaj | collected 2018-10
GTAGGACTTGCCAACACCTGCCTGATCATGAACGACAGCATGGAAAGTTCTCCGGATGCAAAGGACATCAGTTCATTTGTCAGCATTGAAAACAGAAATACCGGCAAACAGGCGAATGCAAACATAGTTCTGAACGGAAACTCAATCTGCCTGACCGGACTGGATTTCGGAACCAAATATCTGGCAACCTTGAAAAAAGGACTGAGATCCGCCGAATCATCACTGACTGCAGACAAGCAGGTTGAGTTCACCACCATCGACCGCGGCCTGACAGCAGAATTCCTGAACGGAAATATTCTTGCAACCAAGAGCAAGGAAAAGAAAATCGGTGTTCAGACCATCAACATGGACAAGTTCAGAATCACTCTGTTCAAGATTTCCCATAACGATCTTCCTACCTATGAAAGCAGATCACTGGAGGATTTTTCCGATGCATGGTCATCATCCTACTATCTGTCACAGCATGCAAAAGTGCTTGGCAGCAAACTGTATACAGTAAATGTTAAACCTAATGAAAAACAGCTTACTTTAGTAGATCTTAACGAACTGACCAGTGATTTAACCTCAGGGATCTACGCGGTAATGCTCTCTGACGGTGACTCGGCTGAGTTCACCGGCGATGATGCTGATTTCGATTCAATGACCGAAGGCAACTCACTGTCCATGGTGAAATCACTGATCATCTCCAATATCGGTGTAACCTCCTACCAGGACAACAGCGGGATTGCAGTTGCCGTAAGATCTCTCAATGATTCCAAACCTCTTGCCAAGGCTCAGGTTAAACTGATCAGCAAAACCAACGAGGTTCTTGAAACCGTTACCACCGATGAAAACGGTTATGCCCAGTTCTCCCAGGCTGCATCATCAGGAAAACGGGCCCAGAGACCGGTGCTGGTAAATGTTACCAGCGGCAGCGACTTTTTCAGTCTCGATCTGAGAAAGGAAAATCTCTATATAGAAAACAATGCTGAAACCGTGGATAAACTGGATCCTAACTACAAGATCTTCGCCTACACCAACAGAACCCTGGTTCGTCCGGGTGAAAAGGTTTTCTATGAAGCCATTGTCCGCAACAAGGATTTCGTTGCATCCGATCTCAAGGCTCTCAAGCTGATGGTTTACAGACCTGACGGACTTCTGTTCAAAGAAGTGACTCTGCAGAATCCTAAGGCCGGCGCCTTCGACTATGAATTCGCTTTTGACAAATCGTCACCTACCGGAACCTGGCGTTTTGCTCTCGGATTTGACAAGAACAAAATCCTCAATAACACCGAGGTTACCGTTGACTCCTTTATTCCTTCCAGCATACTTCCTGCTATCAAGACGGAAAAGAAGATCATCGCCATCAACGATGACATCCAGGTTGACACCAAGTTCACCTACGGCACCCCTGCACCGGGGATCGCGGTTGACGGAAACTTCACTGTGATGGCTGATAACCACCCGGTTGAAAAATATTCCAAATACTATTTCGGTATCAACGATGATCAGGCCTCCAGCTACACCTTCTATGAAGGACTCGAAACCAAATATACCGGTAAATCAGGAACCCTGCTGCTCAATCTGTCCGACAAACTCGGATCAGCAGCCTATCCGCGCCAGATGAACCTTCATCTGAATGTGATGGATCCAAACTCCAAGCTGATCTACCTGAACAAATCATACAAGATTGCCTATCCGTCAGCGATGCCTGGAATCAAGTTTGATTTCGACAAGGATAACGCCACCCATGCTAAATTCCCTGTAATCATTGCTGATCAGTCAGGTACCCTGCACAAGGGCAACGTTTCATACACCATTCAGAAGAAGCACGTTTCCTACCAGTTTGCCTTCCGCGACGGCAGCTGGCAATATCTGAGAAACCAGTATCTGACCCCGGTTATTTCCGGTGAACTGAATGTCGGCGCTGATGAAAAGAGCGTAATCGACTACGAGCTCGAAAACGGAAGCTATGTTGTTACCCTGAACTACAAGGATCAGGAAACCTCGGCAAACTTCTACGCCGGTTCAATGTCAAATCTCGATGCTAAATATCCTGACCGCATCGAACTGTATGCAGATCAGAAGAAATACCGTCCTGGCGATACCGCAGTTCTTGAATTTGAAAGCGCCTACGACGGTTTTGCAGATCTGTTCCTCGACAATGTAAAGGGAAACAGAATCAAACATTATGAAATCAAGAAAGGCCACAACAAGATCAAGGTTGATGTGGGCAATGATTTCAAGAAGGGTTCATATGCACTGCTTTCAACCTACTCCAACGGTGAAAACAAATATCTTGGCGTTCAGCGCTCCGTAGGTCTGACCTATCTTGATCTCGATACTTCAGCCAAGACTCTGAATGTAAGTGCCGAACTGCCTAAGGATGTTAAACCTAACAGCGGTCTTGACATCAAGATCAAGGTTGACGGTGCCGACAGCAACACCTATCTGACCGCATCCCTGATCGACCACGGTATTCTGAGCATCAACAACCAGAAGGCACCGTCACCTGAGAAGATGATCTACGGCAAGGAGCCGTTCTCAACCGAAATCAATGACGCGTATGCATATCTGATGAAGAATGTTGATCACAAGAACCAGGGTTACGGCGGTGACGATGACAGTCCGATCGGCAACAGTTCTCTCAGCAACATCACCGAGGATCTGCTGTCCTACTACACCAGAACTGTCAAGGTTGAAAACGGCTATGCTACAGTTCATTACGATCTGAAGGACATCAGCAGTACCGCTTCCTTCATGGTCAGCGCCTGGTCTGCCGACAAGCTCGGTTTCTACGCCGGTGATGTGGTGGTAAGAGACAATACCGTAACCAAGCTCAATCTTCCGTACTATCTGCATAACGGCGACAAGATGCAGGGCGGTCTGTCCTTCAACAACCTCGGCAAGGATACCCAGGTGTACAACTACAAGGTTAACTGCACCGGTGCCCTTTCATGCAAGGCAGAAGGTTCAATCCGCGTCAACGGTGAAAAGCTTGACAATGTTGCTGTAGATGTAACCGCCAAGGACGTAGGTGACGGATTTGTGGAAATCGCTGTAGACGGCAAGGACTACAAGTTCAACACCAGCAAGAAGTTCCACGTTCTCAGTCCGCTGTCTCTGATTACAGAAAACAGACTGATGTTCCTCAAGGCCGGTTCAAGCACCGATCTGACCTTCAACAACAAATTCCTGAACGGAACTCCGGTAAGCATCAATGTCGGAAAACTTCCTCTGACCAATACCGAAAAACTGATCAAGACTGTAACAGAATCAAATGCCTACAATCTCTTCGATCAGGCATCGGCAGGTCTTGCCGCTCTGCATGTTCTGCAGCAGGCTGAAAAATCAGCTGAGCTTGACAAGAACAGGATCAGAAATCTGCAGCGCTTCGTCAATGAACAGGCTGCCAAAGTTCAAAGCAAGATCTCCAACTACGGCGGAGTTGCAGAAAGCTTCAACGACTATCAGGAAAGTGAATATGCAACAGCATATGCAGGTCTGTTCCTGGTTCAGGCACACAAGGCCGGCTTCAATGTAAACAAGGCGGTTCTCAACAAGATCAAGGAACGTCTGACCTCCAGCCAGAACTCTGATTCACACAACACGGCTGCGCTGTCTATGTATGTTCTGACTCTGATGGATGTAAACGTAAAGACCAACCTGGTTTACAGGTTCGATCATATCAATGATCAGGACGGAATTCCTGCTGAATCCATGAGCTACTACTCACAGACCTTCGGTCTCTACGGTGATACCCAGAGACAGAAGCTGGCTGTGGAAATGGGCATTCAGATCCTCGACAAGGTAAACCGCATGATTAACACCAATGTGTCCAACTATACTGTTGATCAGTACATTACACACATTAACAACATACTGAAGGTAATTCCTTTCCGTACCAACAATGTTACTCATGACGCCCTGTCTCTGATCAAAGCCTCTCTGAAGGCCAAGAGCTCTAAAGATCTGGACAAGCTGTACGGCTTTATCGAGAAGAGTTCCGCTTCATATGATCTTCCAAGTATCGAAGAGCTGATTGCCATGTCCGCCGAATTCGGCAGCACACCGCATACCAGTTCCGAAGAAACCGTCAAGGACAACAAGATCACGGTTAAGAACGGTTCATCAGAAGATGCAGTCGCCACCGTTACCGCCCACGGCTATGTAACCAAGAGCACCGCACCGAAGGGACTGTCCTACACCCAGGAACTGTACAGCACCAGCGGAACCCGTCTGGCTGATCCTGTGACCATTCCTCTCAACCAGGAAATCATTGTGGTTGATACCTTCGAATATATTTATCCGTATTCAGGAACCATCACCACCGAGCACAAGATCCCTGCCAACACCGTATTCGTACGTGCTCTTAGCAAGGATGAGCTGAAGAAGAAATACCCTTCAATTCCGCTGAACGACAATTTCGGTTATCCGGAAGTTTCAAAGGGTGACTCTTCAGTGATTATGCGCGAATACAGATATAAGGCAAGAAAGATCTCCTCTGCCTATATCATCAAGGCGGCACATCCTGGAACCTCCGCACCTCTTATGAGCAGCGGCTTTATCAAAGACGGAAATACCAGCATGTTCAGTTCCTACAATGCAGGAAGAACACTTACTGTTAAATAGACATGCTCGTAAAAATCTGTAAATATATTGCGATTGCAGTCACAGCGGTTACAGCCGTTGTGGCTGTATTTTCATATATCGCCATCAGTGAAATCGATTTATCAAAAATAGAACACCGTTCACGGGTAATCTACGACTCGGAGGGCGGCATCGTCGCATACACACTTTCAGACGACACTGATTCATACCGGTTTTATACCAGGGAGGATGAAGTAAGTCCTCTCTATATTTCAATGCTGATTGCCAATGAAGATCGCCGTTTCCGCGAACACTGCGGAGTTGATTTTCCGGCACTGGCCCGCGCCTTCTTCAGCAACATCAGCAGCAACCGCATCACCTCCGGCGGCTCGACACTCGCCATGCAGGTTGCCAAAATTACCGCAAACAATAAAAGAACCTATCTGAACAAACTCAAGGAAATCGTCCAGGCGATTTATCTGACCGGAAAATACGGTAGAAAACAGATCCTTGAATGGTACATGACTGTAGCCCCCTTCGGCTCAAACATCGAGGGAGTGAAGGCGGCCTCCCTCAAATGGTTCGGTCATCTTCCGGATCGTCTGACCCCGTCGGAGGCGGCTTTTCTGACCGCGCTGCCAAGGGCTCCGGAGCATATCAGACCGGACCGTAACTACAACGCCACCAAGTACTACAAAAACGAGGTACTACGGCTGTCATATGAAAAAGGGGTTATCGGAATGGATGTCTGGAAATCATCCCTGGAGGATCAGCTTCCAACCGGGTTGAAGCAGATCCCGATGAACAGCCTCACTCTGGGCAACTATCTGTTTCCAAGAGTTGCAGATCGGGAAATTCATACCTGGCTCGATCCCCACATCCAGCAGTTTCTGCAGAGCCTTGCCGGGACCTTTCACGAAAACCACCGGGACGGTGCCGTCCTCTCCGCGGTGGTACTGGACTGCCTGACCCACCGGGTTACCGGAATTCTCGGATCATCAGATCTTAAAACCACCCAGCTGTGCCTGCCTTTCTCGCTTCGTTCACCGGGTTCGACACTTAAACCTTTTGCCTATGCCCTGGCATTCCAGGATCGCAAAATTCACCCCAACACCCTGCTCCACGACAATTCGAAACTTTTCGGTCTGTGGAATCCGGCCAATTTCACCGGAAAATTCAGAGGAAAAATCACAGCGGAAAAGGCTCTGACCTCATCGCTGAATCTGCCGGCACTTGAGGTTATCTCCATGGTGGGACCGCTGAAATTTATCAACACTCTCAACACCGGCTCAAAAAGAGTATATGTAAAAAATGACTCCTACGACTACTCGGTGATTCTGGGCAGCCCGGTGGTCAGTCTCTACAATCTTGCCAGGTTCTACGCCATGCTCAATGAGGACGGGATCCTGAACCATTACTCACTCTACCAGGGTGATCTCCCGGAACAGTCCGTGCGTCTTCTCAGCAGTGACAGCGCCCGCGTCACCTGGGAAATTCTCAAGAGCACCGGACGGCCATATAACGGTGTCGGCATGCCAGGGGTATCCTACAAGACCGGCACCTCATCAAAGTTCACCGATGCCCTGGCCGCGGGCAGTTTCAACAACAATACAGTTGCCGTTGCCATCCGTTTTCCGGACAATCATCCCGGCCCGTACCGCTACGACGGTTACAAGGATGCCTCCCCGGTTCTGTTCGATCTGTTCGCCAATATTCAAAGTCAGCAGTTTATCAAGGAGCCGCTTGAAAGCGAGCTGTTTATCCGCCGGCCTCCGGATGCACTGAAGGAGGTAATCGAGCAGGAGAAAACCATCGATCGCCGCAGACTGAGAATAATGTTCCCGGTATCCGGCGATACCGTCATGCCCGACTTCAACAACCGGGTCTTTATCAAATCCATCGGCGGTGCGGGGAAAATCTTCCTGACCGTGGATGATCGGCAGTACGAAACCGACTATTTTGTGCCGGAACGGGAGGGAATGTACGAAGTCAGTGTCATGGATGAACAGGGAAGATCCGACAGTGTTTCATTCCGGGTGGTGTTCGGACAGTCGGAACCGTAGCGGTTCCCGCTCGGCATGATAACTTAAACTTAACGGACTGCAGCAAATCATTTACAATGCAGGACAGGGAATAATTTCTATTCAAAAAAAAGCAGGATGAGGCGGAAAAGATGCAATCAGTCAACTGGAAAATAATATTCATCTGCATCGTGGCAGCAATGGCAGGTCTGGTATTCGGTGTGGATATCGGGGTAATCGCCCAGGCCAAGGAATTTATCCGACTGGATCTCCATCTCAATGATGCCGTGGTTTCCTGGATTGTCGGTTCAATGATGTTCGGCGCCCTGTTCGGCTCACTGTCCGCCGGTATGATTACCGGAAAGATCGGACGCAAGAACTCGATGATCCTGAGCGCCGCACTTTTCCTGGCCGGATGCACCGGATGTACCATGACTGATAATGCGGCGGTCCTGATCTGCAACCGCATAATCGTCGGATTCTCCATCGGTGTTGCCGCCTTCGCCTCCCCGCTCTATCTGTCGGAAGTGGCACCGAAATCAATCCGCGGCATCATGATCTCCGGCTATCAGCTGATGATTACCGCCGGGATCCTGATCTCCTACATCTCCAACAGTATCATACAGTCCATGACCTGTACTCCGGGCAGCACCGGCCCGTGCTCTGACTTTCTGATCCAGGATGTTTCAACCGGATGGAGAATAATGCTGCTGGTTACCATGATCCCCACCGCACTGTTTCTGACCGGTCTGTTCCTGATCCCGAAATCACCGCGCTGGCTGATCAGCAAAAAACGCGGTGACGAGGCGCTGGAGATCCTGAAAAAAATCCGCAACAGCGAAAAGGAGGCGCAGGAGGAGGCTGCTGAAATCAGCGCCACCGCCGGAAGTTCTGTCAGCCGCGGAGGATGGCGCATGTTCCTTGAGAACCGCAATTTCCGCAGAACCGTATTTCTCGGGATCGCACTGCAGGCCATGCAGCAGCTGACCGGGATCAACGTAATCATGTACTACGGGCCGGAACTTATAAAAAATGCCGGATTCACCTCTGATTTCGCTGCCGCCGCCGGGATCATCACCATCGCGGTGTGCAATTTGCTGGCAACATCAGTAGCCATCATGTTCGTGGAGAAACTCGGCCGCAAGCCGATAATGATCTGGGGATACACAGTTATAGCCGCATCAATGCTGGCCGTAGCATTCTTTATCCATACCGGTGCCGGCATGGCGGCGCTGGCGGCACTGATGATCTTCATTTTCGCCTTTGCCTTCTCGTCCGGACCGATTACCTGGGTGCTGTGCTCCGAAATCCAGCCGACGGCAGGCAGAGATTTCGGTATCACCTGCTCCACCTGCTCCGCCTGGATCTTCAATATGTCGGTTTCCTCTTCATTCCTGATGATCGCCGGGCTGATCGGCACCAGCGCTTCAATGTGCATCTATGGAATTCTGTCAGTGATTGCGGTAGCTGCAGTCATTCTGTTTGTTCCGGAGACCCGCGGTGTTTCGCTTGAACACATTGAAGAAAATCTGATGAAAGGGGTGAAGCTGCGGGATCTGGGCAGGTAGAAAAAGGTGCCGCCAGCCGGTTACCTGCATTGTACCGCATATGCACACCGCATAAACTGCACATATTTTATTCAAACAACATAATATTTTAAAAAATATATTGCATTATTTTAATGTATTGTTATAATGAAATACTAAATTGAATTTTACAAATAAATTCAATTAAAAAATTCAGAACGGACGTTGTAAGTTGCCGCCTGTTTTGAATATCTACCGGGGGTGACTTGGCTTCGACAGGGAGTGTGAGGACCTAGGTGCATGTCAAGCTTAGATAACTTGTTAAACTATCTAAAAAAAATAGTCGCAAACGACGAAACTTTCGCTATCGCAGCTTAATAACCTGTTAGGTAGCCGCTTCTCTCAAACTTGCTGATGACTTTGTCTGTAAGCGTTCCCTTTCATCAGATCGCTGGGATCCTTTGCCTGGAGGTGAACAGTTAAATACAATCAGGATAGCATATCGGTAGTGCGTCTACTCACAGCCGGTATGTGAAACCTAACAGTATGACTAAACATGTAGTACCGAAGTTTGATCCTTTTTGGACGCGGGTTCAATTCCCGCCACCTCCACCAAGATTTCTGCATAACAGCGTCCGCTGTGTGTTAATTTTCCCATCATTTTGATTTCCCGCAGATATGTCACTGACCTGTCAGATTGACGGCTGTCTTTTTCTGCAGGCGCAGACAGCCAGGCTGCGATCCCGATTTCCGGAACCGGCGTTAACATTTTTTACAATAGAAAAAAAAATTAATTATAGTAAAATATAACCGTAAAAAATTTTTTCAGTACATGTAAAAGAGAGATTTAAGATTAATGGAACATATTGAAGCTTTAGTTAATTTTCTGCTTCCATATCAGGCGTACAGCTACGCACTGGTTTTCGGAATACTGATCCTGTGCGGATTCGGACTTCCTATTCCTGAAGACGTGGTACTGGTTTCAGGAGGAATACTTTCCGGTCTCGGATCTGAATCAAGTCATCTGACCGAACTGTGCTACATGCTCGGCGTTTCCTTCGCAGGTGTTCTGCTCGGAGACAGCACCATGTACATTCTCGGGCGCGTGTTCGGATACCGCATCCAGAAATTCAAACCGATGAGAGCACTGCTTTCTCCGAAACGTTTTGCCCAGGTTCAGAAACTTTTCAACAAATACGGGATCTGGGTACTGTTTGTAGCCCGCTTCATTCCGGTGTTGCGTTCACCTACCTTCCTGGTTGCCGGTATGAGCCGTCGCGTGGGGTTCTTCAAATTTATCGGCATGGACGGTTTTGCAGCGATAATCTCCGTTCCAATCTGGGTTCTGATCGGTCACTACGGTGCTCAGAACCGTGAAGCTCTGGCAAACTGGCTCCATGACAGTAAAATGGCAATTCTGATCTTTACCGTGGTAATTATTTCCGCCCTGGTACTTTACATCAGAACAAAAATGAAGAAGGAAAAACTGCTGAAGGCTGAAAAACAGCAGGCCGCCGCCAGGCAGGAAAACAGCAAATAATGGAACTGATTGAATCCTTTGTCAGATTCATTACCGAATATCAGGATTATTCCTACGGAGTAATCCTGATTATTTTACTCGCAAGCGGCGCCGGACTGCCGCTGTCCAAGGATGCGCTGCTGATTGCCTCCGGAATTATCGCCGGCATCATCGCACCATATAACGAAAACGCCCTCACTCTAATGCTGATCTCCTGCATTTTCGGTGTTACCGCCGGTGACTGTATCATGTTTTATCTGGGAAGAATGCTGAGTTTCAGAATTCAGCGCTACTGGCCCTTCAGCAGAATAATCACGCCGAAACGCTTTGCCGCACTGAGAAAGTACTACCGGATGTACGGTCTGTGGTTCATTGTAATCGCCAGATTCATTCCGGTGATCAGGATCCCCCTTTACATATTCTGCGGCATGACCAGAAAAATAAAAATCGGATTTTTTATTCTGATTAACGGCGCGGTATCAGTGATCTACACCGTCATCTGGGTGGGACTGGGCTATATCTGCACCCGCAACCGCGAACTGCTGCTGGAGTATATTCCGAAAATTAATTTCGGCTTCATTGCGCTGGCACTGACGCTGATCCTGGGACTGCTCGCCTACCACCGGTTTCGCTCCCGGTCAGAAAGGGAAAAGCAGTAACTGCTCTATTTTTCCGGCTCCTTGTATTCGCCGGCCTCAATCAGCTTCTGTTTTGATTTTTCATGCAGCTCCATGATGTCCGGATCATTGGTAAAGACAAATTCGTCGGCATGGGCATAGGCAAAACGGTAGTTTCCGAGATCATAGTAATGGCGGATCCCTTTGATGATGGTATCCTTGTTGGCATGGAATCTTTTGAGGGCATTGTCCCGTTCCTGTTCAAGCTGATAGGCCTTATATTCACGGACATTTTTACCTTCAATCGGATGGCCGATCAGACTCATGAACCAGCCGTAGGCCGGCAGAGCAAGAAAGAAAACAATGGCGATGACACGGAAAGTCTCCGTTACCCGGGTTGATTTGAACACCAGATAAAATGTTGCCGGCATGATAAACAAAGATGCAATCATGGTTGAGATTGCAATCGGATCATAATAAACAAAACAACACAGCCCGACCCAGAAAATAAGAATGCCGGCCAGACGGCAGATCTCGTTGATAATCATTTTTGCGTTCATAAAAATTACACCCGACAACAGAATTTGCAGTAAACGTTCTCACTGCCTAGGCGGATAAATCTCCGGTTCGCAGCAGAGACTGAACCTGATCCTCTTCAAAATAAGTGAACCGCAGATCTTTGTCAATTATTCGCATTCTGAAATGTCGGTCAGGTTGTAAACTTGTATGATTGCGTGAACTGCGGTACTGTCTGACTGCGGATCTACTTGAAAATCATAATTACGGCCATATATTTTCTGATAACAGCAGGAGATTTTTAAATGAGTTCATCACAGCAGATCAGCAAAGAGCCGGATACAGAGAAAGAAATCGGAAAGTTTATCGCCCTCATACTCAGACATAAACCCCAGTTTGCAGGTGTTACTCTCGACGAACACGGCTGGGCGGATGTGGATGAACTTGTAGCCGGGATCAGCCGCAGATACCCCTTTAACCGGACTATGCTTGAAAATATAGTTGCCGCTGATGAAAAAAAACGCTATTCCTTCAATGAGGATCATACAAAGATCCGCGCCAATCAGGGACATTCCGTTCAGGTGGACGTGGAACTAAAAAAAGCCGTTCCGCCCGAGATTCTCTACCACGGCAGCGCCATCAAGTTTGAACAGTCCATTGACAGCACCGGCCTTATTGCCAAATCAAGACTGTATGTACATCTGTCCACAGATTATGACACCGCTGTGAAAGTCGGCAAACGCCACGGAGAACCGGTGATCTACCGGGTGCTGAGCGGTAAAATGGCCGCTGACGGCTTTGAGTTCTTTCTTTCAGAAAACGGGGTATGGCTTACAAAATCAGTTCCTGCTGAATATCTGGAAAAACTCTGACGTGCCTGCGCGGTCTGCTGAATATGACTGATTGCCGCGTCTGATCTGCCTGTTGTCGCTGAAGAATTCAAAGATAACCATTGTTCACAAAGTCACGGCAGCTGCACTGCCGAGCTGCCCCGTGAGAGTCCCTGCAGATCAAACGGTTGAACTTAATGTCACTTCTGTAAGTACCAGAGGCTGTAGGGGGATCAGATCAATATCCTAAGATATGAAATTCACAGACACTGTCTGCGAATTTCAAGTTAAGCTGTGCATAATACCTTTTCGAAGCGATCTTTATCAGATAAAGGCCGCTCTCCCCTTGTTAACAAGGGGGAGTCAATCGAAGCCAAATAGAGAACCTAAATCTGATTCGGTGCTTCACAGCATTAGGGGAAACATTATGAACAGGAAATGTAATAAACTACGGAAATTTCCTGGGAATACCGCGCTACACTCCTTTAAAAATGCCGCGTTTATTGTGTTGATTCCACAAAATTCTCAGGTTTTGGCAAATCTTCCGGAAACACTTCCTTGAGGAGCGAAATAGGAACAATACATAAATCGTCCCATTTACCAGCCTCGTTGAATGTAAAGGCGAACGCCTCCTTCCTGTTTAACAGGTTGTTTACCACCTGCCGGATTGGCATTTCAATCCAGTTATTATCACCAACAGTTTTTTGAGCCTTATCTTTCGTTGAAAAAAAAGAATACACTCTGCCCCAAATAGTATGCATAAAGGTCATATGGATATTCATCGAACCCTCATCGCTTTCGCCGGTATTATCATTATCCGGGATCATAATACAACGGACAATCATGTTAAATCCCTTATCATACCCCTCGCGAATAAGTAAGATTAAATCCTGTAATCCTTCCTCTTGCTTTTGATCTCTTTCTGCACTGTTTGTTTTTGTAAGTGATCTCAACATCGCCGAAAACTGCAACACAAGCTCATCCAGCCTCTCATAAAACTCTTTGTTGTTTTTTACGGTATCCAGCCTTATTTCAAACCGATCCGGATTAATATTTCCCATTAGGTTCTCTCCTTTAGCTACTTCCTCGTTACAATTCCTATTTCAGCATTCTCCGCTACAATTGTATATAAACATCTTGCCAAATTTAATAATCAGAACAAGATCTTCCTCTGTTTTGCTGGACTGCTACCTGGATTTTTATTCTCGTTCAAATCAAGAGTAATAGGAAAACCTACTAAAATACCAACAGACAGGATATTCACGGATCTGCTTTTACCCGTTGCATTATACATATCCGACAGCCAATTTTTAAGTTCTATCGTTTATAACTGTCTGTCAATCGTGCCTACACCGCAGTCAAATTTGCGCTGCTCAGGAACCTCCATACGTGACGCATCACAGACACATACAAACAGAACGACAGACTGGTGAAAGACTAACTCTAGGAAATATACTGAAAGTTACAGTAGGATTTGGCAAAGGATTTCTAAGGTTTATCCAACATATGAAAAAGTTCTAGCCATATTTACAAATCCGAACGCACTGCGTTCGCAATCGACGCAGTCTCACCGTGGTTACATTTGCGTGTTGAGAACAAGAGCGCACAACAACACAAAAAGAAATACGAACGATCCGAATGGTATAACAGGGAACTTTTCCACCTTGCAATATGAGAAGATCCAGCAAGTAGAGAAAAAACTCAAGAAGTCAATAATTACGGTAGTACTGATTTGATCGAGATCTTGCAGTCTTAGAGTTATAGCGAAAAACTGTGTGTGCAGGACCAGTTGATCTGAAGAAGATTTATCATACTTTGCGCAAGTCAGTTTTAAAACAGGCACTAAATTTTAACTACTATACATAATAAGCAAGTATATGGATATATCTTACCATTTTACAGTTTACAATTAACATATTTTAGTATAACATTAACAAAAAGAGATTAATGTGTGCAGAGCCAGACATATGCAGCAGAGAATGAGTCAAAGAAGGATCACCTCCGAAATTGTGAAAATGGTAGGAATGTTCGGGATCTGCAACAGCGACAGGATTACCCTGACCGGAAAGAACTGCGAATTTTTAAGCAACGTTCCGGCCAAATTCAAAAGAACACTGGACAAGATGGCTCAAAAGGGCGGCTGTACCGTGGTGAACAGAAGGAGATCTCTAATCACCGCCTTCAGAGTCGACAGTTTTAACCGCAACCTGGCAGAATAGGAGATTGTTTTATGAAAAATTCAGTTTTATCTCAGGCAATGAGTTCACTCAGAACCAACGGAATGACCGATGTCTATTCCATCATAGCACTGGCTTCACTGTGTGATTTTGCATTCAAACACCGGATGATTGCC
>JAEEGF011289599.1_pt1 | contig 13947 bp, 13 predicted proteins | sample 9134171 | NCBI WGS metagenome assembly JAEEGF01 (sample SAMN16246542, study PRJNA631951) | gut metagenome | biome: gut microbiome; feature: rumen; material: AP-attached | host: Bos | place: Iran: Karaj | collected 2018-10
CAATAAAGAAGTATATTGAAGATCAGGATTATTATAAATTCCAGTCTGAGAAAGCTAGAAAGCTAGGAGAACTGGAACATGATACCATAGGAGAATTCAACAGAATCATTGAAGAGTGTCATAAAAGAGACGACGATAATTACTTCCGTAATTAAGAGCTTTTTGATGGAGAATATATGATTCCACTATCAGTTCCAAATTTTGAAGGTAATGAAGTTAAATATACAAACGATGCTGTAAGTCAGGGATGGGTTTCTACCGGTGGCGCATATGTTAGCCGCATGGAAGAAATGCTGTCAGAATACACATCATCATATGCTGTGGCCTGTCAGAGCGGAACAGCTGCTCTTCACATGGCTTTATATGAACTTGGAATAACATATGGTGACATGGTCATAGTGCCAACACTTACATTTATAGCGGCGGTCAATCCTGCTACTTACGTTGGTGCAGAACCAGTATTTATGGACTGTGATGACAGCCTGTGTATGGACGCTGATAAGCTTGATGAATTCTGCGAATCTGAGTGCAAGTATGACGGACATAATCTCGTACATTCCAAAAGTGGCAAAAAGGTTAAGGCTATCATAGTGGTTCACGTTTTTGGTAATCTTGCGGATATGGAAAAGATTATGGACATAGCTTCTAAATATAATCTTTATGTAATCGAAGATGCAACAGAAGCGCTTGGTAGCAGATACGAATATGGAAGATATAAAGGGTATATGGCAGGTACTATTGGAGATATTGGCGCCCTTTCATTTAATGGTAATAAGATTATTACTACAGGTGGAGGAGGTGCAGTTTTATCCAAAGATAAGGACAGGGCTTTACATATTAAGTACTTATCTACCCAGGCCAAAGATGATCCCCACTTTTATATACATAACGAGATAGGCTTTAACTATAGAATGACAAATGTGCAGGCAGCTATCGGCTGTGCTCAGATAGAAGAGCTTGAAGAATTTATCATTAGAAAAAATAAAAATCACCAGATATACCAGGAACTGCTTGAAGGAGCAGATTTTGGATATATTCTTCCTTTTAGAGATAATATCAGGTCTAATAAATGGTTTTATTCTTTGGTTATAGACAGGGCAAAATGCCCTTTAGACATAAAAACATATATTGATGCCTTATCTAAAGAAGGTGTAGAAACAAGACCTATCTGGGGGCTTATAGGAGAGCAGAGACCATATCAGAAATGTGTTTCATACAAGATAGAAAAGGCGAAATATTATTCTGAAAGAATAATAAACCTTCCATGTAGTACAAACATAACTAAGGATCAGATTGAAGAAACAGTAGATAAACTTAACAAATGTCTAAAGATGTAGATATAGATTGACGGAGGCATCAAATTGTCAAGTATACCAATTACTCAAGAAGATACCATTATCAGGACACAAGGAGGATACCCCCTTATTACAGTGGGCAAAGGGACATATGCCGAGAGTATTAGTATACATTCGCCTATAGATATGGATATTAATTCACCATATCTTTTCCAGATTGGAAGATATACAAGTATAGGGGATAATCTGACGATCGTCAGTAATCTAAATCATGATTATAAATCTGTTTTCCAAGGTGTGATTCCTGAATTTGCAGATGATACAGCTACTTCCTTTAGGTTAAGAAAAGGGCAAAATGACGCTAATCTAGAGCAAAAGGGCATGGTTCTTATAGGGAATGATGTTTGGATTGGTGATGATGTAACTATAGTTTCAGAAGTTACTATAGGAAATGGAGCTGTTATTGCAGCTAGAAGTGTTGTAGTAAGTGATGTTCCGCCTTATTCGATCTATGGTGGGAATCCTGCAAGATTTATTAAAAGTAGGTTTGATGATGAGACGATAGGACTTTTCCAAAAGATAATGTGGTGGGATTTTGCTAAAGAAAAAATTCTTGAAGCCAAAGAAGATATGATGGGAGATCCCCAGGATTTTGTGCACAGATATGGAAAACTGGTTGAGTATTACGAAAACTCCAATGTTCTAAATATTTCTCATAAAGGAAGTATTCCTTCGTTATTAGCATTTATTGATGCTGAAACTCAGTACAACTCATTTGGCAATGTTTTAGTACAATTTTGTAAGACTTTTGCAGATGGACAAGCTCAGCTTATATTGTGTTATAACCCTGGTAATGAAGCGGAAAATGAAACTGCAATGGAAATTTTAAAGATGGCATCTGAGCTTCCTAAGAATATGCTGTTCAGACTGGTGCCGCTCGAACCAGATATAGAGGAAGCTGCTATTAGTGAAGTGGATTATTTGATTGTCGGGCGTGGAACAAGTTTTATAAAAAGAGTTTCATATGCTTTTAAATATGGTGTTCCCTGCATATCTGGAGTAGATATGCCTCTTTTCAATTCAAAGATGATTGAGAAGATAAAGGGATAGTAATCATGTCTGAAGATCGCAGTGAAATTTATATATTGCTGGTAGAGCTTTAGGGAAGGAGTTTTATGTCTGACCCCAAAAGATACATATTATTTTTTGTAGACAGCTATTATATTAATTCCGCCGGAGTGTTTTTTGAAGCAATTGGAGATGATATTAAGTATGTGATTTTTTCTCAATTGGATATCAGATCTGAAAGCTTTGGGATTACATATATTGGCCTTGATCATATTGCTGAGTTTGCTGATGAAGCGATTGACTATATAGTTATTGCATCAGAATTTCCTGATGAAGTGTATGGAAGGATTGAAAAGGCGCTGCTTAGGCATGAATATAAGGTCATTAATATGCTTGAAGCATCGTCTGCTTTTCTTTCATTTGAAGGCAATATAAACTTTTTGAGATTACATGCAAGCATGCTTATTCCAATCACTTTGCCATCTAAGATATTGGAAGAAAGAAGCAGGAAGTATTCAAAAGACATGCATATAGTGATGTCTTTTAATTCAAAGTTTTTGATTCCATCTATAGAGACAATATATTCCCTCTTTTTGCATAACAACGATTGTCATATACATATTTTCTATAAAGACCTTACTCAAAGTGAGAGAATCGTAGTAGAAAGACTTGCAAGGCTTGGAGTCAATAACCGTATAGAGTGGCATTATGTTACTGAGAACCTTAAAGACAGGATACGTTTTGATATTGGCAGGTTTTCAATATATGCGCTGAATAGATTTCTGGCATATCAGATCCTTGATGATACTATAGAAAGATGTTTGTGGCTTGATTCGGATCTTATGATAAGAGGAAGTATCAGGGATTTGTATGAAATGGACATGGGAGATGAGTATTATTTTTCGAGCGTTCTTGAAGGTTCTGATTATGAAAATAATATCCTTGGCAAGAACAGGGAATATACAAATAATGGCGTGCTCCTTATGAATCTTGTTAAGCTTCGTTCTGATGATATGATGGACAGGTTCTGGGAGTGCTTGTTTGACCCTGATTACAAATATCCATTGAGTCAGGATGCACTTAATGTCGTGTTCAGGTACAAGATTAAGTTTTTCAAGCAGATAATATGGAACAGTTTTCCTATTACAGATCTTTCAGATGTTCCGGATTCTGAGTTCTCCAAAATAGTCAATAAAACAAAGATAGTTCATTGGCTATCAGCCCAGAAGGCATGGCTTCCTGAATATGAAGGATATTGGAGAGCGGTAGCAGACCAATATCCTTATGCCAAGGTAATGTACGAAGAGTACAAGAAAAGGCTTGTGGAGAGCGTAGGCTATGTTTCCGGTGAAGAAATATAAGAAAGCAAGATTTGGATAGAGCGTATCAAAGATAAGAAAGAGACAAAAGATATTTATATCAGGTAGAGTATATGGCGAATAATAAGAAAATCGCTTTTATCATCTGTACCAACAATGAAATTCAATTCAATGAATGTAAGCTGTATATCGATAAGCTTATAGTTCCGGATGGATATGAAACAGAGCTTATTCCTGTATATGGCGCTGTTTCTATGACTTCCGGTTACAATAGCGCCATGTCAGAAACTGATGCCGGATATAAGATCTATATGCATCAGGACGTCTATATTATCAACAGATATTTTCTTTTAAATATAATTGATATTTTTAATAAAGATGAATCTATAGGCATGATTGGAATGATAGGATGTCCTTCTATTCCATCAACTACTGTTATGTGGTTTGGGGCAAGGTTTGGGAACTTCCGGACCTGGCCTTTGGGCCAAAGAACTCATGAGAGAATCGGAGATGAATCTGTAGTACATGAAGTAGAAGCAATAGATGGATTTATGATGGTGACAAGTGTTGATATCCCATGGAGAAGTGATCTTTTTGACGGGTGGGATTTTTATGATGTATCGCAGTCATTTGAGTTTAGGAGAAAGGGATATAAAGTTGTTGTTCCTAACCAGCTAAGTGCATGGTGTATTCATGATGACGGAGTTATTATGTCCCTTTGGGATTATGACAGATACAGAAATGTACTTATAAGTAATTATAGTGATATGGTCCCGGAGATAGATGAAAATGATCCTGATTATAATGCGTATCTAAGCATTAAGAATATGTGTGACAATAGCACTAATATGCGGAGAATAATTCAAAGCATTCTTTCTAAGATAGACAGTATTATTAAAGCTCATGACGCTAAGGCGTTTGCACTGATATGCGAAGAACTTGCGTCCAAAGATAGCCTTCTCAGAGTTTCTTCAAACCTTACACAATTGCAGCAGATGGGTGAGTGTGTATCTAAAGAATTGAAAATGGATCTTCCGACGTTTATTGATGATGTGGCAAGTGAAGAGGAATTTGAAGATAAGAAATCTAGGCTTAAACTTATGCTGCGAAGGATAGAACTAGCTACTTCTGACGATGAATCTGATAACATATCCTCGCAGGAACTGGATGAAGCTTTCATGTTTATTATAAAAAGACAGATCTCTCCTTTTGTTATATATGCTGTTTTGTATTCGTCTATTTCTGTATATGTAGAAAAAGAGGCTACTATGCTTAGCACAGTACTGGCACGATTAGATCAGGGAGATGCTGCAGGTGCATACCTTTCGCTGTCGCTGATCCCAGAGCCATCTGAAGAGACTAGGATTCTGATAAAAAAGCTTCAAGGCAATATAACATAAAAGATGCGAATGGCATGTCTAAAACATGTCACTCGATCTTTGCGATTATCTGTGATTTATAGTCTGCATCGTCTATTTCTTCGATATTACGGCCTGAAATCCTCTCGTCCATACTGCAGTACTTATATGGAATATTGACGCTGTACATGTTGGGTGCTTTCCTGATAAAAGCTTCGTATGCAAGATCTACGTGTCCTATATCTATTGCCTGATATCCTTCTTTATAAAGGTCATATGCAAGTGCAGTCGCAGTTGGGCCAAGTGCAAGTAGGATAAGTTTATCTTTAGGAAGCTTTACCGCTTCATTCATTATTTCATCGTATCTGTTTATTGCATTTTCAGCGGGACCTAATATTCTTCCTATACTCCTGCAATTGTCAAAAAGGTCATTTCCTACGCTCATTCCAGTATGACAGCCTTCAATAAAAATGCATTCGCGCTCGTTCCATATTTTTTTTAGATTATTAACATCATCTAAGGTATTTATATTATTGAACTTAGCATCTCCATATATTTTTTCAGGGTCAAGAAGCTCGGCATGTAGCCTTCTGACCATTGGGCGCATGTATGCACGAACGCTGTCAGCATCTTCTTCCGGAACATCCGACAGGTTCATATAAAATGTTGGATGTAGGCCTATAAGTAACCCATCTTCATTGGATGCTAAAACCTCTTTGAGCTTTTGTGCGAGCAGTTCTGAAACATCCTGGAAATTCCATCTCTTTTGCCCGACAATAGCTGCGAATTCACCATCACCAAGCCTTGCTATGGATCTGCCTTTTTCTGATAACTGTTGTATAGTTTCAGCCTTTGACAAAATCTTAGGTTTATAAAAAAATGATCTGTAATCCGGATCCATAAGTTCGAATGGTAAGCTGTCTATTCTGTAGCGATTGATCATGGCATATTCCCATAACCGGTTCAGTTCATCTTTGCTGATCTTACCGGTATCGGATTGCTTAGTTATCATGTCAAGCATTTGCTGCAGCAACATATTTACAGTTTCGCGCCATTTTTTGTTTTCGATATTTTCTTCTTCTAATTCATGTATTCTTGCAATAAGTTCATCTTCTTTACTCATTATCAGAAACCTTTATCCTTTCAAGATATATGTCTAGCTATGCTTATATAACTAATATCTGTTTCAGAGCATTGGCGTTTTTTATCCGATCATAGTATACGTAGCATTATCAACTGTTATAGGAGTTAATGGACCATATTTTTTCAGATATTCTAATAACTTTGTTGATGAATCGTTAAGTATAATGCGGGATGAGTGAGATGTGAGGAAAGGGATTAGCGTATCTTTATAAACATCCCAAAAGTTTTGGTCCATATCCAGAATGAAAACTATATCAAAGAATACATCCTGGTCACCTAATAACTCCTCGAAAGATGCTATACAGTCATACATTTTGGTATGGACAGGTAGCACGTCCAGATATAAAGGAATCCCGCATAGGAATATATCTGGCGATATCACAGCGTCCTTGACCTGCCTTGAAAGCGCACCACATCTTGCAAGGAGCATGCCTATATCTAAGATGCTTCTTGCTTTGTACATTCGTGACAGCTCAAAGAATACATATATGTCATTAGTACTAGTTATATATGGAATTTGCAGGGCATCAGCATCAGCTTTTTTCATTGGTCCCTCTTTTGATAAAAGGATGTAATGTGGTGGCAAAAGATTCTTTTGGCACCTGTATCATTTGATTTAATATTTTTACTACTGCATCACTGAAACAGGTATTTCAAAAACATTAAAAGGATGCATATAGATATATACCCTCAAAAGTCTCTCTGAAAGATAGCCATATATGCGCTTTTGGAAGTCGTCGTAAGTGGATATGTCAGTTCTTTTTTCTACTTCAAACAGGACATCAAAGAGCCATACGCAGTAATCATCAAAGATTTCTTTCCTTGTAATGATCATGTTCCCAAGAGAAGCCAGATTCGTATGGGTCATTAGATCAAAAGCCTTAACGTAGTCGGGATGTTTTTCCAAGATCACATCTCTTGTAGTATCGAAATCCTTTATGACATGCTTATTTTTATAATGCTCATAATTGCTTGCGTACGGGGAAGAACTGCAGGTTGGGAGAATGATATCATATGACTTTTGGCACAAGATATCTTCTATGAATTCGGCATTTACAGGCTCTTTTTCTATGGTAAAAAAGCGTCTGTAGTGGCAGATTCCTATGATGTCGCAGGAGATATTTTTCCATAGCCAGTATATACCGGTGAGCTCGCAGTAAGACTTATTCTTGGCAGAAATGTTTTCGCCGGAATCATCGCCCGGATATCCAAGGTCATCGCTTATGGCTTTACCTACATGCAGAGAATGGTACAAGGGATCGGATATCTCGTTGTATTTCTTGTGAGTACATACGTATATTCTGGTATCCAATAGACGCTCCTTCACATAACGGGATGCATATCGATAAACTGCCCGAATCTTGGGAGTTTGAGCGATAAGAATCCATATTGCTTGCCATCTATGATTCCACTATCAATGAGTCGTGCTCGATATGAAGTAAAGGTGTTTGAAGACATACGGATAAGTTCGCGAATTTCTTCCACCTTAACTGGGGCATTATTATTATTTTTAGATAAAGTATTGATAGCATGTAGTACTTTTTTGTCGCCTTTTGAGAGCTCGTTCCATATTTTTTCATATGAGAGTTCAGATAATGTAATATCAAGTTCGCTGTATACTTCATCAAGGTTGATTTGCTCAGGCGTGCTGTTCCGACATAGAGCATTCCAATAATGGTAGCCAAGAGCCTGGAAAGCAAGAGAGTATCCTTTTGTGCAAAAGGCAAGCGCGTCAGCAGTATCTTTGCTTGCTCCAAAAACTTTTTGATAATCCGCAGAAATAGCGGTTACATTTAAACTGTCTAATTCCTTGACTTTTGCTCTGTAAAGAAAAGTAAGTGATTTGTTGTTTTTGATGGTTCTGATATTTTCGATTAACCCTGTCATTAGAACGTATATATCATAATCAGCGTTTGCGTAGGAAGACATGGCATGAGAAAAGCGGGCAACATCTGTGCTATAGGTTATCTCGTCGATAGTGATAAGGACTTTCTTGCCGGCTTTTTTTAAAACTCTGAGCATCATTATCAGGGCATCTTCTTCATTGGATGCAACAAGCTCAGCATTTTCAATATGGACACCTATTCCCAATACAGAAAAGTCCAGATTAGCTTTCACAAAAAGAGTTTTGATTTCAGGAATCATATATAGCCCGCGAGCAAGAGAATCGATAAGGTTGCTCTCAGGATTAAGATCTACAGTTATCCAGTCTTTAAGTTTATCTATTTTATTACGTATATCACCCATCATTACAGTTTTACCACAGCCTCTGACACCGGTGATAAACATGCCTCGGTAAGTTGGAACCTTCCTAATGAAGTTGTTTATTACTTCATTGGTTACCAGTGTTCGTTCGATAAACTGTGGAGGAATATAGCTGAATTGTAGGGTATATGGATTATCAATTTCTTCAAAGTGCATGTGAAAGCCTCCTTTAAAACCTAAGAATATTATAACAAATGGCGATGTGTTTTTCCACAACCTTCCACAACTCTCCACAACTTGCTATTTCTTCCACAACTCTCCACAACTTGTTATTTCTTCCACAACTTTCCACAACTCTCCACAACATATTATTTCTTCCACAACTTTCCACAACTTTCCATAACTTACTTTTTCCTCCACAACTTTCTATAACTTACCTATTCCTCCACAACTTGCTATGCTTGGATTGCAGAATGTATAATAAAATAAGGATTTGTAAGTTTTTGTGCTTGATGATTACGTGTAGATGTTGACGCAATAGAGTTATATATTGAGCGATTGCTGATTAAAGAGGGCATATATGCACATGAAGAACATCGCGATCATCCCCGCAAGAAGCGGATCTAAAGGTCTTCCTGATAAAAATATAAAAATGCTTAGCGGCAGGCCTCTTATTGCATGGTCTATTGAAGCTGCAATAAGTTCAGGTGTGTATGATGAAGTTATGGTATCTACAGATTCAGAGAAGTATGCTGAGATTGCAAGAAGCTTTGGTGCAAAGGTGCCTTTTTTGCGAAGCAAGGAAGCATCTTCCGATGCCTCATCTTCCTGGGACGCTGTAAGAGAAGTGCTTTTTAAGTATCAGGAACTTGGAATGAATTTTGATACATTTACCCTGTTGCAGCCAACATCTCCTCTTAGAAGCTCTGATGATATCAAAGGCTCTTTTGCTCAGATGCTGGATAAGGATGCCAGGACCATAGTATCTGTATGCGAAACAGAGGATTCACCATATACCTGCAACACTCTTCCTGAGTCTATGTCTATGCAGGATTTTTTCATAGAAGAGTACAAAAACACAAGGCGTCAGGATCTGCCTAAGTGTTATAGATTAAATGGTGCCATATATCTTTCGAAAGTTGTGGAGTTTTTGAAAGATGGTGATATATATGCAAATGATTGTTACGCCTATATCATGAATGAAAAAAGATCCGTAGATATAGATACGGATCTTGATTTTAAGATCGCCCAGCTCCTTATAGAAGAAGGAATGTTGGGAAAATAGCTATTTATCGATCTTGTAAGATAATCAGTTGCAGCCAGTATACTAATTGTACTAATGGCAAAAAGTATTCTCAAACAATAGTCCAAATTATTCCCAGATACTTGTTATGATCTGTGCCACTCGGTGTCTCCAGGTGTGTTGCTTTTTGATTCTTTCAAGGCCTGCCTGTGCGATACGAGTTCTTTCATCTTCGTGAGTAAGGTAGTACGAGCACTTATCTATAAGTTCATCTTTACTTCCATAGTATTCTGCTTCCTTACCAATCTCGAAGTATTCAGGAAGTTCTTCCTGATAATTAGTAAGAAGGAACCCGCCTGCTGCGCAGATATCAAACATGCGAAGAGGAAGCCCTGTTTCTATAGCCCGAAGTGTAATGTTAAGGTTTATTTTGGCATTATTAAATACGATAGGCATCTGGGTCAGAGTCTTGACACCTTCATGAATAGTAAGGTTATTGCTACCCATTTCTTTAATACATTCAGTAAGTTCTTTGGTATCAGAATTGGTATAAAGATCTGTTTTAAAGCTTCTTGATAGATCAGATAAGGTTTCAAATCTTTCTTTTTGGGCAAGCTCATATTCCAAAAAGTAGTGTGCAGCAGTAAAACGCCTGAGCTTTGCGACGTCCATAATGCAGTTATCTTCATACCTTCCGGTGAACATAGGATTTTGCTCATGAATCTCTTCTGCAATATTTTGCGGGAGAGTTTTTTCGATGAAATTATAACCATATACAGCCTTTTGACTTTCAACAAGGCCGTCAATATAGCCTCTCGTATGTGGGAGGAGCTTGTCTTTTATTTCACTGTAAGGATTTTTTTCAGAATATAGAGAACCAACCATGGCGATGCCAGGAGGGTTAAGGTCAGGGCGAGAATTGCCTTGTTTAAGCGCCTTGGATACATATTCAGGATCGCTTCCAAGCGGAAGATAGAAGACACCGCCCGGATTATATGGCCGCAGCATCATATACTGAGCTTTGTCAAAAAGGAAAATCCTGTTGGTATCAAATTGCATGGACCTATCAAAAAGCTCCATGACAGGGCAGTCAACACTCTGAGCTATGTATATAAGACCATAGATATGGCACAGTTTTGCGAGCATAGGGAAGAAATTGATGCTAAATACAGCATCAGGCTTAATAGACTCTATGGCAGATTGCACGCGCTCTATATTGTTTTTGGTGCTTTCCGTGCTCCCACTTTTATCCTCCATGATCTCGTGCACATCAATATTAAAGCTTGAAAGAGCTCCTATAATACTGGGTTCACATATACTGTTATACCTATAGAATAGAATTTTCATATGTTAGTCCCACACTTCCCTATACTCATCATTCTTATAATCTTCCTGCACCATTTCCATTATCTGCCTTGCAGAGAGCTTCTCCTGATACTTTGGATTATTGAAGATGTTGTCAGTATCAGGTCTTATAGCTTGATTTTTTTCAAAAGAGATCGCGTAGAAATCCTTGGAAAGCCAGTCAAAATCCCTTTCGCTGATCTTATCTTTGTCAAAAAACATAGCGCCGTATCTCATGGAATTATAGCTTCTCAGAATATAAGCATCCTTATGGTGCGTCATAACGTATGAGCCATAAGTTTCGAACTCGCTAAAGCCTGAATTCATAAGCTCAGATGCAGACAGGCTCCAAAGAATCTTTTCCCAAAATGATGAGCCGGGAAGACTTGTATTAGCTTCAATCTTATCCATAAGCTCTTTGACAAGATTGCAGTCCATGATCATATGCTCTGAGATAAAAGATCTGTCGATGCATTTAGAGAGCCCCGGCAATATTTTACTTATAGTATCAAAATAAGGTTTATGGTATTCATGTTTGGTATCGAAAAATGGATGACCATCATCTGAAAACATAGAAAATTCCCTGCATGGGATCGTATCTCCATCCCATACAAGATAATATTTGTTGTCTGAAAAATTAGAATAAGCCCATTTGATGAACTGTTGATAATACCAGCCTGTTATATTGCGCCCGGGTACCTGACCGTCCATGTCGCGCTTTACTATCTCGCAGACTATTTCATGTACAGCGTCAAATGGAAGGATATCGTTCTCGTTTATAAATCCTGCCTTTTTAATGGCGCTATCTTCCGGATAGTTTTCTTTTTCGTTTGCAAGAAGGTCGGCAATCTCACTTCTTCCTACGAAAAATACTCTGTCAGATGGAAGAAGACGGCACATTCTTTCGTGGTGACCGGTCATTCTTTTAAAATCATCAGGGGTTTGAACTATGATCGCATCATAAGTTATTCTATCAGCCATGGCAATAACCTCTAATATCATATGAAATAATTACTTACCTCATGATATAATAATAGCATAAGCATCGAAAAAGAGATAACTAATATACGTACAAAAGTGTGTTGTGGGTTAGTATTGAAGCTTCACACCTATTAAATATTACTAGTATCTTGAAGATTCCTGAGGATGGCTGCCTATATATAATTTTCAAAGACCAGAAAATCATTTATAGGCAGCCATCCTCAGGAATCCTCCAGACAAGGAGGATGTCATACGTGTTGGAAATCCCGGAGAGCTTTTTTAAAGATGAAGTCAGACATGGCTTTCTTGTTCCTGAAGAGATGAAGCGTGCCTGGGCGTCAGAGATGAAAGTTCTTGATATGCTCATGGATTTTTGTAATAAAAATGATCTCAGGTGTTTCGCAGAATACGGAACACTTCTTGGTGCTGTCCGCCATAAAGGCTTTATCCCCTGGGATGACGATATTGATGTATGCATGCTAAGACCTGATTTTAACTATCTTTTAGAGCATGCAGATGAACTACCTCCATCTATCAGGATTCAGAGCATTTATTCTTCTAATATGTTCCACACCTTTAAAGCACTGGCTACTAACAATCTAGGCGGGAAGCTTACCTATAGCAAGGAGCGCATGGACGAATTCTACGGCTGTCCATATGTAGTTGGACTTGATATCTATCCCCTTGACTATGTTCCCAGAGATCCCGGCAATGCCAAAATGCAAAAGCTCATATACCAGCTTGCCTACAAGATGCTGTATATGTGCATAGATCTTGAGAATATATATGATGATCAGATCAATACAACAACTGAGAACAATATATGCCTTCTTGATCTTGCTAATGCGGATAATATCCCTATAGAGAATAAGCGTGAATTCCTAACAGGAATAACAGAACTTGCCGATATACTAAAAAGATACTTCGGTAATTCTTTTGTCCTTAGTGAAAAGGGCCCGATCCGTAATCAGCTTTGCAGGCTGTGCGAGGCCCTGGCTCAGCTTTTTGATGAAAGTGAATCAGATACTGTTTCGTATTATCCCTACATTGCCACTGATGACATCCCGTCCTGGCGTAAAAAAGAATGGTATGAGGATACCCTATGGTATCCCTTCGAGACTATGAGCGTTCTTGGTGTCAGGAACTACGATGAGTGGCTTTCGCATAATTATGGTCCTAACTGGTATATACCGGTGAAAGGAACACAGGTCCATGACTACCCGTTCTATAAGAGCCAGAAAGAGTATTTTGAGATGATAGGAGCCATGTGACTGAGGCTGAAATAATACAGACTCCATTAGCTATTCATTTTACTTGTACTGTGAGGTTATGATGAAAAGAATATTATACTATACCGACGTATTACCTCTTTTATCTAAAAAAGAAGCTGCCCTGGATAAGATTCAAAGAAACCTTGAGATCTTTTCCTCGAATTCAGACAAGATCAAGGTTATCTGGCATCCGTATGAAAAATGCGAAGAGTATATGAAGCTCAACAACTTTGAGCTTATGGACCAGTATCAGAAGATCATTGAAGATTTTAAGAACGGCAGCTTTGGAGAGTTTGATGAAACTAGTGACCTTAAGGCGCTTGCAGATTCCTGCGACGCATACTATGGCGATTATTCTGATGCGGTTTATTTCATGCAGGAAAGTAAGAAGCCAGTAATGATCCAGAATATTGATGTATAAAGAAATTGTTTTTGAGCAGATTTTTTATTCATAATATGAGGCTTTTGTTGAGTATATATCACATGGTCTGTAATCAGGTGAATCTGTTGGAGGCACTATATGGAACTGATGGCTTCTATGATGTGTGCAGATTTCAGTAATCTTGAAAGAGAAGTAAGAGCTCTGGAAGAAGCGGGCATAGATTCTTTTCATATAGACATTATGGACGGACATTATGTCCCTAATTTTTCTATGTCATTAAATTATCTCAAATATACTTCATGTAGTACCAGAAAGCCGCTCGATGTACACCGTATCGC
>JAEEGF012471908.1_pt1 | contig 13946 bp, 11 predicted proteins | sample 9134171 | NCBI WGS metagenome assembly JAEEGF01 (sample SAMN16246542, study PRJNA631951) | gut metagenome | biome: gut microbiome; feature: rumen; material: AP-attached | host: Bos | place: Iran: Karaj | collected 2018-10
CCATTATTCGGTTTTATGATAACCGGATAGCTCAGGCCCTGTTCTTCCGGATCGGGCACCGACTGGTTTTTGAAGGCGCAAAATCCCTTTGGAACTGGGATGCCTGCTTCTCTCAGCAACTGCTTTGCCACCGATTTATTGGAAGAGAGTGCTGAGGAGAAATAATCACAGCCGGTATAATCTATCCCTAGCAGATCAAGCGCTGCCTGCACTTTTCCGTTTTCACCGTTTGCCCCGTGCAGAGCGATAAACACCAGATCAGCCTGACGGCAGATCTGAATAACATTGACACCAAAATAGGCGGCTGACTGGTCTTTTCTTCTTTTTTTCACCGCCCACAAATCCGGGATATCGTCGGATAACATCTGAGGCTGCAGGGAATATTTCTCCGGATCGGCAAACGCATCGGGAATGAAACGCTCAATCTCATCATAACCCATAAAAGCATCCAGAAGGATAACATTGTGGCCTTTTTCGCGAAGAAGCTTTGCCAGCACATACCCGCTTTTCAGAGAAAGATTTCTCTCGTTGGAAAGACCGCCTGCCAGAACAACGATATTCAGGTTTTCCGGAACGATAACAGCATCATCAGAGTCCGGGACTACATCAACATCAAGGTCAGAACCGTCCATCCGGAGCTCCAGTGTGTTGAGCATGTCTTTTGTCATACAGACGATACGCAGAACACCGCGTACCTGATCGTCGGACAGCTCAATACCGTACTTTTTTCGGCAGATTCCCTGAATCTGCCGGACTACCGCACCATTCACATGCAGGATCAGGAAGTTTGACAGATTGATAATGGTATTAAGCTTCCTTGATGTAACCAGGTCTTCAAACATTTCAATGATTCTGACAATTGAGTCCGCCTGAAAATTCTGCATAATCCCTTTCATTGCTTTCAGGAAATCAGGATTCTGCCGGGTATATTTCATACAGAAGGCCAGCACGTAAGCCATATTGTCGGAATAAGTGGGATCTCCGATCAGATCACAGAGAAAATTGATGTACTCTGTAAGAGTATTCCCTTTCCCGATAGCAAAGGCCTTTTCCACGAGTATGCCCATGAGACGATTTGTTTCAGCCTGTTCCTTGGAGCTTACGCCTGAGCGGATCATGCTGTTAAAAAACTGATCTAGAATCTGCATTTCCGGGCGCTGCCCGTTGGGGTTAACCCTCATTTTGTACTCGCCGTTTTTACCGAAGTCAAAAAAGGTATTGACACTGTGGCTTTCCGCAAACCCGGATTTTCCATAGTCATATCCGATATAATACGTCTTTTCCCCGATATCATTCATGAGGATATTGACATAGTCAAAATCAACGTTGTGATTCTCTATAACTTGTTTCCGTTTCCGGATTCTCTCGCTGTAATGACGGATAAACTCATCGGAAAAGCCCTGGCCGTCAAAGGAAACACAGCGGGCAGGCGTATCATTCAGGATGGTGATATATTTTGCCTTATTCCCGCCTTTTGAATGGCCTATAACCGTAACGGTATAATTCTCGAGATGAAGCTTCTCATAGATATGTTTATACCATTCAAGCGCATTGACCTGCTGAAGGGAATCAACCTGGTTGGCACCTTCAAAATCATCTACCCACTCATTACTGGCTGTTCCTCGGAAGGCAATGACGGCTTCTCTTTCCTTTTCATTCAGGAATACAGCGGAAATCCCGCCCCCGCCTCCAAAAGCTGTATCCAGATGAGGCTCGACGATATAGGCGTCAAGAATATTCTGATTGTTCTCTATGGCCAGGATGATATTTTTCCAGTCAAAGCCGTTCATGCATGAATTGTAGACTTTTTCATCCTCCAGGTGCGAAATATCCAGCTGGCACATATATTCTCTCACTGTCTGATTATCCGCGTTAAGAACGGAAAGTAACGGGAACATATCAGGCAGATACGTCAGATGCTCCAGCAAAAGCAATTCATCTATTTTGTAAAGCATAATTCTTCTCCCGGAAGGTAGGATCAATCTTCTTATCTTTCAACATCAAAACAGCGGAACGGTATACCGGTAATGCTTATGTGATTCTCCAAGTCGCGGCAATATCTGTCAAGTTCCTGAACAGATTCCGTGCTCATCTTGTCAAGGTCAGGTACAAGGAACAGAATACCGCTGGAATATATGCCGTTATCCTTAAATATTTTTTTTATCTTTGTTATGGCTGCTTCCGCCTCTTGTTCGTCAAGAGAATTGGCATCTACAAACAATGCCGTATGCCTGCCAAGCCTCGGGCGGCGTTCCAGCAGATCCTTTCCGGAGCTGATCACATCACTGATCAAAAAGGGAAAATATGTATATACCCTGGCCGGGATCTCTGCCTCGGTGAGCATATGCTCAATAAGTTCGTCATATTCCCTTTCAAAAGGTACATCATAGAAGTTATCCGTATACAGGCCGTCTTCATATTTCAGGATATACTCCGTTTCGTCCCTTTCAGGTAGGACAAACTGCATTTCCACACACCCTTTTCTGGAGGACGGCTGAAAAGCAATGATTCTGAAATTCTCATGAGGATATCTGGAATTCAGGTATTCCCTGCATGCTCTCAGCTCGCCGAGGGCTTTTTCCTGATAGTCAAAAAGCATGCCTTCCAGGATTCTTTTTCCGTCGGTATATGCAAGATCAAGCAGTGCTTTCTCTTCATCGGTCATCTGAACAAAAGCCATACAATCCTCCTTCTCTGCACACTATGATTACTCTGTTTCTATTTCCTCAATCAGCGCCTGATAAACCAACCTTAAGTTTTCGTTTTCCTTCCGAAGATTCCTGACCAGATTCAGGCTGATCAGCTTCAGAAGCTCCAGCCCGCTTGAGGGATATTCTTTGCAGAAGCGGTCAAAATCCTTGCGGCTGACAGAAAGCGTCAGGCAGTCAGTTTTCGCTTTAACTGTGGCGGAGCGCTTATCACTGTCAATCAGAGCCATCTCACCAAAGACGCAATGATCTCCGGCATCCAGTGTGCTGACAACAAACTGATCGCCGTAGACAGTATCCTTGATAATATCGACCACTCCATCCATCAGGATAAACAGTTCATCGCCTGATTCACCCTCCGTGATAATATTCTCTCCGGCGGGGGTGAGCTTCTCGCTCAGCGCCTCTGCCAGGATACTCAGTTCATTGTCCGCCATATTGGAAAGAAGAGGAAATGCCCGTAGACCTTCAACATACTTCATGATGCTCACACCTCCGATTCAAACTTCCTTACCCAAAATGATGGCTCCGGTGTTTCTTTCAAGGAGATAGTCATCAGAGGGATTCAGATACGGAAAATTGGTCTCCATATTCTTCACGGATTTCAGCCTCTGAATGATTTCTCCGTAATTGGTAGATTTCTGAGCTTCGGAAAGAATCTGATGTTTCAGATCTTTTTCTACACCCATGTTCTCCAGCACTCCCAGCAGAAGGATATTCTTTTCACTTTTATACCAGGCAAACAGCTCTCCGTATGTTTTCCCGATCCAGTTTTCGCTGATAGGGGCAATCTGAACAGAAACCCCGTCCCCGTTATCCAGGAAAGATGACATAACCTTAGACATGCCGCCGTAATTGGTGGAAGTGCTCAGAATATACCTTGTGTATTCATCCACATAAATCACTTCCGCGCAATTCTGGCTTTCAAGGTAATTTTTATATCTTTCGGTTTTGATTTCTGCACAGATATGGCATTTTGAATTGAGCTTTCTTACAAGAAGAGTGCAGACAAACACGCGGGAATCGACCAGCTCTTCATTCAGATTCTCCTGATTCTCGCCGATAATCAGGACTTTGCCTGCCTCTCTGATATTGGCATTCAGCAGCGTCTGCTCTTCCGTAAAATCTCCCCGGAGGATATTCAACCCCTGAAGTTCCATATCATCCCGAAGACTCTGAATTTTTACATCGTCTATATTGCTGATAAGGATGATATCCGTTGGGTTCATTTCCCTGTTTTTGCGCAGGATACCCCTGATCAGCATTTTAATGTCATTTTTCCAGCCGCAAATAACAACATGTTTCTTCATATTCCGCATTTTCCTAACTCCCCGTTCCATATTCAGCCGCCTGGCTACGAAGGCTGATGAGATATAACCGGTTATGGTTGATAAGCCAACCATCCCAAGTATCAGTACGAAAATTCCCGCTATCCTCGTCAAAGGATTGTCTACGTATGCATAGTCGTTTCCGGTTACCGCGAGGAAATTAAAAATGACAATATCCCAAAAAGGAGTATTTGTTCCTTCACGGCGGAGCACTAGATAACAGTACAGGCAAAGCAGCAGATACAGAACAACAATCAAAAGGATTGTAGGAAGATGAATCGCTTTTATATAGTGTTTTATTTTTTTAATTTTATTATTCATAATAAAATTATACTAACACAAAGTAGCCGGTTGTGCAATAAAAAAGGGAGAGAGCATAAACCTCTCCCCTTCAAATTATTTTCAATTCATTATATCAATTCCGTTATCACCTTCACTGCGAGCAGGAACAGCACCGCCAGAATAACCGGCCTGACGATTTTGGAACCGTTTCTGATAGCCATCCCGGAACCAAGATAATTGCCCAGAATAGAAAACAGCGCACCCGCGAGGCCAAGGGCAACAAATACTTTACCGTTGATCAAGGAAGTGATTAAAGCGCCTGTATTACTGGCAAGGTTGACAATCTTGACATTTCCGGCAGCAGTACGAAGATCAAGCTTTGCAAGATTGCAGAAGATCAGAATCAGAAAAGATCCGGTACCGGGGCCATAAAATCCGTCGTAAGCACCGACGATCAGCGAGGCTGAAAGTACAACAGCCATTCGTTTCCGTTCATCCATAGTTTCTCTTGTCTCGGGCAGATTTTTCTGTCTCAGGACTACAACTGCTATCACAGGAAGAATAAGCAGGAGCATCCATTTCAGATATCGCTCATCTGCTGCAAGCTGAAGCCTTGTACCGAAATGCGCACCTAATAGCGCAAGAAAAACTGAGGGAATGCCCAGGTGCCAGTCAATATATCCTCTGTGAATAAAACGCGATGTTGACACAGCAGTGCCGATACAGGCAGATAATTTATTAGTGCCAAGTGCCAGATGCGCCGGAAGCCCGGCAAACAGATAGGCAGGAACAGATATTATTCCGCCCCCACCGGCTATAGAATCGACAAAAGATGCCAGAAAAACACCGGCGCATACGATAATGATCATCCGCCAGGAAAGTTCTGCAGGAAAGAAGATACTATACATTTTGCCACCATCTCATTTGTTTTTTACAAGATAGCACAAAAAAGCAGAAAGGAAAAGATAAAATGTAAATTTATAAAAATATAATCAAAATCTTGATACAGAGATAAAATTATGATAGAATATAAAAACTTTTTCGGAAAAGGCGGTTTTCGGTATGAAAAAATATACGGAAATGACACAGGCTGAGCTGCGTGAGGAACTGTCAAAAGTACAGGCGGCTTATGATGAACTGAAAAGCAAAGGGCTTTCTCTGAACATGGCACGCGGCAAGCCCGGCAAAGAACAGCTTGACCTTGTAACGGATATGATGGATATTCTCCACTCCGGCAGCAACTATGAATGCGACGGCATTGATGTGCGCAATTACGGCAATCTGGAAGGTCTCCCTTCCTGCCGCAAACTCTTTGCCGAACTTCTCGGCACAGAACCGGAGAATATCTTTATCGGAGGCAACTCGTCTCTGAACCTGATGTATGATACGATAGCCAAAGCCTATACCCACGGCCGCCTGAACAGTGAAAAGCCATGGGCAAAGCTTGAAAAGGTAAAATGGCTCTGTCCTGCGCCTGGATATGACAGACATTTCAAGATCTCTGAAAGCTTTGGTATGGAAATGATCACTGTCCCCATGACTGCGGATGGCCCGGACATGGATGTTGTAGAAGAATTAATCAGGGACAAAGAAGTCCGTGGTATCTGGTGCGTACCGAAGTATTCGAACCCTGACGGAATTGTCTATTCTGATGAAACCATCCGCCGGCTCGCGTCCATGAAGCCTGCTGCAAAGGACTTCCTGCTCATGTGGGATAATGCCTATTGCGTGCATGAATTCTTCGGAGACTACCTTCCTTTCCCTGACATTCTCAGCGAATGTGCCGCTTACGGCAATGCTGACATGGTTTTTGAATTTGCTTCCACTTCAAAAATTACCTTTCCGGGAGCTGGCGTTTCTGTTTTTGCGTGCAGCAAAGCCAATATGGACTATATAAAATCTCTGCTTACTGTTCAGACGATTTCCTACGAAAAAGTAAACGAACTGCGGCATGTCCTTTATCTGAAAGATAAAGCCGGTACTCTGGCCCTTATGAAAAAACATGCCAAAATTCTGGCCCCGAAATTCCAGTGTGTACTCGACAGTCTAGAGAGTAAAATTGCTCCTCTCGGGATAGCTACGTGGCAAAGGCCTAAAGGCGGCTATTTTGTCAGCGTCAATGTCTTTCCGGGAACAGCCAAAGCAACCTGGCAACTGTGCAAAGAAGCGGGTTTAACCCTCACAGGAGCAGGTGCAACCTATCCCTATGGAAAAGATCCGTCTGACAGCAACCAGCGGATTGCTCCTTCATTTCCTCCGATCGATCAGCTGGAAACAGCTATGGAGATATTCTGTACCAGCGTAAAACTTTCGGCACTTAAAAAGCTTTTGGGTTAAAAACATACAGAAAAGAAGAGAGTCAGGACATCCTGACTCTTCTTTTTTTGAATGAATGTGTTGCTTATATCAGCCTTTGATCTCAAGCAGCTTTTTCTTGAGCTCTCCCTCAATTTTTTCAAGCTCTGCTTCAGCTGCCTGACGGCGTGCACGTCCATCATCCTGAATCTGACGGACTTCTTCAAGCGTGGAAATAAGTTCCAGATTCGTCTTCTGCAGCGTTTCAATATCCACGACACCGCGTTCAGCCTCTTTAGCTATCGCAACACTGCCCTGATGCAGCGTTTCCGCATTCTTTTCAAGCAGCTCGTTGGTAACCTGGCTCACTTCACTCTGAGCCTTCATGGCTTCGTCAGAATGGAACATTGTAAGGGCAAGTACCATCTGATTCTTCCAGAGCGGAATGGTATTGTTGATAGAGGTGCGGATTTTTTCCGCCATGAGAGAATCATTGTTCTGAATCATCCGGATCTGAGGAGCCATCTGGACAGAGATCATCCTTGTCAGTTCCAGATCATATATCTTCTTCTCAAAGCGGCCTATCATATTGGCAAAGTCGCTGGCTTTCTGAGCGTCTTCCGGGAGGCCTGTCTCTTCTGCATGCTTCTGAATCTTCGGCAGTTCCTCGTTTCTCAGCTGCTCAATTTTCAGCCGCCCTGCGAGGATGTACATGGTGAGCTCTTTCATGTACTCCTGATTTTTGTCATACATTTTATCCATGAGTGAGATATCCTTCATCAGGGTAATCTCATGGTTTTCGAGCTCTTCTACTATTTTATCGACGTTTGCTTCCGCAACATTGTATTGAGCCTTAAGAGACTCAATGCTGCTCTGCCCCTTTTTAAATAAACCCTTAAGGCCTTTCGGTTTATCTTCAAACTTCATGCCCTTCAGCTCTACAACCAGTTCAGAGAGCATGTTTCCGACTTCCCCGAGATCCTTGGTCTTGACTGTGCTCAATGCCGCATCAGAAAACTCAGAAATATTCTTCTGTGCAGCAGCACCGTAATTCATAACCTGCTCGGTATTGGTCACATCGATTTGTGAAGAGAATTCCTTGACAGCCGCCTGCTCCTCAGGAGAGAGTTTCTCAATCTCAACTTTTTCAACAGGATTCTGCGCTTTTTCAGCAGCAGCTTTGATTTCCTCCTCCAGTGCGGCAGCCTGTGCGGCAGCCTGAGTTCCGTTTGGATCCAAGGTCAGGGTTGGAATAGATGTAGTTTCAGACATATTTTATCCTTTCTGCTGTGCCGCAATAGCACTGCTCTGTTGTGAAGCTGCACCCGCAGCATGAGTTACCCGAAAATCATCTCCGCCGGCAAGGCCTTCTCTTGCCAGCATCTGATTCATGACATCGATATCCGTTTCGATATCGAGAGCCTGATTCTCAAACAGAGAATCAAGCCTTTTTTTATATGCCGCTATGGCAACATCAAGCATTTCATTGATATTGCTGATGCTCTTGTCAATATTCTCCCCTTTGATTTCCTGAGAGGACATTCTGTCATAGGCATGAAGAAGTTTGATCGTTGTAGGAAGATAATAACGAAAGAATTTTCTGATCTGTGGAATATCAGACGGATCCTCTATGGCATCTTTGGCAATTTTGTCCGTTACCAACATAATCTCGTTAATCTTTGAACGGATTTCAGGATCTTCAATTGTGCTGTACAGGCGGCCCATTTCCCTGAGAGCTATTTCGCTTTCTTTCAGAATAGGGTCTATTTTTTCACCGTAGCTTTTCTGTTCTTTTTTCGGAGAAGGTGTGGCTTTCTGGCCTCCTACGCGTTCGCTTGCACGTTTTGTTCCTGTCACATTGGCTGATGATTCCTTTTTTCCGGAATCAGACGTCCTGGAGCTCATTTCCGGTTTACCGCTGGCCCACGCAATTATCCCGGCGAGAACGCTCACAGCTGCTGTGGCTATGTAGCCCGCAAAACCGCTCCGCAGGAAAAACAGACTCATGACAGCTGCGCTCACCAGAAAAGCAACAATCGCCCGCAGATTCCGGCTCCAGGGTTTTTTCTTCTTACGCAAGCGCCTCACCTCCTGATTTTTATATTTTATATCGAAAAAAACAAACAGTCAAGAGTGATTGAAGCAATCCGGAATCATTTTATAAATAAGTCATAAAGATTTTTCAGCGTACAAGCTCATCTAGAGAAAGCACTTCAAAATCGTCTGACTTCCCTTTCAGTTTAACAGAATTACCCAGAGAGGTTACTTTTGCGCGTTGTCCCAGTTTATCAGCAACTGCACGGGAAATCAGGATAGTGCTTCCTTTTGCATTGGATTCAAGCCGTGATGCCGTATTGACTGTATCCCCTATTGCTGTATAATCCAGGCGCTGTGGAGCCCCTATATTCCCGACGACCGCAGGCCCGTAATGCACTCCGATTCCGAAAGAAACAGTCCGGCCGTATTTTTCCTGCAGTTCGTCACAAAGCGGCCCGGATTCTCTGATCATATCCATAGCGGCACAGCATGCCATATAAACCGGATCCTCCTGAGGAAACGGAGCGTTCCAGAAAGCCATTGTGCAGTCGCCTACAAACTTGTCCAGAATGCCGTGGTTCCTGATGATGCATTCCGTTGTCAGCGTCAGGTACCGGTTGACAATTTCAACTACAGTCTGTGCATCCAGCGATTCACTCATCGAAGTGAATCCTCGAATATCAACAAACAGAACAGCTATATGATAAGTCTTCCCGCCAAGTTCAAGCGCTTCAATACCCTGATCCAGAATTCTGTTCATGATTACCGGATCCAGATAGTGTTTGAAGGTATAGGAAATTTTCTTTTTTTCACTCTGAACGCGTATGTAATTATAAATGACCGTTCCGAAGAAAAGAACGCTGATGCATACAGGCACCGGAAGAATATGGAGGATGAAACCACACCGATATGCCAGTGCGCATATACCTGTCCAGCCGATACAAATGGCAAGCCACACGGGAACTGTCTGTTTCAGCTCTCTTTCCCAGAAAAAGGCAGCTGCGAAAAAGCAGAGCAAAAAAAGAACAGCAAGCTGCGGTGTGTCATCGACCTCGTCGGGGAAGAATCCTTTCTGAAAAGCATCAATAAGGTTTGCATTGATATCTATTCCATACATGGATGAAGCATGATCCAGAGATGTAAAATAGGCATCCTGCATTCCCGGAGAGTAGGGTCCTATCAGTACAATTTTATCCCGGTAAAAATCAGGTTCAACATATCCGTCGAGCAGATCAATAAAACTAACACCGTCACAGTAAGATCCGCCGGATGCCGTAAAAGGCACATAATAAAAACCCTGATCCGAAGTATGAGGCATTAACTGGGGTTCAGTACCTGTTTGCTCACACCACTTTTCATATATCACCCTGGAAAAGGAGTATACTCTTCCCTCTTCCGGAACATCTATATATAAAAGTGCATGCCGGAATATGCCATCGGTATCCGACATGGCATTGACGTGGCCATAAGCAGCTGACTGAGCCAGATCCTCAAACGGAGCATCAAATCCCTGAATACTTCTCTCATTGATATGATAGATTCCGTTCTCGTCAGCTGTAGCATCGCTTCCATATACAGCGGCAGATGCAAGAACAACATTGCCGTATTGACCGGCAGCATTCACCAGCTGCCGGTCAATATCCGGATCTGCACCATCACCTGTATAAAGAACATCTACTCCTATAACCGCCGGCCTGCAATCCGGGTCGGCATTGTTAAGAAAACTGATGGCCTCCGCCATATAGTTCCGCGGCCACGGCAAAGGCCCGAGAGCATCCAGCGAGGTCTGATCCAGGCCGACAACAACAATATTTCCGGCAGCGGATCCCGATTTCTGGTATACACTGTCAGAGACATACTGATCGGCATGATTCAGTATTCCGGAGGCAATTACAGCAGTCAGCACTGTTGCCATCAGAAAGGCTGTCAGCCACTTTTTCATGTTATTGTCCCCCGTCTACAGTGTTTATTTCGTAAGTTAATTACGGATCAGGCATATATGAGAACGGTCCATCCGGGCCGATGTCGTCACCCGGATAATCTGTGTTCAACAAAAAGGAAGAGTCTTTCTGATCGGATATTTCTTCATTATTGCTTACCGGCATCTGGTTGTCGCCGACGCCATTTCTTTTCATGCCGCCAACTTCATTCAAAGCTTCCCAGATTGCACCGTGATGCTCTTCCCTGATCCATTCAAGGTCCCTGAGCATATTCTCTTTCTGTTCTTCCGTGAATTCCACATACTGATCTTCACAGGAACCGTCATCCTGTCTTGTAATATGTACCTGTTGTCCGGCTTCAATTGATACAACATCCCCAGCAAAGCAGGTGATCTCCGCGTGACCTGTAATCAGCGTAACCAGAGACTCATTTTCACTGACTGCTTCCACACAGCCGGCTGTTCCGCGAATGCCAAGCACCATCGTGGAAGTACGGATTTCAAAACTTTCATCGGCTTCAAGCGGTTTTGAAACGTCAAAAAACATTTTCCCGTTGTTTACTGCTATTTCAAGCTTTTTCCCTTCCTGGTTAATGACTGCTGAGCTGCTTTCTGCAATGGTAACGGCCTTTGCATCATCCAGAAGAATTCCTGCTCTACTTTGCTCCTCAGTGGATACTGCACATCCGCTGTAGAGCCGCATACGGTTGCGTAATGCAAGTTTTGATCCGCTATGATCAGTCAGGGTGACGTTCCCTTCGGTCTGCATCAGGCGCATAGAGGAAGCCTGAACGGATTCACTGCTGTTTCCTTCCGCCAGTGCAAATGTCCCGAAAAAGCATAACAGCAAAACTGTAATCAATGAAATTCTGATCTTTGACATTTTGTATTCCTCCTATATAAAACTTCTTGACTTTCCATGAATTCTTTAAAGACATGCATTTATAATAGAACAATCTCATCCTCTCTGGCAAAAAAGCATCCGGGGTAATCTTTCATTTCTTTCTCTGCAGCTAAAAGAATATCGTCACTATGAGCCGGATCGTGATGTATGATACGTACCTGTTTTGCTCCGCTTATTTTACCGAGCAATGCAGCTTTTGACCATTTGCTGTGGCCATAATCATATTTTTCAGTCCATTCCAGGTCGCTGTATTGCCCGTCAATCAGCAATAAATCGCAGTTTTCAGCAAAGACTTCCAGATCATGAAAGAATGAATCCGTCAGTGTACAGTCTGTAGCAATGACAACACTCTTTTGAGAATTGCTTATTTTATATACTTCAACTCCGCCCGGGTGTATACCATGCATAGTTTCAACAGATATACAATTAATGTAATCTTTTTCTTTGATCCTGTGAAGCTTGATCTTTGCCGGCAGATCATTCAGGGTTACCGGCCAGAAAGGAGGTGAAAACAGGCGCATGAGTCTTTCTTCCGCATCCTGACTCCAGCTTTCCGGCATATGAATCGTCAAGTTTTTGTTTTTCTGCAGTATAAACGGGCATAGCGGTAAGCCAAGCAGATGATCCAGATGCAGATGTGTGAGCAGAAGATCAAGCCTGTTCAGTTCTGATATATCCTTTGTTAATTTGCACAGTCCGCTTCCGGCATCCACAACAAGAACAGTCCCGGAAAGATTTACAAAAAAACTTGATGTAGCTCCTCCAAACTGCATAAACTCCTTGCCGCTGACGGGAACTGAACCTCTGGCTCCAAGAATTTTCACATAATGATCATTCATATTCTTTATTATTTTAATACATGGAATGTCAGTCAAGAGCAGATTCAATTAAAAAACTGACATTTTTCTATTTCCTGTTTCATTTTAACATATTAACTGTCACACATCTGTCACAGTGCCGCATATAAATAATGCTAAACTACCAGACCAAAAAAGAAAGGAAATACACCTGTAGTCTAATAATCATACAACATGATACTATCATATGAAAGCAAATACCGTCAACCTTTTTCCATCTCTGCAATCATGGCAAACAGTTCTTCTTTTGACATTTTCCTTGAAAGGATATCTGTTAGCGCTTTCGTACTCAGATGTTCCGGAAGAGATAGCTTCGTTAAAAGCCGCCTTCGTTTTTCTTTGCTTTCGGGTTTTCCGGAAAGCCCCGCCTGATAAAAATCTGCAATTGTAATACGATTAACAAGCAGATCAGCATGATCATCGAAAGTTCCGCCGGCATCCCGGAGAGCTTTCAGTATTACGTCCCGTTTCATGCCTTCCACGCCGAGCTTTCCCTCTTTTCCCGGAGCGCTTTTGCGTTTTTCCTTACCGTGAAGATCAGGTATATATGCATTCAGGACTCGCCCTGCCTGTACGAATGAGCGTATGCGGCTTCGGATCAGAAAACCGGCTGAGTCTGAATCCGTCAAAATTATAATTCCACACGATTCAGCCAGACTGCGCAGTGTACTGCGTAAAGACTCATCATGAAACAGATGGAATCCCTTTGTTTCAATAATCAAAGCATCTACAAGCTGGCTCAGTGTATTTTTATCGTAACGGCCTTCCACAATGATAGCTTCCCTGATATGCGGTTTATTCATTTCTGTCCTCGACAATCAGCTTCACAAACAGCGTTTTCAGTAGTTCAAGATCATCTCCGCCAGTGCTTTTCATGGCATATTCCGTATTCGCACAGTTTTTCAGAGCTTTTTCCAGCTGTGTTACCGTAAACTTTCCGGCGGCGGCAATCTGTTTTTCCGCTATAAAATCATATTTTATGTTCAAAAGCTCTTTGATATCCTTCTGTCTTTTTCCTTCTGCAAGTGCAAGTTTTACACCAAAGAGCCTGCGGAGTTGAAAAGAAATCGTACCGAGTATAACTGCCGGTACGTTTTCTTTATTTCTAAGCAGCTCAGAAAGAAGATGCAGCGCTGCATCATACTTTTTGTCTGAAATCAGATTAACCATTTCAAACACATCAGCTTCCGGAATATGGCTGGCAACCGCTTCTACATCTGCCGGCAGAATTTTCCGGCCTTTTGCATAGGCAGCTATTTTTTCAATTTCCGGAATAAGAGTATTCATCAGGTCCCCGCTGATGAATACCAGTCTTTGCACTGTGCTGCTGTCTATTTCCTTTCCGAGAGCTTCAAAACGGCGTTTCACCCAGTTAAACAGTTTTGTCTGATCCTGAGAAGTGAATTCAAGCGACTTTCCCTTTTCCTTCAGAAATTTGACAAATTTACTCCGTCCGTCCGTTTCATAAGAAGCATCCTGTACAAAACATACTGTACAGTATTCCGGGATGGAAGATAAGACGGCAATAAGCTGATCCGGCTCTGCAAGCCTATTGATATCTACATTCCGCAGCTCCACAAACGTTCTCTCCGAAAG
>JAEEGF010891950.1_pt1 | contig 13945 bp, 9 predicted proteins | sample 9134171 | NCBI WGS metagenome assembly JAEEGF01 (sample SAMN16246542, study PRJNA631951) | gut metagenome | biome: gut microbiome; feature: rumen; material: AP-attached | host: Bos | place: Iran: Karaj | collected 2018-10
ATACGGCCGAGCAGTGCGAGGCCAAGATCGCATTGATCCGCGACATTCTCGAGAAGCCGGAAGAGCGATACACGCGCGTGTTCTTCGGCATCGACGTGATCGTGGGCTTCCCGGGCGAGACCGAGGAGGACTTCGAAGAAACTTACAGGCTGCTGGAGCGCGTCCGGCCCACCTTCCTGCACATCTTCCCCTACTCCCGCCGCGCCGGCACGCCGGCGGCGGAGCGCCCGGACCAGGTGCAGGAATCGGTGAAGACGGCCCGCGTGCAGCGGCTGGAGGCGCTCTCCGACCGTCTCCACGCCGCATTCACGGCCGCCAACGCCGGCCGCCCTGCGAAAGTCCTTTTCGAGAGTACAATGAAAGGCGGCAAAATGTTCGGCTACACAGAGAACTATCTCCGCGTCGAACGGCCGTACGACAAAGATTTGATTGGAAAGATCGTTGAAGTCACAGTATGAACGATAACATCATTCCCGGCTCGACCGGGAATCCTAACTCAATTACGTTTCTCGGAACGGGAACGTCGCAGGGCATTCCGATGATCGGCTGCAACTGCGAAGTGTGCACCTCGGCCGACGCACGCGACAAGCGCCTGCGTTGTTCGGCGCTCATCCGCTATGAAGGCAAGACGTTTTTGATCGATGCGGGGCCGGATTTCCGGCAGCAGATGCTGCGCGAGCACATCGCGCATCTCGACGCCATTCTCCTGACGCATCATCACAAGGACCATACGGGCGGGCTCGACGACGTGCGTTCGTTCAACTACCTGGAAAAACGGTCTTTCCCCATCTACTGCGAAGCGGCCGTGTTGGAGTCGCTCAAGAAGGAATACTACTATGTGTTTGCGGAGAAGCCCTATCCCGGTTCGCCGGAGATGGACGTGCACCTGATTAACAGTCTGCCCTTCGAGATCGACGGCGTGCCGATCGTCCCCATCCGGGCCATGCACTACAAGCTGCCCATCCTGGGCTTCCGCTTCGGTGACTGCGCCTACGTGACCGACGCCAACTACATACCGGAAAGTGAATTCGAAAAGCTGAAGGGTCTGAAAATCTTCGTTCTCAACACCGTCAAGCGCGGCCGGCACATCTCCCACTACGCCTTGGAGGAAGCCATCGAAATCTGCCGCCGCGTCGGCGCCGAAAAGAGCTACCTCACCCACCTCTCGCACATGCTCCCCAGGCACGCCCTCCTCACCGAAGAACTCTCCACCCTCCCCTTCTCCCTCCAGCCCGCCTACGACGGCCTGCGGGTGGAGTATTGACATCCGCCCATCATTCCCGCCAAACAGGCGCAAGGATAAACCTGAATGAAGGGCCTGAGGGGCATATGGGCTTGCGCCTGAGGCCGATTACGGCGGTTGGCGCAAGATATTTTGGAAAAAGTGGTCTCGGAAGGCCTTCCAGGGCAGGCGCCTTTGCGCCTGTTTGGCGGCCCTGTTGGGCCGCTACTGTTGCCTGATGATCAGCGTCGCCCGGCTTGTCAAGGGTTTCCCGGATTTATCGACACGCGACTCGTCTAACATCTCGATATAGCACTCATAGGACTTCCCGAACGAATTGGGTTTCACCTTTACTTCGTACGAAGAATGATACGCATCAAGTTTTGTCCGGGAAATGTCCACCAAATGTTCCGGGACCATATCACTCCATGCTACAGTGAAACGATCGTTCAACGCGACTCCTTCATTTTCCGGGAATGAGGCGATAACCGTAAACGTCCCTCCCTCACTGCCGACATTGATCAGGTAATAATTCAATTGCGCAATCGTACCGTCGAAAGGCGTTTCCGAAGTCAGCATAATCTTTCCGACAGGACCGCCAGGCTCGTTTATCTCAAGCGCATCAGGATCTTGGCAACTGCAAAGTGCGAAGCAAAGGAGGATCAGACAATAAAACATTTTATTAATCATAACCGCGGTGCTATCCATTATTCGACTTTCGAACCCATAAACAGAATTGCTCCCGTGCTGCTTTCGCGGATCATATAGACGAAGGGATGATTGAAGTGCATCTGGGTAATTACTGACACGTGTCCCAAAGTGCCACGCAATGCCGTCAGGCCGGTAGCCGCTGCGACCGTACCGGTCTCGTCGACCGTGATCTTTGCTTTCTGGCGGACGACGTCAACGTTGACAGGATTCTTGGAAATACCCGAGAAATCGGCCGCATTGGAGAAGGGCAACGTCATACCCAGATTCATCAAGGCTCCCGTCAGGAGAGCGTCGCCGGTATCGTAACCAACGTCCATTTTCGGGAACTGCAAGTCGATTGCTTCGGTGGTGTTATTACCCCACTTCACCAGTTTATCCTTGCTGAGTCCCTTAACGAAAGACGCGAAGTCGTCGGTCGCGGGAAGAATGGCTTCCATATAGAATGCGCCGTTGCCATAGGGCATGCGCACGACACAAACCTCCTCGTCGGCATAGCCGGTCAGATCCTTGGTACCCCGGCACATATACATCACGTTCTGTTTCGTGCCGTCCAGGCTAGTGAACGTTCCACTGACTGTCGCCTCTTTCTTGAAGGGATGCGTCCAGTCACCCTTGAAATAAATGGCATTGGCCAGCATCAGAATTGTCCCGCTGTTTACATAGTCCAGAATCTTGGGGACCATGCCCGAAGTCTTGGTGTCACTCCAGCGATTGATTTGGTCGAGCGTCGCACTCTTCGTAAAGTCGACGGTATAGGCCTCGGCCGAATAGACGTTCTTCAGCACATTTTTATAACTGCCATTGAAGGAGAAATCCTGCTTCATCCACAGTGAATTCGCCAGTGAGAACGAAACCTTCTTGTCGGCACGCGACAAAGCCTTGTACATCATCTTGTAATAGGCATTGATCTCATCTTTCGTGAGTCGGTCCATGCCCATCGTCCCGACAATCTGATTGTAGGTCTCCCCCTCCGCGCCATTGGCCAGCATCAGATTGAGCATCACCACGCCCATCGGCGAGACGAACACGTTGTCTTTCCCGGACGCCGCCAACTCCCCAAACAGTTTCAAAGAGAAATCATTCGACTGGTCCCGCACCGCTTCATTGCTCTTTGTCAACGCAATCCCGTCATACTTCTCATCCCCATCTCCAGAAAGGCCCTCACAAGAAACCATGCTGAACAGACAAACCGACAGAACAGCCAGCATAAAAGTATACCGAAAAATCTTCATAACATTGAGTTTTGTTTCATCATAAATCGACATCTATTAGATGCAATTCATCTCAAGGAATGGGGATCATAACAAGTTGACTAAACGGCCCCTACTGCTGTCTGATGATCAGCGTCGCCTTGCTCGTCAAGGGTTTCCCGGTTTTATCGACGCGGGACTCATCGAACATCATCACAGAGCACTCATACGGCTTCCCGAAAGAATTGGGTTTGACCTTGATTACGTAGGAAGATTGATATTCATTGAGTTTTGTCCGATAAATGCCCACCAAGTGGTTCGGGACTTCGTCGCTCCATCCGACAATGTAATGGTCGTTCAAAGAAACACCTTCATTTTCGGGGAATGAGGCGACCACAGTGAACTCCCCTCCCTCACTGCCGACATCGATCCGATAATAATTAATATTATCTTTCGTTAAGGAAAAAGGGATATCCGAGGTTAGCAATATCTTTCCGATAGGGCCACCGAGATCTTTGACTTCAAGTGCATTGGGATCGTGGCACCCAAATAGAACGAAAAAGAGAAGCAATAAAGAATAAATGCGTTTCATAAGAATTGATTTGAACTGTTATAAAGATGCAAAAAAACAGTATTATGTTGCGTAAAAAAATGTAATTTCTCACCAGTTTTGGCCCCACCCAACGTAAATGCTACGATTATTATCATAGTACGTCCCTGTACTGTAGATCGACGAGAGCGATTGCCGTTCGTCAACAATCTCGGAGCATGAGCATATGAGCAGAAGGACAAGAACGAAAGAAACGTGTTTCATAATTGTTGTTTGATTGTTTTTCAAAGTTATGTTTTATTCTCTATGAAAACAAGCCATCTACTTACTGAAGAAACAAGTTTCATTTGTTTTAGGCACAAAGCATTAACTATCAATGATTTCATTTTTTATGGTTTCACCCGTCACTGCAGCACCCGCCATATTAACACAGGAATTATCTGTAAAGAACGGCGTGAAACTAACAATAATTAACTCATTGTTAATAAGCACATTATGCCGTTATTTTGCGAAATTGGATAAAAATGTTTGAATTAACGCCAATATACCCCAACTTTGTATGATAGAGTGTATTATTTGCCTTATGAAAAAGTTCTTTCTTTTAGCATCCATCGTCTTCTTGTTCTTCTCTTTTTCGGCTCAGCCGATCAATCCGTCTCTTCCCGATGAAGAGGAGCCCGATGAAATCGTATTAAATGGACAAACAGGTGAAGATCCTAATTCTGTTAACACCTGTATCGTTACCGCTTATAAGACTAGTTCTCACATTTACGTATATATCGCCAATTACACCGGTAGCGTTTCTATTACAATAACCGGCATTGGGAATACCATCAATTATGGGCCGGCTCCCTTGACTACTTCCCCTATCGAATTGGATATATCAACTCTACCTATTGGTATCTACCACATTTCCATTTCGACGAATACCAGTTATCAGGGCGTTTTCTGTAAATGAATCGCGTAGCGCCATTACTTCTTCTACTTTTAGTTTGGAGTTGTCAGCCTTCAAGCTACGACCTCTCCAAGCGCCTTTCCAGTATAGATGAGTTGCTTTATTCTGCGCCATCGGTCGCATTAGATTCGTTACAGTCTCTTGACGGCTTCGATTTGAAAGATGAGCAAGCCTACTATGGACTCCTTTTGACGATTGCTCAACACAAGAACAGCATTCCATTTGAAAGCGATTCCGTAATAGCGGCCTCACGGGAATGGTTTGCTTCGGGAAAGGACTATCGCAATCAAGCGCGATCGACTTTTTACCACGGGCTTGTTCTGTCATATCTGGCACCATATGACACAATGGCCCATCACTACATGCAACAAGCGCGCACAATCATTGAGGAAAAAAACGTCCAGGATGACAGGTTATCGGCCCTGCTCTATGCGTTTTTGGGGAAAATCAACAATAACAACCATAATCCGGAGACAGCTGTTGCCTATTATACCAAAGCCGTGGCTGCTGAAGCAAGGCTCAATAATCCCAGAAATCTGATATTAGACTATTGTGCGCTCGTCAACAACCTTTTGGAAACTGATGTCAATGAGGCAAAGCAGCAATTGCAAGCGCTCGACAGCGTCATCGCTTGTCACCCGGAAATCCGCTTGACAGCGCCCGACAATACAAAGGCTCTTTTCTATCTCTATGGAGAAGAGAATCTTGATAGCGCTGCATTGTATTGCCACCGGTGGAAAGCATACGGTGTAGATTTGGGAACCAAAGCCAGTTTATTGGCAACCATCTACGAGCGAAAGGGAAAACTGGACAGTGCTCTTGTATATCAAAGAATCGCTATCGACAAGAAACGTCCTACAGATAGTCTGCGCTATTACGTTCTGTATGCAAAAATTGCCAACCTCTTCCAACAAAGGGGGGAAAGTGACTCGGCTGCCGTATATGCATTGGCGGCCTATAATACGCTTCGAGATTCCTATAAAGCAAACACGGAGAAACGGATTCTGGAACTCGAAAAGAAATACGATCTCGCTTCAAGGAATGCAGAATTGGAAAAGGCCAGGCATCATCGCAACTTGCTTATCATTCTCTTATCAAGTGTACTATTACTTTCTGCTACATTATGCTATTTTATTATTTTACGGAAACGGCAATTTAAGGCCGCGCAAGTAAGAAACAGCCTGATTCAAGCCGCGGCTAAAACGCATCAATACACACTTTCCAAACTGAGTGAATTGACGGACAAGCCCAAATCAAGAACAGTAGAGTCTCTGCAAGATCAGATAAAGGATATCACTAAAAATCTTCGGATCGGTTTCAGCAACAATTTTACAGAAGCCATCGAAATGAATTTGGATTCTTTCTCTCCCAAAATAAAGGAGAGTCTCTCGAAACTCGAAGGTGCCCGGGCTAAAACCGTTTATGTTTTATCTGAATACGGCTTAAGCTTTGAAGAGATCGCAGAGTACACTTGCACTTCCGTCGATTCAATACGCACTACGGTCAACAAAATCAAAAGAATCCTGGCAGAAAACGACAATAATCAAAACAGCACCCAGAAGACGGCAGTCGATATATAATGCCTACGACGGCCTGACGGTCGACAAATTAGGTTTACGCACAAAATTGTAGGGAGCCAAAATAGTTGATACATTTTACGCTGATAATCAGATGATTATAGTAATCTTTCTGTTCCAGCCGGGACAGAAAGACGGCAAACAGCTCCCCAGAATGGTTCTGGGACCGTCAAGGTCGGATTATCAGCATTCTTGTTCGCTTGAGCGTACTGGGTATTGAAGTGGCAAGATGATTGCTTAGATCATAGGCACTGTTTCCTACAACTATGCGACTGGCAGACAAAAGTAAACTTACGCTCCGATATGGTCGTGACTTCTTAATTGCCGGCGCGGTTTATAACCTATGGTTTTCTATCCGAAGCCTTATGCTCGACAGTTTTGTTCCAATAGGGTATTCTCTCCTTCTTAAACTTCTGGTGATGTCTGCCCTATTTGCATTGTATAAGAAACGCCGCGCAAAAGACACGACCGTTTATTATTACATCAATTTGGGGCTTTCGACCCGGAGTATGTCGGCCATAATCCTGATTATCGATTATTTAGGTTTTGTCGTTTTACTCCTCGGTGCCTATTTATTATGGTTACCCACACACTCATAGTCAATAGCATCGACATTCACTGCGGGAGAAAAAGTATCTTGACGGGCGGCGGCCTCACTTCTTCCACAGGAAAGGTAACGGGTCTGCTCGGGAACAACGGCTCGGGCAAGTCTTGTTTGTTCAGGGCACTGATGGGTGAATTAAGAGCCAAGAATCTCGCATTGTCCATTGATGGAGCAACGATACCCCGAAAAGACATCTGCCGCTATGTTAAATATCTCCCTCAAGGTCGGATGATCCCACCCACCATAAAGGTTTCTCGGGCATTCGATCTATTTGGTGCCGAGTACCGGAGTTTTACCAGCATCTTTCCCGAATTCGCGAACTATCACGGCTATGCTGTAAACGGACTCTCTAGCGGGGAAATCCGAATAATTGAAACATATCTGGTTTTGATGACCGATAGCCTGTTCTGCATTTTGGACGAACCCTTCACCAAGATCGACCCCTATCATACAGATGTTCTCAAGGACCTGATCCGCAAATGCAGCAAAGAACGCGGTATTATTGTCACAGACAATCATTACGACACGATTTCATCTTTAGTTAACGACCTGTTCCTTCTATCGAACGGATATATTATTCCGGTGAATCAGCAGGAAGATTTGGTCCGTTACGGTTACTTTCGATCTTCCGAGACGGCTTTGTTTCAGGTATGAATTTCCACCTCATTTCAGGCGAACCCAGAGAATAGCTGGACACACCTGCCTTCTGAGGGCCGGTTTGACCAAGTGATGTGTGCGAAACAAACTTCAGGGGCGGTTTTATGGTCACACTTTGGTTTTGATGTGGAGGGGGTTCCCAGCAACAAAGGCGATTCCAGCGCAAAATCGTCCGTGACAAGACTATGAAGCCCGTCGCGGTATAAAAACGCAAATTACTGAGAGACAAGATGCTTCGTAAAACTCATACTCTCGTGTAGAATACGGACGATCTTGATCTCATCTGGGGTAGATCGAAAGAAGATATAATGATGAGCGCAATGGGTATATGAATACTCATTATAGGTCGGAAATGAAATAATACCTTCTTTCACCGGAATCGAAAAGCATTCGTCCAATAAAAGATCGCGATAGCGGATGGCCTGTTCCCGAGACCAGATTGATTCAGTATAGATTCGGATTTCGGCAAGGTCTCGCCGAGACTTATCGGAGAACAGTATGGACTTCATCTTCAATCTCTTTGATAAGTTCTTCTTTCGTCATCGCTGAATAGCCACTCATCTCCCCTTCCCGAAGAGCTCCATCGAGTTGCAGCAAAGCCTTTTCACGTTCTTCCAACAGCCTGACGCCCGCACGAATAACTTCACTCACATTGTTATAGCGTCCCGAGGCGACAGATGCTTGAACGAAATCGTCCAGATGCGATCCGAGTACTAATGTCGTTGTCTTCATACGACAAATATAAGAACTATTCTTATGTAATCAAAAAAATGTTCGCCGATCAACTGACCTGCACCACCTCGTCTTCGGTGACGTACCAGAGCCAGCCTTCGACGGAGGGGTAGCCCATTTGGCGGAGGAGGGAGACGTATTGGGCGACCTGGCGGCGGTGGGAGGCGTGGGGTTGGCCGAATTTGTAGTCGATGACGAGGACGCGGGAGGCGTCGGGGGCGATGAGGACGCGGTCGGGGCGGCGTATTTCGCCGAAGCGGTCGACGATGGAGGCTTCGTTCAGGACGCGGTAGGTTCCGTCGAACCAGTGGCGGCCGCCGCTTTGCTTTTCGAGGTCGGCGTCTTCCTCCACGCGGGCCATTTCGCGGTGGTGGACGATGCCCTGCTGGCGGGCGCTGGCCTCGGCGGCGAAATAATCGGCGCCGTGGAGCGAGAGTTTCAGGCGCTCGGCCGTCATCGCCACGCGGGCGAAGGCGGGCTGGGGGTCGTCGACCAGGGCGGAGGCCTCCTTCTTTTTGCGGACAAAATGCTCCCGGACGCCTGATTCATAGGTCTGTTCTTCGCCGAGCGCATCGGAGAAGATCCGGTACAGGGCGTCGGCGATGCTCTTCAGCTTGTAATTCTTGCCCTCGGGCTGCGGAGCGTAGAGCAGCAGGCGGGTGCGGGCGCGCGTGAAAGCGACGTACCAGGTGTTGACCACGTCGACGTATTCATAGATACGTTCCCGGATATAGTCGGGGGCAAAGCAGGTGTCGAGCAGCGACTTGGAGGCCTTGAGGGGAATCAGGCCAAGTTCGGCGAACGGGCCGGATGTTTCGCACCAGAGCGTGGGCTGCAGCAGCGTGGGCGGCGTGAACGGATCGTCGACGAAGGGGATGATGACGGCGTCGAGGCTCAGGCCTTTGGCCTTGTGGATGGTCATCACGCGCACGGCGTTTTGGCCGTCGGGGGCGCAGATGGCTTTCTTGAAGCCCGTTTCGTCCCACCATTTCACGAAACCGCGCAGGGAGGAGCCGTATTTCTCCTGCCAGGCCAGGACGGCGTCGAGGAAGGCGTGGACGAAGGGAAGGTCGGCCTCCGTGGGCGCGATGGCGGGATCGCCGAGCAGCCGCTCGCAGGTCTCGTAGAGCGAGCCGCTTTCGGACACGGCGACTTCGACGCCCAGTTGCGAAGCCATCAACTGATTCACCGGATCTTCCGGGTCGACCTGACAGGCCAGCAGGGCCATCAGCCGCCCGATGCAGGGCGAGGAGCCGATCTGTAGCGAGTCTTCCGTCAGGACGTTGATGTCGTGGGCCATCAGATAGGCGGCCACTTCGGCGCCCTGGGTATTCTTGCGAACCAGAATGGTGATGTCCTTGTAGTCGTAGCCTTCCGCCCGAAGGTCGGCGATGTCGACGACCATACGGGCGAGCGCCGCCTCTTTCCAGCCGGCTTCCTCTTCCCCATCGCCGGAATTCCCGGACAGGAAGGAAAGCCGCACATAGCCTTCCGGATCGCCGGCGTGGGCCGGCGGAATCTCCTGCTTGCAGTCGCCGTAGATGCGGCCGACTTCGCGGCCGACTTCCGCCTCGTCGGGCTCGCCTTCGAGCACGGGGCCGATGCGGGAGAAAACGGTGTTGTTGAATTCCACCACGGCCGCGCCACTGCGCCAGTTTTCGGCCAGCGTCTCGTCGTGGATGGCGGAGCGGCCAAGGTCGCGGTAGAGATACTCGCTCATCAGGCGCCAGTCGGAACCGCGCCAGCGGTAGATCGACTGCTTGATGTCGCCCACCACCAGATTGGGGTTGCCCTGGGCCACGCTGTTGGCAAACAGCGGGCGGAAATTGTTCCACTGCAGAATCGACGTGTCCTGCGCCTCGTCGAGCAGGATGTGGTCATAGCGGTTGCCGATCTTCTCGTACACGAAAGGCGTGTCGTCGTCGGCAATGATGCGGCTCAACAGGTCGGTAGACTGCCTGAGGAGCACCACGTTGTTCTCCTGCAGGTATTCCTGCAGATGCCGATGGACATCGGCGTAGATGCCCAGCAGATGGAGGTTGTCGCGAATGACGCGCGCGCTGCTCCAGTCCACGTGCCCGACTTCATAGTGGTTGATGGCCGCCTCGACCAGCGCGGAAAGGGCGTCGCGCTCGGGAAAACCGTCGAACGCCTTCCGGAGCGTTTCTGCATTGGGGGCTTCGAAATTGCCGGCCGCCCATTTGCCGAACACGCGCATCGGGCCCCGGCTCTTTCCCTTGAAATCGTCCGGCGTCATCCCGTGCCGCCCAATCAATGCAAGGGCTTCGGTCGCAATGCGGCGGGCTTCCTGTTCGTACGCCTCGATCATCGCGCCCAGTTTCTTGCGGAAAGCCCCGATGCGTTCCTTGTCGGCCAGAATGTGCGAGACGCGCCGCATCTTGAGCAGGAACGATTCATCGAGGAAATGGCCCGCCATCTCCTTGAGCGGAGCGGCCATGCTCCAGCTCTTCCCCTGCTCCACCAGGTCGAAGGAATAGTCTTTGAGCCAGCGCAGCAGCAGGGCGTTCTCCGGATCGGAAATCGAATCGAGCATCCGGTCGACGACTTGCGTGAGCACGGCGTCGTCGTCGAGCTCCACGCGATAGGAGGCGTACTGCCCGATCTCGCGGGCGAAGGCCCGCATCACCGTCTGGAAGAACTTGTCGATGGTGCTCACCGAGAAGCAGCCGTAGTCGTGCAGCATCCGCCGCAGGGCGTCGGCCGCCTTCGGCGCCCGCGCATCGTCGCTGCGCGAGAGCTCGTGCAGGGCGGCGATGACGCGCGATTTCATCTCCTCGGTCGCCTTGTTGGTGAAGGTGACGGCCAGGATGTGCTTATAGCGCTGGGGATCGCCCGCCAGCAGCAGGTCGAGATAGTCGTGGGTCAGGCGGTACGTCTTTCCGCTGCCCGCAGAGGCTTTGACAATGGCTACCGGCGGTTGCATAGGCGCTTGAAATTACAGTATTTACACACATCCGCGCTTTCCGCGGCCACAAAAGGCTTTTCGGACAGGAGAATTTCTTCGATCAGGGCGGAAAGCCGGCGCCCGTAATCTTCCAGGGCTTCCTCTTCCAGCTGATAGGACTTCGGCAGGTCGGAGAAGAGCGTCCGCAGCGAATAGACGCAGGGATCATAGCGCACCGAGGCGCCGGTGTGGCCCTGCGTCATCAGCAGGGCGTAGAAATAGAGCTGGAAGGCCACGGACGGGCGCTTGACGGCCAGGGATCCGTCGAAGAGCTTGGCCACATCGTCGCAGGCGTCTTTGTACTTGACCTGGCCGCTCTTGTAGTCGACCACGCGCACGACACCCGGTTCGGGGGAATCCAGGCGGTCGATGAAGCCGATCAGATTCACTTTCCGGCCATCCGACAGCGCCAGCTGGCCAAGTTTCTTCGCTTCCGTCCCTTTCAGGATCAGCGGCGCGGAGGCGCCGAGTTCCGCGTCAACCTCGAGGGTCCGCTGCACGAAGTGCAGGATGAGGTCGCGCAGGATGAGGTTCTGCCCGGCGATGTCGGTGATGTGCTCGCCGGCGAAGGCCGCGTCGAGCAATTCGTTGAGGCGATGCTTGTCGCGACGCAATTTGCGGAGCGTTTCGGGAATGAGTTCCCCGCCGATGAAGGGCTTGTAGAGTTCCTCCATCACCTTGTGGTAGATCGTGCCGAACAGGCCCGCATCGAGGCTTTCCACCACTTCATCGGGCTCCTCGATGCCTTTCACGTTGGCATAATAGAACCGAAGCGGGCAGTCGAGATAGGTATTGAGCGCCGAGGCCGAGAAGGCGTGGCGATCCGTGAAATAGCGTTGTGCCAGTTCCTCCCGCACGGCGGGCGTCTTCTCGACGCAGGGCAGCTGCGCCTCGATGCCGGAAGCCGAGAGCGCATAGGTCGCCACCTTCTCGACGAGCGGCACCTCGTACAGATACTTGAGCTGCTTGATGTAGCGGCTTTCCTCCCCGCTCTGCAGGCCTTCGGTGCGGGAATCGTAGAGCAGATAGATGCGCTCCGCCCGGCAGAAACTCCGGTAGAAGTAGTAGGCCCAGATGGAATCCTGCAGCTCGTAGGTCGGCAGGCCGAAGCCCACGCGCAGGTTGTACGGGATGAACGAGGCGCTGACGGTGCGGGACGGGAAGATTCCCTCGCCGACCGAGAGCATAATGACGTTGCGGAAGTCGAGGGCGCGGGTCTCGAGCGGGCCCATCACCTGCAGGCCGCTGAGCGGCTCGCCTTCGAAGGGGATCTTGATCAGCGCGACGGCCTGCGCCAGCAGCCGGAACCAGGTACGGGGCTCCAGCCCGTCGAAATCGAGGCCCACCGCTTCGAGATCGGACACGGCCTTGTGGAAATAGTACAGGAACTCCCGCTCAAGCGGCGTCTGATGCTCCTGCATCGCTTCGAGGATCCGGCAGAGATAGGCCGGCAGGTCGCCAGTGCGTTCGACATAGCGGAACACGAGAGCGAACAGGCCGCCGCAGGCCGCCAGTTCGACTGCCGGCATAAAGATGCGGTTTTCGGTCCGGATCAGCGTCTTGAGCGCGGCCACCTGCGCCGCATCGGCCGACGAAGCAAAATAAGGGTGCTCCATCAGGTCCACCACGTCGCGGTGGTAGAAACCCCAGCCGTCCTTGCGCTGCCGCGCATTGGCCTGCAGTCGTTCCAGCAGTTCAAACAGCATCGCGCCGCTGCTGGCCGACAGCGAGTAGCCCATCGTCACGTTGACCTTCCCGATCGCAGCCGGCACGGCGCCGAGCATCGGGAAGAGCAGGTTCTCATCGGGCAGAATGACGGCGGTCTCTTCGGGGTGCGCCAGGGCTCCCGCCTGATTCAACTCCTCGAGGATCTGCATCGCCTTGCGGGTCTGGCCCACGGCCGAGGGAACGCGGATCACTTCGAAGTGTTGCGTCTGCGGATCCAGGGCCGGGCATTCGAAGGGCGTTTTCGAGGGATAGCGTTTGACGTTCTCGCGCAGGAAGCGGCCGGCCGGATTGTCGGGGTCGGTGACCATCGGTCCGGAGAAATCCCAGTAGAAGTCGGCCCGGCCCTCCTTGCGCAGATGGTCGAGCAGCGCTTTTTCGCAGGCATTGAGGGCATTGAGGCCCACGAAGACGAATTCGTCGAACTGCGGGAGGATCTCCCCCGCCGCCGGCAGTGAATCGGCCACGCCGCGATAGATCATCCCGGCATAGGCCAGCCCCTCCGCCGTCAGGCTCGCCCGGAACCGCTCGTACAGCGGATAGAGGATATCCCAGATCTCGGCGAACTTCCGCCGGCTCAGGCTGCCGGCCTGACCTTCGTCATGCACGGCTTGACCGGGCATCTCCCCGGTGAAAAAGCTGTTGCAGAATGCGGCGATCGCCGCTTTCTGGTCGTCCGTCAGGAAGTCGTAGTCGACGCTGAGCGCCTTGAGGTCGCGGAGGTTGACCAGAAGGCGGCACACGTCGATGCGGTATTTGTCGAGGTCGTCGAAGTCGTGCAGGAGGATGTCGCCCCAGTAGAGGAATTCATCGAAGGACTCCGGCTCCTTGCCTTCCGGCGGCGGCATCAGGGGCAGGTATTCGCGATAGAGGATGTCGAGCAGCCGGACTTTCTCCGGCGTGGCCTCCATCCCGGCGATCCGGGAGAAAAGTTCGTCGATGGTCAGGACATTCGGCACAAAAACCGGCCGTTCGGCCTGGATGCCGAGCCAGCGTTTGAAGAACGTCCCCGACCTTCGGTTGGGGAACACGAAACACACCCGGTCCAACGGCCCGC
>JAEEGF010278697.1_pt1 | contig 13944 bp, 13 predicted proteins | sample 9134171 | NCBI WGS metagenome assembly JAEEGF01 (sample SAMN16246542, study PRJNA631951) | gut metagenome | biome: gut microbiome; feature: rumen; material: AP-attached | host: Bos | place: Iran: Karaj | collected 2018-10
TGGTATGGACATCAACACCATGTTGAACAACGGTACCTTCAACGTCGATTCCCTGACAACCTATCTGGAAGATCGATTGAACGAAATGACTCCGACGATGAAAGACTCGGGTGACTACTGGTTCAGCATCCCCACCAAAGTCTACCTTGGAGCCAACTATAACTTCGCCAGGTTCCTCCGTGCCGGATTCCTGTTCCATGGCCAGTTTGACCGCGGTTTGCTGAGCAAATCCAACCCGACTTATACAGACGACGATGTGACCAATACCTTCCGTTGGAATACTACGCTGTCCATCGGCGCCAATCTGTCCGACTGGATAGAAGCCATCGCCGGCAACTCCATTGTGTATGATGGCAACTCTATGGACTTCTTCAACCCCGGCTTCGGATTGATACTTACTCCTGGCAGATTCTTACAGCTCTATTTCATGGCCGACTATATCAGCAGCCTCTACCTTACCGACTCGAAAGCCTTCAACATGAAAGTGGGCTTGAACTTCCTGTTCGGCAATGGAGGAAGAGAGACTATCGGAAGCGGAGCATTCTCAAAAAGCAATATTGAATGAATATCATTGCTATAGTAGGACGTCCTAATGTAGGCAAGTCGACACTCTTCAACCGCCTGACCGAAAGTCGGGATGCCATAGTCGACGAAACTGCCGGCGTAACCCGAGACCGTCAGTACGGTCATTCTGACTGGAACGGCAAGCGGTTCTCTGTCATTGACACCGGCGGATATGTCATGGGCGGCGACGACGAGTTCGAGGTGGAGATCCGCAAACAAGTCTCCCTGGCCATCGACGAGGCTGATGTGATCCTTTTCCTGGTGGATGCTCGCGAAGGGCTGACGCCGATGGATGAGGATGTGGCCGACATGTTACGTAAATGTCCCAAACCAGTGGTGTTGGCCGCCAACAAAGTCGACAATTCTGCCCAGATGGATAATCTCGCCGAGTTTTACGCCTTAGGGCTGGGCGACCCCTACCCTATTGCCGGCGTGACAGGCAGTGGTACCGGCGATCTTCTGGATGCACTGGTGAAGGATTTCGACGAAGGCGACGACAACCCTACAGACGGGTTACCTCGCATCGCTGTCGTCGGCCGTCCCAACGTAGGCAAATCGTCGTTCATCAACATGATTACCGGTGAACATCGCAGTGTGGTGACGCCCATTGCGGGCACCACTCGCGACTCGGTCTATTCACACTACAATCTTTTTGGCTTCGACTTCAACTTCGTCGACACCGCCGGCCTACGCCGCAAAAGCAAAGTAAGTGAAGACCTGGAGTTCTATTCGGTCATGCGTTCCATCCGGGCCATTGAAGCGTCGGATGTTTGCATTCTCATGCTCGACGCACAGCAAGGTCTCGAGCAGCAAGACCTGAATATTTTCTCTCTAATCCAGCGTAACCACAAAGGTGTCGTGGTGGTGGTCAACAAATGGGATCTGGTATCGAAAGAGACAAACACTCACCGCGACTATGAGAATCTGATACGGGAACGCATCGCACCATTCGACGATGTCCCCATCATTTTTACCTCGGTTATCAACAAGCAACGCATCTTCAAGGTACTCGAGACTGCCAAGCAGGTCTATGAAGCCCGTAGCCGCCGCATCTCTACAGCCGAACTCAACGACACGCTTCTGCCCATTGTCAAAGAGCAGAATCCACCTCCCTCGGTCAAAGGCAAGTGGGTAAAGATCAAATATATCACTCAGCTCCCCACACCCTACCCCCAGTTCGTTTTCTTCTGCAATCTGCCACAATATGTGCGTGACCCCTACAAACGTTTTGTCGAGAACCGTATGCGTGAATTGTGGGATTTCCACGGCGTGCCAATGACAATCTATTTCCGTGCCAAATAAAAAAAATGTTTGGCACAAAATTTGCTGCAATTAAATCAAGTAATCAAACAATCAAATAATCATAAACATGAAAGTTACTGAAGAAAACTTCAATGAGATGATCAACACGGGCAAGCCCGTAATGGTAGATTTCGGCGCCACATGGTGCGGTCCCTGCAAAGCCCTCGCCCCGCGCATCGAAGAAATCGAGAAAGAGTATGAAGGGAAAGCGGTCATCGGCACCGCCGATGTCGACGAGTGCAGCGACCTCGCAGCCAAGTTCCGCATCCGCAATGTCCCCACCGTCCTTTTCTTCAAAGGCAGCGACCAACCTGTCGACAAAAGTGTAGGTCTTGTGGCAAAGGAAACCCTTACCGAGAAACTCAACGCATTGCTGTAATAATCTTCAAGGAAGTCCAAGGAGACACCGCGTAGTTCAAGGAGTTCAGGACAAATGTACTTGCCAAGCCGGTATTGTCTTGAACTCCTTGAATTCCCAGATATTATTGAACTACAACAATAGATGAACCAAAGTCAAATCTCCCGCTACAAATCCCTTGGCTTCTTCGCCCGCCAGGTAGTGGAAGGATTCATCACCGGCAGGCATAAAAGTCCTTTCCATGGTTTTTCTGTCGAGTTCTCCGACTATCGACAGTATAACACCGGTGAAAGCACCCGCAATATCGATTGGCACCTCTATGGCCGTACTGACCGCCTCTATGTCAAACAATTCGAGGAGGAGACCAATCTGCGTTGCCAGATGATGATTGACCAAAGTAGCTCCATGTATTTCCCCATGGAGCGCCAAGGCGACATAGACTATCCAAACAAGCTCACCTTCAGTGTCTATGCCGCTGCCGTTCTATTTGAATTGCTCCATCGTCAACGCGATGCATTTGGTCTCACCCTTTTCAGCCAACAAATCGACTTGCAGACCCCTTGCCGCAGCAACAGTGTACACCAGCAATACCTCTTGGGACTGCTTGACAACCTTCTTCAGCCTCTCAAAGCCGACAAGCGACCGCTCCGTGAGACTTCTGTTGCCGAAGCCATACACCTCACCGCAGAACAGCTCCACAAACGTTCGCTGGTAGTGCTCTTCACCGATGCTTTCGTACATCCTGGCGAAGAGGAAGCACTATTCGACGCTCTGCGGCATCTACGCCACAACAAGCATGAGGTCATCATCTTCCATACTTATGACTACGCTCATGAGGTTAATCTGGACTACGATGCCCGTCCACATCTGTTTATCGACCTGGAGAGCGGACGTGAACTGAGGCTTCAACCCGAAGAGGTGGCCGACAGCTACCGCCGACAGATGACCGAGATGTTTGCCACTCTGCGCCAACGCGCCATGCAGTACCGTATAGACTATGTCCCTGTCGATATTGCACAGGGGTTCCATCAAGTAATGTTGCCTTTCCTTTTGAAACGCAGCAAAATATAATTTTTATAACCCATTAACCTATCATACCATGAAACAATACATCGAACAGCACAAAGACCGTTTTCTTGAAGAATTGTTTTCGTTAATCCGCATTCCTTCCATCAGCTCCGAGCAGGAACATAAACCCGACATGGTGCGTTGCGCCGAACGTTGGAAAGAACTTCTTCTCGAAGCTGGTGCCGATAAAGCCGAAGTGATGCCCACCGACGGCAACCCCGTGGTCTATGGCGAGAAGACCATCGACCCTAAGAAGCCCACCGTGCTGGTCTACGGCCACTACGACGTGATGCCAGTTGCTCCCCTTGAGCTCTGGCGCACCTCCCCTTTCGAACCGGTAGTCAAAGATGGCTACATCTGGGCCCGCGGCGCCGACGACGACAAAGGCCAGAGCTTCATGCACGCAAAGGCATTTGAATATATGGTGCGTACTGGCAACCTGCCCTGCAACGTCAAGTTTATGCTCGAAGGTGAGGAGGAAATCGGAAGCGGAAGCCTCTATGGCTTCTGCGAGAAAAACAAAGAACTGCTCAAGGCCGACATTATCCTCGTCAGCGACACATCGATGATTGCCCCCGATGTACCAAGCATCACCAGCGGCCTCCGTGGCCTCTGCTATTGGGAAGTGGAAGTCACCGGCGCCAACCACGACCTGCACAGCGGCATCTTCGGTGGGGCTGTGGCCAATCCCATCAACGTACTCTGCAAGATGATTGCCGACCTGCACGACGAGAACGGCCACATCACCATCCCCGGGTTCTACGACGACGTGCTGGTGCTCAGCGACGAGGAGCGCGCCCTCATGGCACAGGCTCCTTTCAACGAGGAACAATACAAGAAAGACCTCGGCGTGCGAGCACTCAAAGGAGAGAAAGGTTACACCACCAAGGAGCGCACCGGCATCCGTCCCTGTCTGGATGTCTGCGGCATCTGGGGCGGCCATACCGGCGAAGGAACCAAGACTGTTCTACCTTCCAAAGCTTACGCCAAGATCAGCACCCGTCTGGTGGCCAACCAGGACTTCGAGAAAATCAGCGAGATGTTCAAGAACTACTTTGAAAGCGTTGCCCCCGACTATGTCACCGTCAAGGTCACTCCCTGCCATGGTGGCGCTGCCTACGTCAGTCCTCTGGAACTCAAGGCTTACAAAGCTGCAGAAAAGGCCATGACCGATACCTTCGGCAAGCGTCCCATCCCCACCCGCAGTGGCGGAAGTATCCCCATTGTGGCCGGCTTCGAAAAAATCCTCGGACTCAAGAGTATCCTCATGGGCTTCGGACTTGCCAGCGACGACATCCATGCCCCCAACGAGAACTACCCCCTCCAGCAGTTCTTCAAAGGCATTGAGACAATACCCCTGTTCTATAAATATTTCGCCGAATAGAACTAGACAGGACTCGGATTTCAATATCATTTCAACGTTACTTCGACGTTATTTCGACGTTTTTCTATCGTCGAAGTAACGTCGAAGTAATATTTAACGTTCGTTTAAATACTAAATAAAACGGTTTGTTACTCCACTTGCAGGAGCAAGCCTTTGAGGTATTCCCCCTCGGGATGGTGGATGGATACTGGGTGATCCATGGCGTGAGGCAGTTGTCGGACGATGCGTACATTACGATGTGCATTCATGGCGGAGGTGAAAACCATGGTTTGGAAGTCGTCCTTGCTGACCGCCTGACTGCAACTGAAGGTCATCAAAAAGCCTTCGGCGGGCAAGGCTTCCATGGCACGCTGGTTGATGGAACGATAGCCTTTGAGTCCCTGCTGCAGAGAACGGTGGTTCTTGGCGAATGCAGGTGGATCGAGGATAATATAATCGAATTTCGAATTTTGAATTTTGAATTCTGAAAGGTATTGCAGGACGTCGGCGACGGTGCCCTGGTGGTTGCTGCAGCCTGGGAAGTTCAGTTCCACATTTCTTTTGCATAGGTCGATGGCCTTACGCGAGATATCGACAGTCTCTACATATTCGGCTCCACCACGTAAAGCTGCGAGAGAAAAACCGCCCGTGTATCCGAAACAGTTGAGGACCCGATGTCCTCGAGTCAGCTCCTGCACCAGTTTTCTGTTTTCACGTTGGTCGATGAAGAAACCCGTTTTCTGCCCTTCAAAGAAGTTGATGAGCATGCGGACGCCATTTTCGCATATTTCCCACTCCAGAGGCTCCTTTCCCCATAGATAGCCATCGGATGTTTCGAGAGACAGTGTCGATGAACTTTTGTCGAAGATTGACACCAAGCGTTCGCCAAGCAACTCTTGAAATAGCTTGACAAAAAGAGGAAACAAGTTGTGCATGCCGACAGAATGAGCCTGCATGACCAAAACGCCGTTGTACCAATCGCATACAAGGCCAGGGAGATAGTCGCCTTCGGCATGGACAAGTCGGAAAACGTTGGTTCCGCCATCCTGGGGGTTGAAAAAGCCAAGTCGCTCACGGTAGGCAATGGCAGAGGCGAGGCGTTGACGGAAAAAATTCTCGTCCACTTCGGGAGTGTCAAAGCTGAGCACCTTGCAGGTGATTGTGTCGTTCTGGAAATGCCCTGTGGCAAGCCAATTGCCATGAAAGTCTACCACATCCACCAAGTCACCCTCCTGTGCATTGCCATCCACACACTTCACCGCTCCCGAAAAGATCCACGGGTGACGGCGCAGGACAGCCTTGTCCTTGCCTGGAGCAAGTATCAACCTCGTCCTTTTCATTGCTTCATCTGGTGGATGGTCTGTGCGGGATTGTCACTCTTGAAGACAGCATTGCCGGCCACAAGGACATCGGCTCCAGCCTCAAAGAGCAAGGGGGCGTTCTGAAGGTTCACACCGCCGTCTACTTCAATAAGGCAACGAGGATTCTTTCGGTTAATGAGATCCTTTAGTTGACGTACTTTATTATACGTATTTTCAATGAATTTCTGTCCTCCAAAACCCGGGTTGACACTCATAAGCAACACCAGGTCGCACTCCTGGACAATGTCCTCCAAAAGGCTTACTGGCGACGAGGGGTTGAGCACTACCCCACCTTGCATGCCAGCATCATGGATGGCATGGAGAGTACGGTCGAGATGTGTGCATGCCTCGTAATGGACAGTAAGAATGTCGGCACCCGACTCACGGAAACTCTGTACATAGCGCCCTGGATCCATAATCATCAGGTGTACGTCGAGGGGCTTTTTTGAGTGTTTCTTGATGTGCTTTACGATAGGTTGTCCGAAACTGATGTTGGGGACGAAGAGACCGTCCATGACGTCAACATGGAGCCAGTCGCATTCGCTGGCGTTCAGCATCTCGATGTCGCGCTGGAGATTACCGAAGTCGGCCGATAATAATGACGGGGATATGAGTTTCATAATTTCAGTTTTTCAAAGTTTTTGCCATAGACCCCCTGCGCCTTGTTGACGGAAACAAAGGCGTTCTCGTCGATACGATGGATGATTTGCATGACACGGGATTTGTCGGTGCGGTGCACCATCATCAGGAGCACTTTCTGTTGCTGCTTGGAGAAGCATCCCTCGGCATCGAGCAACGTGGCTCCACGTCCCACCTCGCTGGTGACTGCTTCCGCTATTTCAGGGTTTTTGAGTGAGAATACCATAATCTGATAACTCTGCTTGTTACCGTCGAGGACCATGTCGAGCACATAGGTCATTACCATCATGACTATGTAACCATAGATGACATTGGTGATCAAGTGCGACACAAAGAAGGAACTGCCAATGATGAAGATATCAAGGTACATGATGACCTTGCCAGGCGATACATTATAGAACTTGCTGACTATAAGTGCTATAATATCCGTGCCACCACTGTTGCCACCACGGGTGAATGTCAGTCCGATACCGGCACCACAGAGGGCACCGCCGATGATGGCACACATGAACGGGTCGAATTCAATCTTGCCATCGATAAGGAATAGGTTTTCCACATGGAGCACCTGTTGCCAAAGGATGAAACTGAGCGAACTCATCACGATGCCGTAGATGGTATTGGCTCCGAACTTGGACCCCAACACCTTAAATCCAATAGCCAAAAGAATGGCGTTGATGATGAAGTTGAGTACACCGATGGGAAGCGGGATGCCGGCGGCGATATTGAGCACCGACGAGATACCACTCACGCCACCACCGACAATGTTGGCAGGCAGCATGAAGGCCGACCAAGCGAAGGTGTAGACCAGAATGCCCACGGTGATGAGTACATAGGAGACGATTTCGTGTTGTAGATTCTTAGGTTTCATATCTTTGTTTTATTGTAATCTCTTGGTCCGAAGATAGAGGTGCCGAGACGGATGAGGGTGGAGCCTTCCTCGACGGCTATCTGCCAGTCATGGCTCATACCCATGGACAACTCGACAAAAGCGTCATTGTCTTTAAAGACCCCCACCTTAAGGGAATCAAAAATACGCTTGGCTTCACGGAAGTCGGCACGCACACGGCTTCTGTCGGTAGTGTTGCTGGCCATGGCCATGAGGCCGCAGATGCGAACGAATTGAAAATTGGAAATTGAAAATTGGAATTTTTCAAGTTCTTCCGGGGAGAAGCCGAATTTGGTCTCTTCCTGTGCCACGTGCACCTGAAGCAGCACGTCCACGGTGCGGTTCACCTTGGCGGCAGCTTTCTCCACTTCCTCGAGGTGTTCGATGCTGTCCACACCATGAATCATGCTCACAAAGGGAATGTAATATTTCAGCTGCTTGCCTTGGAGGTGGCCGATGAAATGCCACTCGATGTCCTTGGGAAGAACGGCGGCTTTGTCACGCAATTCGGTGGCGTAGTTTTCTCCAAAGAGTCGCTGGCCGGCAGCATAGGCTTCTTGAATATCCTCCACAGGCTTCAGCTTGCTCACGGCAATAAGTCTCACTCCATCAGGAATTTCCGACCGTATCTTTTCTATATTCTCAGCAATCATATTTTACTAACGAGTGAAAGATGGTTTTATTGTATAAATCTTTTAACTCTTATCGAAATCCATTCTTCGAGTGCCGTCAGCCATCACCTGTTGCACAATCTGTGTCACCATTTCCTTGAGTTCATCGATGAAGTGATGCGAGTCATATTTATGAGATTCTATATCGCGAAGCTTTTTTTCCCACTGTCCTGTGAGTTCTGCACTTTTGAGCAATTCTTCCTGGATAACGCCGATGAGGGCTATTCCCGTAGGCGTAGGCTCGAGGCTTTTACGCACCTTGGTGATATAGTTGCGCTTATATAGAGTTTCTATGATGGCTGCCCGCGTAGAGGGACGACCGATACCGTTGGCTTTCAAGGCATCACGCAATTCCTCGTCTTCCACCATCTTGCCTGCAGTCTCCATGGCACGTAGCAGCGTGGCTTCAGTGTAGGGTTTTGGGGGCGTGGTCTGCTTCTCGGTGAGCGAAGGCTCGTGGGGGCCATGTTCACCTTGTTCGAATGCAGGAAGGGTCTGTTCTTCACCCTCAGACTTGTCAGACTCATCGGATTTTCCTCCGAAAACCACTCGCCACCCCTCCTCGAGAATCTGTTTGCCGGTAGCTTTGAACTCCACTTTCTCCACATCGCCCATCACTGTTGTGGTAGAGAATTTGCAGTCAGGATAGAAGACAGCAATGAAACGACGGGCCACCATATCATAGACCCGTTTTTCGTCAAGCGAAATGTTTACCGTCGAAGGGTCTGTACCTGTAGGGATGATGGCATGGTGGTCGGTAACTTTCGAACTGTCGAAGACCTTCTTGCTTTTCTTCAACTTCTTCCCCATAAGAGGCTGTATAAGCGGAGCATAAGGACGTATACCTTGCAGGATTGTCGGACACTTGGCATAAATATCTTCGGAGAGGAAAGTGGTGTCGACACGGGGATAGGTGGTAAGCTTTTTTTCGTAGAGACTTTGGATGTGCTTCAAAGTGTCGTCGGCCGAGAAGGAGTATTTCTTGTTGCACTCCACCTGCAAGCTCGTGAGGTCGAATAGTCTTGGTGGGGCTTCGGTGCCAGTCTTCTGTTCTATGGAAGTAACAGTGAAGTCTTTCCCTTTGATGGATTCCATGGCTTTCTGCCCTTCCTCGAGGTTCTTCATCTTGCCCTTTGTGGAATTGAAAGTCACCCCTCGATAAAGAGTGCTAAGTATCCAGTATTTCTCCGGTTTGAAATCTCTTATCTCAAAATGACGCTTCACTATCATGGCCAGCGTGGGGGTCTGCACACGGCCAATGCTGAGCACCTGCCCTTTAGCTTGGGAAAAGCGAATGGTGTACAGTCGTGTGGCATTCATACCGAGGAGCCAGTCGCCGATGGCACGACAAAGGCCTGCTTCGTAGAGGCTCTGGTATTCATCCTGAGGCTTTAACTGTGCAAATGCTTCACGGATAGCTTCTTCCGTGAGCGACGACACCCATAGGCGCTGTACCGGGCATTTGGCCTTGGCTTTCTGCATCACCCAACGTTGGATGAGCTCACCTTCCTGTCCGGCATCGCCACAGTTAATGATGCCCTCAGCTGCCTGCATCAGTCGCTCAATGGTTTTAAACTGCTTCTCGTAACCTTGGTTTTCAATGAGTTTAATTCCAAAGCGCGGAGGAATCATTGGCAGTGCTCCAAGGCTCCATCGTTTCCACTGATCACAGTAGTCCTGAGGCTCTTTAAGGGTGCAGAGATGGCCGAAAGTCCACGTCACCTGATAGCCGTTGCCTTCCATATAGCCGTCATGCGAGGTGTTGGCCCCCAACACCTTGGCTATTTCTTTAGCCACACTTGGTTTCTCTGCTATACAAACGATCATAACTCTTAACTCAAAACTCTTAACTCCAAAGCGCTCCAACCGTCGCGGTTCTTTTTGCTTTTCAATGTCATGCCTAGTTCGTTGGCTCGAGCGATGAGAACCCCCTCATCGGCTTCGTAAAAGCCACTGAGCAGTAGCGTTCCACCACTTTTCAGCACACGGGCATAGGCTTCCATATCGCGGAGAAGAATATTGCGGTTGATGTTGGCTATAATGATGTCGAATTGCCCCTGCAAGGTATTGGCATCACCCAGTTTGAGTGCTATTTCCACGTCGTTGGTGGCGGCATTTTCACGGGCGTTGTTGAATGCCCACTCGTCGATATCCACGCCTTCAACATAGCTGGCTCCACGCATCTTGGCCAGGATAGCCAGCACGGCAGTGCCACATCCCATATCGAGTACACGACGACCATTCATATCAAGTTCCGCCACATAGCTGAGCATCATATAAGTCGTAGGATGATGGGCTGTACCGAAGCTCATCTTAGGTTCGATAATCAGCTCATAGCTCACGTCGTCGCGATGGGGATGGAACGGTGCACGAACCCAGACACTCCCCCCTTCATATTCCACCAGCACAGCCTGATGGCCCTTCTCCCACTCCTCGTTCCAGTTTTTGTCCTCCATCTCTTCGACCTTGTATCTCAATGGTACCGGGAAGGAGGCTCCCGTCACTTCAAGAAAATGCCGGTCGTATTTGTCGGCCGGGACGTATGCCTTCAGTCCATCATTGGTTTCCACAAAGCTTTCATAGGGGCCTTCGTTGCCGAGGGTGTCCACCAGCAGGTCGCGGAACAGGCCGGTATCGTCCATTGTAAAAGTCACTTCGATGTATTTCATATTTTAGTAGTTAAGTAGACAGTAGTTAAGTAGTCAAGCCAAATGTTTTTCATACTCGACTTTGGTGAGAAACAGTCCACAGGCCGGCATGCTCACGCCGGCGGCGCAGCGGTCCTTCTTCTCGATGATCTCACGAAGGCCTTCAATGGAGAGTTTGCCTCGTCCTACGTCGAGCAAGGTGCCGGTCACCGAGCGCACCATATTGCGCAGGAAACGGTTGCTGCGGATGGTGAAGACCCACTCCTCCCCCACCTCGTCCCAATGGGCTTCGGATAGATGGCAAATATTGGTCTTCACCTGCGTGTGGAGTTTGGCGAAAGAGGTGAAGTCGTCATACTCCATCAGCACGCGAGCTGCCTCGTTCATCTTGTCGAGGTCGGGCTTGAAATAGATGCGGCAGTACTGCCCCTGGCGGAACGGCAGGCGACGGTCGCTCACATGATATTGGTAGGTGCGTGCCGTGGCGTCGAAGCGCGCATGGGCGTTGTCGGCCACGGGGAAGATGTCGAAGATGACGATGTCGGGTGGCAGGAAGGAGTTGAGTTTGAAGACTAACTCTTGACTCTTCAGTCTTAATTCTCCATCTACAGAGAAGTGCGCATAGAAATCCGAGGCATGCACCCCGGTGTCGGTGCGGCCGCAGCCCACCACGGCGATGGGTTGCCGCAGCAGCGTGGAGAGGGCCTTCTCGAGGGTCTCCTGCACCGTAGGCAGTCCAGATCCTATAGGCTCCATTCGCTCCACTTCGGTCGTGATCCGCTGGGTCTGCCAGCCATGATAGTTCGCTCCGTTATATGCTAAATGTATGAAGTATCGTCCCAATTTCAATTTTCAGTTTTCAATTTTTCTTTTTTCCATTCCTCCAATTCCATAATCGCCCGGTGATGTCCGCCGAAATGGATGACGTAGGGCCAGTCGTACTCCTTCTGCTGGTATTTAAGGAATTTCTCCACTTCGCGCACCAGCATCAGAAGGACGCCCAGCTTGTTCTTGTAGAGCCACTTCAGCGAGTCGATATCGTGCTGGCAGGCCAGGGCGAAGCGCAGGTTGACGGGCGTCAGTCCGTTGCGCACCCAGTCAATGGCTTTCTCGTCACCGTCGCAGGCATTGCTGAGGATGGCCAGCCAGGCGAAGTTGTGCTTGAAGAGCCACACCATCGCGTCGTCGTCGCCGCGGATGGCGTTGCTGAAGGCCGCCAGCTCGGGGTGCGGCCCATTGACCAGCACCTTAAAGAAATCGATGCGCCCGCTGACGCTTTTCACCAGTGCCAGCAGCAGCTTCACATCATATTGCTCCAAGCCTTTCATGTGTTTTTATTAACGTAAATCCTCTCCTATTATTGCCTAATTATCACCCTCTGCGGAAAATAAATTTTGCCACCTCGCAGAATTGTCGTATCTTTGCAGTCGATTAACAAACGGAATTATTGACAAATATTAATGCCAATGAAGCATAGAGCATAGTTTAGTATGCACATCATAGAATAGGAAAAAGCGAAGTAGCTAAACTCTGGATGCTTTGAAACTTGGACACTTTCAAACAATCTCCCAGAATGAAGCAGCGGAGCACCCGTCAATAGGCGTGGGCTTATACGTTGTAATTGGGAGATTAAGGTAGTCCAAGACCTCAAAGCATCCGATGAAGACGAAGGTTCCACGCTCTTTTTATGTGCATTCTTCATCGGAACTACAAAAATAACATGTTATTAAATCAAAACCGACGAGCCGATGGGATATAACTGGCAAGATTTATATGAAAAAATTAGCTTTAATCATTACTGTTACAATAAGTGTATTGTGCATGAGTTTTGTATTGGTTGATAGCAATTCGATGTCAAGCAACAATCAATCAGCGACAATCAATAGTACTGACGATGCACGGGCTTATATCGAAAATGTGAGATATGACCTTGACAAAGGAAATATTGATGTTGTGGTTAGTGTAAAAGGTGGTGAATTCAAAAATTCATATCATGTAAAAGTAACGCCTAAGGATCAAATTACCGGTGTGGTTGTTGAAGGTGCGCTATATTGTTATGTTAACAGAAGTCATAGCGGAAACAGCACCGTGACTTTCCATTGTTATTCAGGGAAAGAAGGAGATGCACCAATGTGTAGAGCATATACTTTTATTGCAGAAATTGTGGACTAATCATCAGTATTATTCCCATAATTTGTAGAGCATCTCTATAATACGAGATGCTCTTTTTATTGCGGTGGTGCCTCATCGATTGCATAAAAGGGACGATTTTGCCCTGAGACATACAAATCTGACGGTGTTCGATATTGGAATGGCTGTCACTGGATAGAAAAGAAAACGATAATGTGTTGAAATAAGCTGGATTATTCTCCGATTATCTGTAGGAAGTATTTTAATGTAATAAAATATTCTCCCTTTAAATATAGAAAGAATATTGCAGATGAAAACAAGGCCTTCGAAGATTTTTTCATGCCCACCTGGCTATCGCAAGCTCCAATCAGTTTTGAAAACGGCTAAAATGAGTGTCGCAAACGCCAAACAATTTTGAAAATGGCAAAAATGAGTCATTACAACGCCATGCAGTTTTGTAAACGGCCGAAATGGGCCATTACGACCCCGAGCAATTTTTGAAACGAAGAAGAGGCAAAAAAGAAGAGGGCCCGCGACGAATGTCGCGGGCCTCATTCATATTGTATTGGCTTGTTATCCGCGGATCTTCGCGCCCAGCTGGGTCTCGAGGGTCTTCTGGATCTTAGCCATGGTGGTCTCGATCTGCTTGTCGTTGAGGGTCTTGTCCTTGTCCTGCAGGATGAAGCTGACGGCATACGACTTAAAGCCGTCGGCGATGCCCTTGCCCTCATAGACGTCGAAGAGGCTGACACTCTTGAGCAGCTTCTTCTCACACTGCAGGGCGGCCTGCTCGACCTGGGCGAAGGTGACGTCCTTGCGCAGGATGAGGGCCAGGTCTCGGCGCACCTCGGGGAACTTGGCCACCTCCTGGTAGAGCACCTCCTTGGTGGGGTACTGCTTGAGGAGGAGCGTCCAGTTGAGGTCGGCATAGAAGACGGGCTGCTTGATGTCCAT
>JAEEGF011960904.1_pt1 | contig 13944 bp, 8 predicted proteins | sample 9134171 | NCBI WGS metagenome assembly JAEEGF01 (sample SAMN16246542, study PRJNA631951) | gut metagenome | biome: gut microbiome; feature: rumen; material: AP-attached | host: Bos | place: Iran: Karaj | collected 2018-10
CTTTCCTTCAAAGATGATGAAGAAGCCGGTGATGACGTCTTCGATCAGGCTCTGCGCACCGAAACCGAGGATCAGGCCGATGATCCCAACGCCAGCCAGAACGGCCGTCGAGTTGACGCCGAGAATGCTGAGGCCCCAGATCAGAGCGGCGATAAAGGACAGATACTTCAGCACTCCGATGACCAGGGCGGTGACCGTCTGTGCCCGCGGGCTGGTCTCTCCGATCCAGCTCAGGAGCAGCTTGATCAGCTGATAGGCGACCCATAATACGCAAAGCGCCAGCAGCAGGGTCAGGAAATGCCCGGCAGTGATCTTTTCGCTGCGCTCGATGAGGAAATGCGCTTTTTCAAGCTCTGCGATCGTTTCTCTGGTTTTCTCCGATACCGGCAGCCATTTCGGGTTTGCCAGCAGCAGGATCACGATGAACGCGATCACCAGTCCGATGTAAGTACCGATTCCTGTAGTCTTTTTGTTTGTCTTTTTCGTCATTGTCCTTGCCCTCCCGGCTCTTATTCTATTGATTTGAAGTCGCCCATGATCTCCAGGCCTCCGTAGATCGGATAAACAGTCCCGTCAACAGTCCCGTCAAAGTGATCCGTTGCGTTCCCGCTTCCGTGGAATGCGATCATAAACACATCCGCTTCAGCCGGTCTCAGCGTGCGCAGGTCCGCATGCTGAAGTGTGTAGACCGTATACTTTTCGTCGCCGTCCGTATACGCACCGTCCGGTCCGCTCAGCAGAGCCAGATCGTTTAGTTCTCTGTCCCAGAGCACGTCTTCTCCGACCATGTTGTAGTAGCTGCCTTCCACTGAGAACCACATGACCGTCACCTTGTCAAAGGTCACACTGTAGTCCTGACGGTCATCCGTTTCCTGGATAACGAACATCTTCGATTCGTCAAAGCTTTCGCTCGTGTCGGAACGGCCGTACAGGCTGAAGGCGCGGTCCGGCTTCTGTGCCGGGAAGCTCTCTGTCAGAGTCTTCGCCTCGCCGCCGACCGTATAGTTCAGCACGATCTCCGTCTTCCAGTTATCCGCGCTGTTGAAGGAGATCACGCCTCCGGTATTCATATTGGCGTATACTGCGCCGTCACCGCTTATGCCGTTGCGCGAGATGGCGTTTGTTGGCTCAAGTTCGGAACGGACCGTCACATTCGAAGTGATGCTGCCGGGATCCGCGTCCTGCGGATCGATCGTATAGGCGACTTCGACATGGCGCGCGCCATAGGTCGAGTTGAATTCACCCCAGTACCAGATGCGGTCCAGACTGACAGTCGGATCCACGGCTGCTGTCGGGGCGCTGATCTCCGCTTTGGCAGAGGAGTTCCAGTCGATCCGTCCGTCTTCGTCCAGATAGTTCACCGTCAGATCCAAAGTATAGTCTCCTGTTGCCGCAGCCTGTTCGGCGGTCAGCGTATGCTCTGCAGTGACCAGCCAGTCGTCTTCCGTAATCGTGAAGTCTGTCGATCCGGTGATATCCCAGCTGCTGCTGCCGCTGCGCAGGATCAGTCTTACCGGCGTGATCGTTTTCACTGACGGATAGTCGATCACGCTTTCATCCAGACGGTAAACGGCCGTCAGTTTATTGCCGCTGAGCGCTGCGGATTCAGCAGAGAGGAAGCCGCCTTTGTAGGAATAGATCTTTCCGATATCTCTGGAATCTGCGGTTCCTTCTCTGCCGTTGGACAGCGTATAGTCGCAGAAGATGTACATTTCCTTCAGCACGCCGGAGGCTTCTTCGGGATCCAGCTCGGAAGCATCGAAGACAAACTGTCCCTTCCAGGTTTCGCCGGATCCGCTGTAGGTCAGTTCGTAACCGCTGAGCGGTATCATTCCGCTGTAAGGGTCGTAACTCCACAGTTCCGCGGTGACCGGTTTTGACAGATCTGCATCATTGAGTGCGATCTCGAAATCATATACGAAGACGCTGCTTCCGGAAGAGGGATCCGGAGTCTGCTGGCTCAGGCTCGTAAAGACGGGCTCATACAGCGTGATCGAACCCTGCTTGATGAAACGGAAATAGAAATCGTAAGGCGCCCAGACGTTGTTTTCGTCCTGGTAGTAGTAGAGCAGGGGTTCGAACCAGTATTCGCCGTCCGCGAAGGGGTCATCGGATACATAGGTAAAGTACATGTGGTATTTTCCGTCTGCACCGGTCGCGCGTTCGATCTCAGCGCCGTAATAGTTCTGCGAGGTATCCCAGTTCTTCAGCACGTTTCCGTAATGGTATTCGTCGGAAGCCTCTTCCGCATAGACCTCGTCCGGTACGACCAGCGTATCGTCGATGGTCAGATCCATAGTGATGGTGTATTCGACCTCGCCGGTGTCAGTATTTGTTCTCTCGCCGAGCCGGAAGCCGTAGGTCTCGAAGTTTTTGTTGAATGTTGCGAAGGTTCCCATATGAACAGGCAGCGACTCGGTCTCGATCTTGCCTGTCGTGCCGTCAGGATAAACGATATCAAAGACGATCTTCGCCTGCCCGGCGATTCCGCCGCCTTCCGGCGCTTCGATCATGCACAGCGCAATGGATTCCCATGTATCTTCGGTGTCGATCTCCGGGTCGTATTCCGCCATTACCTGATTCCCATCCGGATCGGAGACAGGGACATATCCGCTGCCGTCATCAAAATAGACCGTTGCTTTTGCCGAACCTCCCTTGAGGTCGTTCAGCGTCATGGTGAATCTGAGCATCGGGTGACCCGGTCCTTCGCTTTCCGGCTGTTCGACACGGGGATTCAGATCGACTGTCGGAGGATTATGTGCGACCACATCAAAGTAGGTCCGGTCGTAGGAGGCCCAGTTCTCGATGGCGCCGTTTTTGTCACTGTAACTGAGCTCGAGACCAAGGCTGTTTTCTTCTGCCGGATCGATCTCCTCTCCGTCCAGCGTATAGGACACGCTTACCGTGCCGTCTGCGGAAATATCGACATCGGCTTTTCCTTCCAGATCCCGGCCGTCGCCGTATCCGTTTCCGGACCAGAGCGTCAGTTCAAGAACAGACAGTTTCCCTGTATCCATGACGAGATCCGTATCCACCTGATAGGACGCAGTCAGGACACCGTCTGTCAGTTTCGCGCTGACACCGTGGAGGAAATCGCCTTTATAGGCGTAGAGCTCTTTTAGGCTGGTGGAGTAAACGCTGCCGGCTGTGCCGTCAGTAAGAGTATAGTCGCATACGATCCGGATCTGGCGCAGGACGCCTTCTCCTTCGGGAAGCGGCATCACATAGATATCGTAGGTCAGTTCTCCCTCCCAGGTAGTCTCCGAACCGCTGTAGTTCAGGGTATTGACCGTCTCGCCCTCCGCAGGCAGATCTGTCCAGCCGCTGCCGTTCCTGTCTCCGTACTGCAGACGGACGCTCAGCGGTTTCGAGGTGTCGGCATCTTTCAGATCCAGCTTAAATACATAGGTGAACAGATCCCAGAACTCATCATCGATCCCCGGGTTCATGCTGTGGTAAGGTTCGACAGCCGTAAACGCCGGTGCATTTAGCGTGACCGGGGTCGGGGAAGGCGTCGGGGTCGGCGTGGGAACCGGCTCCGGTGTGGGACTGGGCATCGGACGCGGAACAGGCGTAGGAGTCGGCGTGGGCTCCGGTGTCGGTGTCGGTTCAGGCGTCGGTTCAGGCGTCGGTTCCGGATCTTTGTCCGGGACCACGATCACGACTGCCGGATCGACCGGGTCTTTTGCCGGAGGCGTGCTGCCCGGTGTTCCAGTACGCAAAAAAGGCCCCGCCAACAGTAAAAGCGCGGCCACAGCCAACAGTAAAGCCGCCGGACCTGCTAGTCCGCCGTGATGTCTGCCGCCTTTTACCTTTTCAAAAGGCCTGGCATATTCCGGATACCGGTTGTCTGTCTCCCGTATCTGCACACTGTCCCCCGTATCTGATTCAATCGTATCAAATTGGCTCCCGTCTTCACAGAGAGTTGACAAAAAATGGTGACAAAATGACAAATTCCGTAAACAAAAAGACCGCATAAAAACGGTCTTCTTTTACTTTAATAGCAAGCGATGTTGGAGTCGGTCCTGGATTCGCATCCGCCGACCAGTACGCCGTTGTCCAGTCTCTGAATGATCTGGCCTCTGCCGAAGCCCAGACCGTTCAGAGCGATGTGTACGTCATGCCCTCTTCTGGAAAGCTGCTGCACGATCGCGTTGTTGAAGGAAGGATCGATCTCGAACTTCTTGCCTTCCATCCACTGCCATCTCGGCGCGTCGAGCGCCATCTGCGGGTTCAGCCCGAAGTCGACCATATTCATGACGACCTGGACATGTCCCTGCGGCTGCATGTAGCCGCCCATGACACCGAACGGACCGACTGCCTTGTTTCCCCTGGTGAGGAAACCCGGGATGATCGTATGGTAGGACTTCTTGTGCGGAGCCAGCGCGTTGGCTGCTTCCGGATCAAGCGAGAAGTCAGCGCCGCGGTTCTGCAGCGTTACGCCGTAGCCCTCGACGGTGATGCCGGAGCCGAAGCCCATGTAGTTGGACTGGATATAGCTGACCATGTTGCCTTCGCCATCGGCGGTACAGAGGTATACAGTGCCGCTCTTGGCCGGATCGCCGAAGAGAGGCATTCCGGCCCTGTCGGTGATCTCTTTGGCTCTCAGAGCCCCGTATTCGGGTCTCAGGAGGTCGTTGTAATCGATCTTCATCATCCGCGGATCGGTAACATAGTGTTTCGCGTCCGCGAAGGCGATCTTGATCGCTTCAAACTGCTTGTGATAGGTATCGGCGCATTCTTTCTCTTTGAATTCGAATTCCTTGAGGATATTCAGCGCCATCAGGGCAACGATACCCTGACCGTTCGGCGGGATCTCCCAGACATCGTAGCCTCTGTAGTTGACGTGGATCGGCTCGACCCAGGTGGATTCGTATTCCGCAAGGTCTTCCATGCAGAAGTAGCCGCCGTCACGCTGCGACTGTTTTACCAGCTGCTCCGCGATCTCGCCTTTGTAGAAAGCGTCGGCATCGGTCTCTGCGATCAGGCGCAGGGTCTTCGCGTGATCGGGCAGTCTGATCATTTCGCCGAAGTGATAGGATTCCCCGTTCTTGGTGAAGACGCGGAACCATTCGTCGAATTCCGGCTTGCCGTCGAAACGCTGATGGAACAGCATCGTGCTGCGCTCAAACATTGCCGCCAGCATCGGGGAGAGCGGATAGCCTTCCTCAGCATAGCGGATCGCCGGTTCGAGGTCTTCCTTCAGGGACAGCTTGCCGAAACGCTTGACCAGTGTCGGCCATGCCTTGACGGCGCCGGGCACCATAACGGGCGTCCAGCCGAATTTCGGCATCGTGCCGTCCTCGCTCTTGGCTTTGACTTCCTCGAGAGAAATGTTCTTCGGGGAATAGCCGGAGGAGTTCAGACCGTAGAGCTTGCTGTCGTCATGGATCCAGACGAGCGCGAAGCTGTCGGAACCCAGGCCGTTCGCGGTCGGTTCAACGACTGTCAGGGCTGCTGCCGTAGCGACAGCCGCATCAACAGCGTTGCCGCCCTTGCGCAGAACTTCCAGACCGGCAGCAGTCGCGAGGTTCGAACCGGTGCAGACCATGCCGTTTCTGGCGGTCACGCAGAAACGGTTGGAGGCATAGGGCTGAAACAGCGGATCGTAATTCATAACTCAGTTTTCCTTCTTCTTATCGTAAAGATGGCAGGAGACGAAATGATTCGGCTCCGCTTCGACGGATTTCGGTTTTTCCTTCTTGCAGATATCCATGCAGTGCTTGCAGCGGGTATGGAACGGACAGCCGGACGGAGGATTGATCGGGCTCGGGACTTCACCCTGCAGGATGTCTTCCTCATTCTCTTCCTGGCCGATACGCATACGCGGTACGGCGTCAAGCAGCGATTTGGTATACGGATGCAGCGGATTGTGGAAAAGAGCCCAGGAATCCGCCAGTTCGCAGGTATTGCCGAGGTACATGACCAGGACACGGTCGCAGAAGTGCTTTACGACGCCCAGGTCGTGCGTAATGAACAGATAGGTAAGGTTGTTCTCGTCACGCAGTTTGTTCAGCAGCTGCAGGATCTGCGCCTGTACGGAGACGTCCAGCGCGGAGACCGCCTCGTCCAGAACGACGAAGGACGGATCGAGCGCGATCGCGCGGGCGATGCCGACACGCTGTTTCATACCGCCGGAAAGGGAATGCGGATACGCATAGTAGTGCTCCGCCTTCAGGTCGACTTCGTTCAGAAGGCGCAGGGTACGCTGACGGCGTACGGATTTCGGCAGCTTGGTATGGATCTCAAAGACTTCTTCGATCGCTTTGCCGATCGATTCACGCGGGTCGAGCGAAGCGGCCGGATCCTGGAAGACCATCTGCAGGTCCGGACGGATCGAGCGCATCTCTTCCGGCGTCAGTTTGGCCAGGTTGATGCCGGTCTCGTAGTTGCGGTCCAGCTTGTCCTGGTATTCCTTGTCGAGCGTGAGCTCGGTGATCGGAAGGATATCCTTTCCGTGGTATTTGTCAAAAGCTTCCTGGCGGTAGCCCATTTCGGCATCATGATGCTTCCGGATCTCGGCTTCGAGCTCCTCCATCTTCGGACGCAGGGCTTCGTTGTCGGCTTTGAGTTTTTCGACGTTGACTCCGGCGACCTGGGACTTGATGTATTTCAGGTCGGCCAGATGATACTGTTCCTGTTCGTTCAGTTCACCTTTGCCTTCGACTTCGGCGATCCAGGCATCGACATTCAGAGCCTGGTCGATCGCGGTCTCGTTGGCTTCGAACTGTGTCCTCAGCTTATCGTAGCTGACGAACGTATCGTGTGCAGCCTTGACTTCGTCTTCCGCTTTGTTGAAAAGCTCGACGATCTTGTCGAGGTCCTTGCAGAGGATCAGCGAACCGATGGTGCGGGAACCTTCACGCAGGGAACGGGAAGCATCCTTGCGGAGTTCCTTGGACTGCAGCTCAAGTTTCAGGACTTCACGGCGCAGCTTATCGTATTTCTTGGCATCCTTTGAGGAGCCGTCCGGATCGAGGGACATTGCCTGTTCGTTGATCTCGGCCGCCTTTTTATCGACCTCCAGGCTCTTCTGATAGAAGCGGCCGGCATCCTGCTGGTAGGATTTCAGCTTGGAGATCTCCTTGCTGATGTATTTCGGATTGAGTTCCTGGATCGATTTTCCGTAATAGACGCAGGAACCGGATGTCTGCTGGTACAGCTGCAGGATCGTGCGGCCAAGGGTCGACTTGCCGCAGCCGGATTCACCGACGACACCGAATTTCTCACCCTGATATAAGACAAAAGAAACATCTTCCACCGCCTTGAGGCTTCTGCCGCCGCTGGCCGGGAAGTATTTCTTTAATTTTCTGAGTTCAAGCAGTTTCTTCTTTTCTGTTGTCATTGTGCGTTCTCCTTCACAAGATGACATGCAACGAAATGCCCCGGTTCGACCTCGAGCATTTCCGGAGCTTCCTTAGTGCACAACGGACACTGTTTCGTGTATGCACAGCGCGGATTAAAACGGCATCCCGGAATCTCCTCGGTGATATTCGGGAACATTCCCGGGATCGGTTCGATCACGAATTCATCCTTGTCGACATTCGGTACGGCTTTCATCAGGCCGACCGTGTACGGATGACGCGGATCGTTGAAGACCTGCTGGGCAGATCCTTCTTCTACTTTTCTTCCGGCATAAAGGACAACGACCTTATCGGCGATCTCGGCGACCACACCAAGGTCATGGGTAATGAACATGATGCCGGCGTTCATGTCTTTTTTCAATCCGTTCAGAAGGGAGAGCACCTGCTTCTGGATCGTCACGTCCAGAGCCGTCGTCGGCTCGTCGGCGATCAGAAGGTCCGGCTGGGCAGAAAGCACCATCGCGATCAGAACACGCTGACGCAGACCGCCGGAAAGCTGGAAGGGGTACTGTTTCAAACGGGACTCGGGATTGGCGATGCCGACCTTGGTCAGATATTCGACAGCCATCTTATCGGCTGTTTTCTTATCGACGAGCCGGTGCAGCATCAGGTTTTCGCGCAGCTGATAACCAATAGTCAAAAGGGGATTCAGAGCAGTCATCGGTTCCTGGAAGATCATGCCCATCTTCTTTCCGCGGAATTTGCGGACTTCGTTGGCTGAGAGCTTCGTCAGGTCGGTACCGTCGACTTCGATCGATCCGGATATGACACGTCCGTTTTTCGGCAGCAGACCCATTACGCACAGTGTGGTAACACTCTTTCCGCAGCCGGATTCACCGACGATACAAACCGTCTCGTTACGGTGAACATCAAAACTGATATCGTGCAGTACTTCGTACTCTTTTTTCTGGATCTTGAAGACGGCATAAAGATTTTTTACATCCAGTACCTTTTCTCTTTCCATCCTGAATCCCCTTTCTGTTAACTATGGTTAATCAAACTTCTTTTGTGTTCTGAAAATGACTTACTTGTTGATCGTGAAGTCGTTGAGGTAGAACTGTCCGCCCTTGTCGAGGTTGACGTTGCTGAACTTTGTGGAGTTGTAAGCAAAACGAGCGTTGTCGGAGTAGAGCGGTGTAACGATGCAGTCGCCCTGGATCTTGTTGACAGCGTTCAGCATGTGTGCCTGTCTCTCTTCGAGGACAGTTGTGCGTGCACTTGCTTCAACTTCTGCGTCGAATTCAGCGTTGTTGTATTTCAGACGTGTGCCGTTCTTTGTGGAGAAGTTCGGTTCGAGCATCTGCTGACCGTCACCGGTAACGTTAGACCAGGAGAGGATCATGAAGTCGAAGTAGTCATCCTTCTTCGCGTCATCGAGGAATGTGCCCCATTCTTCAGAAATGACGTTAACTTTGATGCCGACTTTTTCCAGTTCGCCCTGAACGTAAGCAGCAACGTCCTGATGCCATTTACGTGTGGAAACAAGCATTGTAACTTCTGTGCCGGTCCAGCCGTTTGCTTCGATCGTAGCTTTGGCAGCTTCCTGATCAGGAGCGATGAAGGCATTGTCCATTTCCGGAGTGTAGCCAACGAGTGTCGGACCAACGATGGACTTAACGAATGTCGCATGGATGCCCATCATGTTCTCGGTGTAGTATTCAAGGTCAACAGCCTGGATCAGAGCCTTACGGAAATCAACGTTTGCCATCAGGTCGTTCTTAGCTGTTTCGTTGGAACGGTAAGCGAGGTAGAAGATCGCAGAAGACGGAACGGAAACAGCTGTGTAGCCTTCGATCGCGTCAACTTCGTCAAAGGAGTCTGCGAGCAGAGTCGGAATGAAGTCAGCTTCGCCGGTCTTCAGACGTGCGATAGCGGTGTTTTCATCCTGAACGACGCTGTAAACAACGTTCTTGACTTCCGGTTCGCCTTCCCAGTAGTTTTCGTTAGCAACGAGCTTGTATTCGGAGCCGGCGATCGCGGAGACGAACTTGTACGGGCCAGTGCCGGCACCGGTCGGGTCAACTAACAGGTCCTGAGTCTTGTCGAGTTCCGGGTTAACGATACAACCGTTTGTATGAGCGAGCTTGGCAACGAGAACACCATCGACGTAAGCGAGGTGCAGGACGATCGTGTTGTCATCCGGGCATTCATAGCTTTCGATGGATTCAACGATGGACGGACGCTGGGAACCGTAATCAGGATCCTTCAGGCAGTCGATCATGTAACCGACAGCTGCGCTGGTGAACGGAGTGCCATCATGGAAGGTAACGCCTTCACGGAGCTTGATGGTAGCGGTCAGACCGTCTTCGGAGAATTCCGGAAGCTCAGCAGCAAGCAGCGGCTTGTAGCTTGTACCATCGATTGTACGACGATACAGAGTTTCGAAGATCTGTCCGTTGCAGTATGTGGACGGAGCGTCATTGGTCTTTAACGGGTGCAGACCAACCGGGGAGGTCGTTACGACAACGTTCATCGTATCGACGACTTCAGCAGCCGGCTCATCAGTTTTAGCCGGGTCAGCGGAAGGTGTCGGATTGCTGCCGCCGCCGCATCCTACGAGTGCGAGGAATAATGCGACTACGAGCGCAATGCCGAGAAGTTTGCGATTTTTCATTTGAAAATCTCCTCCTTTTTCATTTATTACCACTTGATTGCTCAAGTAATAACCTTAGTCCTTCAGGTTCGGATCCAGGATGTCTCTTAATTTGTCACCCAGGATGTTGAAGCAGATAACGGTGATGATGATCGCGATACCGGGAACGATGATCAGGTTCGGCGCCTTGTACATCTGTGTCTTGGCGCTGGAGATCATGCCGCCCCATTCCGCCTGCGGTACCGGAACACCGACACCGAGGAAGCTTAAGGTCGCGATCGAGAGGATCGAACCGGCGATACGCATGGTCGCGATGACGATGATCGTCGGCATGGCGTTGATCAGAATATGTTTGGCAATGATCCAGAAGTTCGTCGCGCCGAGCGACTGGATCGCAGTAATGTATTCTTCCTGTTTGATCTGCAGGACACGGCCGCGGATCATTCGGGCAAAACTCGGGATCGCCCAGATACTGATCGCGATCGTGGCGTTCCGGGTGCTGACACCGAGCATCGCAACGATCAAAAGAGCGAGCAGGACGCCCGGGAAAGTAAAGAGGACATCCATGAAACGCATGATGATGTTGTCAAGACGCTTGTAGTAGCCGGCCAGAAGACCGAAGAACGTGCCGAAGACAAGACCGATAAAAGTGGCGACGAAGCCAACGGCCAGGGAGACCTGACCGCCGTGCAGCAGTCTCGACCAGACATCGCGTCCCAGCTCATCGGTTCCGAGCCAGTGCTCGGGCATGTATTTCGGATTCATTTTGTCCCAGAATCCCGGACGCAGACGGTCTGCGACGTTTGTCAGGTTGGGGTCGATCGGTGCGAATTTGTCCGCAAAGATGATCAGAATGAATTCAATGATCAGAATAACGAAGCAGACAGTGGCGAGTTTGTTTCGGAACAGCTTCTGGAAGGCAGTCCGGATCCAGCTTTCTCTTTTCATTCTTCTGTGCCCTCCTTATTCATATTTGATACGCGGGTCGATGACCAGGTAGAGCAGGTCGACGATCAGGTTGACTAGCAGGAACATGAAAGCGATGACCAGAACGGTCGACTGAACAGCGTTGTAGTTACGCTGGTTGATCGCGTTGATCAGGTAGGTGCCGATACCGTTGACGGCAAAGACCTGTTCAGTGACGATGGAACCGCCTAAAAGGGAACCGAAACTCGTACCCATCTGGGTGACGATCGGGATCAGGGCATTGCGTAAAGCGTGTACCCAGACGATCTTGGAACTTCTCAGACCTTTGGAACGCGCGGTGCGGATATAGTCGGACTGCAGGACATCCAGCATACTGGAACGGCCGATACGGGTAAAGCCGGCGGCGGTCTGCATGCCTAAGGAAAGGGCAGGCAAAAAAGCCTGCTTGAAACCGGTCTTGGTCCAGAAGAATTCGCTCATGCCGCCGGTAGGGAACCAGCCCAGCTGAACACAGAAATAGATAATGAGGACCGTGCCGAGCCAGAAGTTCGGGATCGAGATACCGGCTAAGGAAAGGGTGGTCAGGGTATTATCGATCCATGTGTCCTTGTAGATCGCGGCGATGATGCCGAGCGGAATGCCGATAAGGCAAGCCAGGATCATTGCGGAGGTCGCAAGATTCAGGGTGTTTGGCAGACGGATAAGCAGTTCACTCAGGATCGGCTGACGGGTGATCAGCGATGTACCGAAGTCACCATGCAGAAGGTTCCATAAGTAGGTTCCGTACTGGACGATGAACGGACGGTCGAGACCGAGGTACTGCCTCATCAGCTCGATCTCCTCCATAGTGGCACTCGGACCGGCAGCGATCTCGGCCGGGTCACCGGGAGCGAAGTACAGACTGGCGAACACGATGAAAGTCATTCCCAAAAGCAGGAATATCATCATGACCAGTCGTTTGCGTAAGTATTTGAGCATAAGACCCCTTCCCCCTTTAATGAAAACTTTTCATGTAAAGATGTTCAAATTATACAATAGCGTTGAAAGTTTTACAACTTACATTTCCTTATATATTGCAAATAAAAAGGAGGTATTTGCCTCCTTATTTGCTTAATCCCGAAGATTTGCGCCGCACTTCGGACAGAACAGCTCGTCGCCTTCCAGTTCGGTCGCACAGTTCGGGCAGTAGGCTGTCACTTTCTTGCGCAGATCCTCACCGCAGAATTTGCAGAACTGCGCGTCAGCGCGGTTCTCTGTCTCGCACTGCGGGCAGATGATCGTCTCGACCTTCTTTGCCGCAGGAGCGGAAGCCTGTCCGATCGGTTTCTCACCGATATAGTCTTCGATAAAGGAGTAGATGTCTGTGCATAAGGACATCTGGCGGAAGATGCCGATGCCGGAAGTGAATACCAGCGGCGAGAATACGAAGATGCCTAAAGCGGCGATGCCGAGTTTCTCTGTCCACTTTTCGACGCCGATCGAAACATTGAGCTGTTCGTTGTACTGCTCGAGGTTGACCGAGAGGGCGGCATCCAGTCCGAGATACTTGGTCCATTCAGCAGTGGCGTCGCCTTTGCACTGAACGATGTATCCGCGGCGGGTGCGCATCGTCTGGGTGATCATATTCTTGCGGCGGTCCAGATACTCAGCCAGTGCATAGGCAAGACTCTGGGTGCTGAAGTCCTTTCCCGTCATGTAAGATTTTTCCATAAAACTCTTCTTGTTGAGATCCATATTGCAAAACCTCCTTGCGAGTATATTATACTCTACTCTCCGCCCCAGCGGAATGGTCTTGTTTCGCCGCCCAGATACGCGTGGATCGGTTTTGCCAGGAACAGTCCGCCGACGATGAAGGGAATGACCAGCCAGCCGGACAGTGACAGCATGGAGATCGCGCCGTATACTTCGCCGATATTGGCACCATACATGCCCTGAACGCCGACGCCCGTCAGGAAACCGCCGACGACCATGCGGATGATGTTGTTGCGGTCGCCGAGACCGGCAGGTTTGTAGTCCCCGCGCAGCAGCGGAACGAAGGCGGCACCGAGAGCGTAGCCCGCGACCATAACGACCTTCGGCAGATCATAGACTTCTCTTTCGATCTGCGCTGCCAGCGAAGTGCCGAGCAGCGATGTCGTATCCACTCCGAGCAGGTGCATGACCTTATAGCCGAAAGTAGCCAGCGGCATGCCGGTGCCCAGGACCTGGGAATTGAAGAAGAAGTATACGATCGCGATGATCGAGATATAGATGATGCCCATATTGGCTTCGATACCGGAAACGAAGATCTCGTGCGCAATGCGGTGGATCTTCTGACCGAGCGGGATCTTCCGCCTGGCGATCTCCAGAACCGTAACGGTGTCGCGCATCTCGTAGGTGCCGAACTGCTTGGCGCCGTGATAGACAAAATAGAAATAGATCACGAACAGATAGAACTGGATCATGATCGCCATCGGCCAGCCGAAGAGCTCCGGCATATAGTACTGGCGCTCACCGAAGGCACCGGTGACGCCGGTGCGGAGAATGACGCCGAACAGTGAACCGATGATGAAGCAGATCATCGCCAGGATGAAATCGAGTTTTGCGTTGGCCGCTTTTTTGATGATGCCGGATCCGGCGGAACCGAGGATCCCGACACCGAAACCGAAGACGACGGCGGACATGAAGAACCAGACCGAGACCGGCGTCGGTTCTTTTGCGTAAGCCGCCCAGTCAAATGTCCCCATCATGCTTTTGAGCGCGATGATGGCGTTGATGCCGATGCAGGTGATCACCGTCATCTTAAAGTGCAGATAGGTGAACTTGTAGGAATTCTTCATGACCGGGTTGCGCAGATTCGCCGTAAAGGTGAAGTTGCTGCGGGCCATGACCGCGCCGAAAGCGAAGCCGATCAGCATGTTGATCGCGGACAGTTTGTTCTGGGAATATGTGCGGAACCAGAAAAGGGCAGCGATCAGAAGCAGAATGAATGCGATCGGACGCTGTATCCGCTTCTTTCTCTGCTGCATTTCTTCCTGCTGTTTTTTCAGAAGTTCTTCTTTCTTTACTGTGTTGTTTTGT
>JAEEGF010450164.1_pt1 | contig 13943 bp, 11 predicted proteins | sample 9134171 | NCBI WGS metagenome assembly JAEEGF01 (sample SAMN16246542, study PRJNA631951) | gut metagenome | biome: gut microbiome; feature: rumen; material: AP-attached | host: Bos | place: Iran: Karaj | collected 2018-10
ACCACGTAAGGAACCCCATTTTTCATCAAGCGCATCGTTCATCGCGTTTTCTAAATCTGTTAAATGGGTCATGATTTGGTTTGGTCTTAATTGTTTTTCGCTTAAACGACCAAATGCTGGTTGTAAAGCGGAGATAAATTCTGTCTTTAATTGACCATCAATTTGTCCTCTTGTGTAATAATCTGTGACATTGCCACAAACATTTTGATAGAAGAGAATTGGGTTGGTGATCTTATAAGAATAAGCACCATTACAACGGACAGAAACATCGATATCTAAACCAACGTTATTATCAACGATTCTGAATGGAACTGGATTTGGTGTTCCGAATTTGTTGTCTAATAATTCCTTGGTGTTAAAGTAATAGACTCTTTGATCACTACCGGTATCGCCACCAAAGGTAATACGTCTACCCATAGTTTTGAATAAGCCGATAACTCTTTGTCCAAAGGAACCAGAGAAAATTGAAGATTCAGATTTGCAGTCGACTTTATAAGCGCCTGGTTCTGCAGCGAATTCAACAACCTTTCCTTGATCGACAATAATCATACATTGACCATCAGCAACGACAACGACAGAACCATCAGAAATGATGTTGTCACTACCTTTTGTGTTGGATGATACTTTACCGTTGACTCTCTTTTGTCCTTTTGCGACTAAAACATCAACTGGTAATGCTTCACAATAGAAGTATTCTTTCCATTGGTCAGCAAGTGTGGTGCTAACGGCACCTGCTAAAGCTTGAATTAAGCCCATAATATATCCTCCTGGATTGTCATCTTTTAGTTTATATCAAAAAATATGGTTATTACAACACTTATAATACGAGTGATTTTATAAAATCATGGCCCATTATCTATACGAGTAAATACACGTTTACACATCTAGAAAAACGTTATGTATTACTTTCTTTGAAAGTATTTTATACAAAAAAGCACAAGTTCTTACTCGTGCTTTCTGTGTTGTTTATCGATTATTACCTTTCAGTAATTCTCTTTTTTCTTACTAAGAACAACGCAATTGCGGTCATTCCGATAATATTAGCGACGATGATTGTAATAACAATCGCATTGTTGTTACTTAATGCTTTAATAACTGGTTGAGCGTTAAGTGAGACAATCTCGTATGTTGATGTATCAATTGTTTCGCCGTTCGCTCTTGCCCACGCTTGAAGTCTAGCGCGACCTTTTTGGTAAGCACTATAAGTGTTGAACTTTTGCTTCAAGGAAGAAGAGAAAGCGTTATACACTTCTTTTGCTGTAGCATAATAACCATTTGTTATACAAGCACCAGTATCGGTGTTGTCATTTTCATCAATGACATCAACATCAAAATGTAATTGAATGCCTTGGAACTCATCGAGTTTGTCATAGTCGCTTACATAGTAATGTGCATAGAAAATTGTATCATTTGTGATGGTTGCTTGATCGCCAGAATAATAATAGGAACCACTACCATCACTATTTTGAGTCCAGACATGGAATGTCTTATAGTTTGGTTTGTTATATGCAAGGCTAGGGAATGTAACTTTGTTATTTTGAGTAACATTAATACTGTCTGCTGCTATCGAACCATCAGGATTTAAGAACGAAACTGTGCAAACTTTAAGCGCAACAATAGTTATAGTAACGTAAGCAGTGATTCTATTTTTATTAATTACAACAGCACCTGTTGTTTTATTCCAAGAATAATAAGACTTGTTGAGGGTACTGCCTGCGACTCTAATAGTAATTGTATCTGGAAGCACATAGCCCTCATTTGCCGCAAAGACATAAGTACATATATCAAAATATGTTCCGGTATTTCCACCACTGGTTTTAGTGACATTAGTTAAATAGAACACAACATTATATTGTTTTGCGGCAAGAACCAAATTGGTTCCGCTCTTAGCGAAATCACAGTAATTCTTTGTGAGTACAAATTTTTCATAGTTACTATTAGAAACGTTGCTAACAATAGGATCACCAAAATTCCATGTTCCAGATGTTTTAACATTTATAGTGTTAGTTCCAGAAAATGAATCACTGTTATATTTAGCATTAATTATGCTATCGCTATTACTGTGAACATTAATAAATCCATTAACAGAACTATTACCGAAAAGATAAACGGTCTTAAATGGCGTTCCATTTCCATATTTAATGGAATTTTGTGTTGTGGAGTTAGAAACTAAACTACCGGCTAAAGCAAAGGATCCAGCATTTAATGAAACTATTGTGGCACCGATATTGGTGTTGGTGTTTGTGATTGTATCTGTTGCATTAAGTTTCACGGTTGTGTCAACAGCATTTTCGGTCATATTAATGGTTGTTAAACCAGAGTGATTAATAGTAAAGTTTGAGCCAAAATCAATATTAATATTTGGAGTATCCACTGTTAATAAGGTATCCGCACTACCGGTGATAGTACCATTTGTAAGTGATGTACTATCAGCAAAGGTTACGCCATAGGTTCCACAGTTTAAAGTTTTCCCATTCATAAGGACACTACCATTTTTTGAAGATAATGTGATGTCATTAGCTAAATTAACATTGTCTTCAAAAGACATAGAGGAATTTGGTGCTGCATTATATGCGTCAACAGCTTCGTTGAAATTGATATACATTTCATTATTAACTAAGACAAGCGGAGTACGAGATTGAGAAGGTTGACCGCTCACTCTACATTTAAAAGATTGAGAAGGGGTACCGGGAGCTTCCATATAGGCAAATAAACCTAAGTGGAAATATACATCCACATCTTCATCGGTTTGGTTTTTATAATCCATTTGGAATGAAAGCTGTCCAAGACTTGTACCGTTCCAAGCGCTTGAAACTCTACCGATGCTATAAGGCATACCGGTATCTGTGGTTGTTGTATCACCTCTGACATACCAGAACTGATTTGGATGGTTTATATTCCAATAACTTGAATGGGTAGCGAAGTCGAAATAGAACATCTCTGCGGATTTAATCGCAGTGCCATCTCCTTCAAGTTCAACTCTAAGGATTTGTCGATAGTGAACAACGGTTCTCGCTACAACTGTATATTTAATATACAAAGGTGCATAGAAAGCATATGTATAAGTAGATTGTTTACTTGTTGGTCCAACTTGAACATACGGTGTCGTGGCATTTGGATATTCATTGAAATAACTGCTGATATAAGAGTTGCTAGTACCTTGAGTGCAGTAACTATCATTAACATTAAAACCACCATTATTCATTTCTGGATTATAGTCTGCAACATAACCGCTTTTAGACCAAAGATAATGAGTACCAGTGCCAGTGTTAGCATGCATGTTGCTACTTAGATCATAATATATCGCTGCTTGAGCATCTTGGACTTTGACATTAGCTAAGGTCTTAATTCCAGCAAAAGTACCAATGGCCATACTAATAGCGCCAAGCACTAATCCGAGTGTTAAATGTTTTTTCATATAAAATTCTCCTTTTAAGGAAAAATAACCTTGGTCATTATTTCATAATAGATAGATATAGACAAGAAAAAGCGAGATACATATTTCTCATATCTTGGTAAACTCATAAAGTTTTTAATAAACAATATAAAAATCCCTCATATTGAGGGAATTTTAGTTACTTTTTACTTTTCAAAAATTTGTCCGCAGTTTTTAATATCTTTCTCGTGTTATCGTAAGTAATTGCTTTAAGAGCTTCTTTATAATTACACATTTTTATATCTTTTATCTCGGAATCTTGCTTATGATATTCAAGGTTTTTAATCTTGCCTAAGAAATAAACTACTGTCTTTTCCGCATTATATTCTGGCATGTAATAAGTTGTTGTGTCTCTATAGCCTGGAATAATATTCACTTCGAGTTTTGTTTCTTCGTAACATTCTCTTAATGCGGTTTCTTCTTCACTTTCGCCCGCTTCAACATGCCCTTTTGGAAAACAAGTAATCCCATTATTTTGCGTGATTAAAACATAGAGGATTTCCCCATTAATTACTATGTAAGGTACGATTCCACAACTCTTTTCGTAAGTCATTTATTCACTCACTAATTCCTTGAGTTTTTTATGTAGTTCTGGGAAGACTTTATCACTAAGTGGCATCATTCTTCCTTCTTTAGATAAGAAGCAGTGATCACTGTCACCTTCAAAAATAACAACATCGCCTTTCTTCATCACATAGTGAACAGTTAATACGATGGAGTTATAGGCTTTAACACTAACTTCAATATCCACTACATCACCCACTGTAGAAGGCTTTTTATATTTGATATTGTTTAATCCAATAACAGGAGAAATAACTCCTTGTTTTTCAAATTCTAAATAGTCGAAGCCCAACTTCTTAAAGAAGTCTAATCTCGCTTCTTCCATCCATCTAATATAATTGGAATGATGGGTAATACCCATTTTATCGGTTTCATAATATTGAACGTAATGTTGATACATAAGTAATTCTCTCTTTCTTAATTAACTGGTTTTAATTCTAAATGCTTTTCACGGTTCTTGTTAATAAAATAAACGATTAAATCCGCGCTAACGAAGGAAAAGTTAATAACATAAATAGCAAATACCCACCAGTCAGTGGACCAAATAAATGTCTTAGAAACGATCTTAGAAATCATTCCACAGATATAACCTATATCGATAAGTAATAAGAATAATAAGCTTTTGCCTTTTGTACTTTTACTTTTAATTGATTTTGCTAAGTTAATCGGCCAACTAATTCCAAACAATACAAGCATTGCTACTTCGAGTATTTTTGCCCACATAACATTCTCCTTTGAGTGTTTTTAACACTCCACTAGTATCACATATTAGTTTGATACTCACAATAAAAAGCACTGATTAGTTTTTACTATTTAATAAACAAAAAGGCGCAAGATTTCTCTTACGCCTAGTAATTAATTAATCTTAAAGATTATTTGTTGTAGTTTTTCTTTCTTCTAATGAGGAAGAACGCTAATCCAGAAACGGTGATTAAACTCATAGAAACGATAACTAACGCAACGATGCTATTGTTTGAGATTGTTTGCATTAATTGTTGTGAATTTAATGGGATTAAATCATAGTTATTTGGATTAATCGTTTCACCATTTGCATTCGCCCAAGCAAGTAATCTTGCTTTTGCTTGTGCATAAGAGCTGGTGTTATTGAATAAATTCTTCTGTGAGAAACTCAAATTAGTATAAGTAGTTTTAGCAATAGCATATAAACCATTGTTACCTCTACAAGCACCGGTGTCTGATGTATTACTAACATCAATCACATCAACGTCAAAGTGTAAGTCAATTCCAACGAATTGATTAACTTTGTCACTGTCGGTTTGTTCATAATACGCATAGAATGTCACATTATCATTAACCGTATATTGGTTAGAGGCGGAATAAATAACACCGGAACCATTTGTGGTAGTTCTCCAACCATAGAATGTGTGATAGGCTGGGAGATTTTGATTAGGTGTGCCTAATGGATTAATTGTATATCCTGAAGCAACATATAATGTATCTTTTGCCGTTGTGCCATCGAGATTTAAGAATGTCACTGTTTTAGCAGCGCCAGCGATAACACGAATTGTGGTTGAATTGGTAATCTTATTTGCAGGAATGGTTAATGATCCTGAAGCACGATTGTAAGTATAATCGGTGCCAGATGTTAAGGTTGTGCTACCAACTGTCACTGTAATTGCATTTGGTAATAAGTAACCAGTAGCAGGTGTAAATGTACAAGAATAAGCATCAAAGTAAGTACCGACATTCGCACCATCAGTTGCGCAATGATTTAAATCAAATGTCACTTCATATTCACGAGGAGTACTAAACAAAGTAGAGCCAACTCTTGTTAAGGAATAATGACAATAATAAGCCATGAAATAGCTATAGTTGCTATCATCGACATTATAGACAACAGTTTTTCCACTTCCGTAGTTATCATTTAAAACAATAATAATTGTTTTATCATTTGAATATTTAACGGAATTATAAGAAGCATAAAGCTTTGTGGTTGTTGGACTATAGATAGAAACGTTGCCAACGACATGTGCATTTGCACCAGTAAAATAGACTTTCTTTTCTGTATCATTAGATCCGCATGAAATAGCAATCTTTGTGGAAGATGCCGCAAGGACTTCTCCTTGAACAATTAAAGTACCAGCATCTAACCAAATTGTTCTAGCGTCATATCCACTAGCGGTATTTTTAACTACTGAACCACTATAAACGACAATGCTGGCATTTGTGAAACTTTCAGGAATCCAAATTGCACGAGTTGAACCGCTATGGTTAATGGTTAGATTACCAGTTATTTGCAGACTAACATTACCATAAATGGTAATTAGTGTAGAAGTCGATCCCTGGAGTGTTCCTGGGCCATCTAATGATGAATTGCTTTCAATGAAAATACCCTTAGAATTCATGCTTAACGTTTTACCATTAAGATCAAATAGGCCTCCACTAGATCTCAAATATAAATCTTCATCGCATTGAGCGGTTTGATATAAAGAGAATATTGAATTAGCTTGACTGTTATAAGCATCCATTGCGGAAGAGAATGATGTATAGTAATTATCATTAACTGTTGCTATTGGTGATGATGCACCGCCAGAAAAATAGTCACCCTCGACTATGACAGACATACTGCCAGAACCAGCTTCTTTATAAGCCAATAATCCAAAATGGAAGTATTTAGTTTCATTTCCACTACTTTTGTTATCGGCAGTAACGGTGACTTGAACGTTATAAGCTGAGTTTGAAGATAGAATTGAGGCTTGACGGACTTGTGAAAATCCGCGGCCAGTTGCGGTTGTTGTGGTATCACCGGCAAAGAACCAGTGTGTAGCAGGAACTAAATTTGTACTTGGTGAATCAACTGGTGCTGTTCCAAAATGGAACAATTCCCAAGATTTAATAACGCTACTATTGTTGCCCGAAAGATGAATTTTGAAATTATACGTCTTTTCTAGGTGCGTATGCATTTGCATCGTTTCAGTAACATAGAATGGCATATAAAATGCGACAAAGTTGCTGGTTGGTGAAACAGTATAAAGTTCCATGTATGGATTACTAATACCTGTTGTACTATCACCAGTTCTATAAGACATAGCACCTGTTCCTTGTGTGGAACCCTCACCTACTCTAATACCGCCTGTTGTGCCTGTGCCACTACCATTTGTTGGGTTACTTGACATATTCCATGAATAGTGATGGCCAATACTTGTATTAGGTTGAATTCTGAAGTTTGATGCAGCTTCGGCTTGTTTAACTGGTTCGTTTAACTTTTGATGTAGGAGCGCACCTGCGGCTGCTCCAAACAAAAGAAAAAGCGAACTAAATACCAAACCAAAGGTAAGTCGTTTCTTCATAAAAATCTCCTTTTTGTTCAATAAAAACTTTATTCTATTATATACGTACACATATATGCACTAACAATAGATTTACAAATATATAGGAATTAATGTCAAAATAATGAAAAAAAACGCTTAATTAGCGTTATTTTTATCACTTTTTCACCACTAAGGTGTCTTCATTTGTAAGTGTATAGACTTTGTATTTATTTTCTTGAAGTAGTTTTTCGTATACTTCTCTTCTTTTTTCTGGATTAAACTCTGGTTCATCAAAATGAACAAGGAAAATACCATCCACTAAACCGAGTCCGGAGAAGTCGGCTAGATTTACATAATTATCATCAAACGGTAATAAATGTTCGATGTTTTGACTCACGATATGCGCACCACAAGATCCACCGATATAAGTTACACCACTTTTGATGTATCTAACTAACTCGGTGTCAAAACCTGAATCTCTAAGCTTTTGAAGTGTGGCAAAAGTATTGCCTCCACCGACATAAATTAAGTCGATATTTAGGTTCTTGAAACAATCTGGTTTCTTTTGGTCAAAAACATAGATGTTTTCTTTAGTGAAGCCAAGTTTCTTTAATCTATTGTAATACTTATTAGAATAAATCCTTTGGTCATCCGCTTTTTCATTAGGGATAAACAAAAGTTTAGATTCCTCTAATGGTTTATCAATATTATCGATAATCGCTTGTCTGGATTTTTCATTATGAAAATCTAAAGAAGAGAGTATTAGTTTCATACTGTTTATTGTAACAAAAAATCCCCGATATAACATCGAGGATTATCTTGCTAAGAATGGGGCGGATGATCAGACTTGAACTGACGAATGCCTGGTTCACAGCCAGGTGTGTTAACCCCTTCACCACATCCGCCATCTTTTGATAGCGTTATCTATATTAAAGGAAAGGCATGCGTTTGTAAAGAAAAAAGACAAAATAAAAAACCTCCGTTTTAAGGGAGGTTATATTTATATAAATATTAAGCAACTAAGAATGCTAAGTAAGCGCGATAGGCTTCATAGACATCGGCTTTACTAACAATTTCCATAGGTGCATGCATGTTAAGCACTGGGATACCGGCGTCGATAACATTCATGTTGTAGTTGCCTAAGATATAAGCGATTGTTCCACCGCCACCTTGGTCAACTTTACCAAGTTCAGCATTTTGCCAGTTCACATTTGCCTCATCAACGACTTTTCTAATGAAAGCATAGTATTCTGGGTTAGAGTCGTTAGAACCACTCTTACCGCGGCTACCGGTATATTTGTTAAAGACAATACCTTCACCGAAATAGGCTGCGTTCTTTGGATCATTGACTTGTGGATATAATGGGTCAAATCCTGCGGAAACATCAGAAGATAGCATTTTGCTATTTTCCATGGCTTTTCTGGCATCATACATTGGGTGTTTACTACCCATTAATAACGCTAATTCAGCAATTGTATTTTCAAAGAATAAGGATTGAGCACCGGTTGCGCCAACACTACCGATTTCTTCTTTATCGACTAAGATGACACAGGATGAGTATTCAACTTTAGAAGCATCAACATCTAAGATGGCTTTTAAAGAGGTATAAGCACACACTCTGTCATCGTGACCATAACCAGCAACCATGCTTCTATCTAAACCATAGTCTCTGGCTGGACCGGCTGGAACGATTTCGATTTCCGCGGAGATTAAGTCTTCTTCTTCAATGCCATATTTCTTCTTTAAGAGTTTTAAGACATTGGCTTTGACTGGTTCTTTGACTTTACCATCAACTGGCATACTGCCTAAGGTAATATCTAAGTTTTCACCTGTAATTGCTTTAGCAAGTGGTAACGCCATTTGGTCTGCGGATAAGTGAATTAATAAGTCGGTAATACCAACGATTGGATCTTTTGGATCTTCGCCGATATTAACTTCAACGACAGAACCGTCTTTTTTACAAATAACACCGTGTAAGGCGAGTGGAATGGTTGTCCATTGGTATTTCTTTACTCCACCATAATAATGGGTGTCACCGAGGGCAAAACCGTTCTTTTCATATAATGGGTGTTCCTTTAAGTCTAATCTTGGTGAGTCAATGTGAGCACCTAAGATTCTTAAACCTTCTTCTAATGGTTTTTTACCAATGATGAAAGCGCAAACGTTTTTGTTTTTGTTAACAAAATAAATTTTGTCTCCCGCTTTGAGGGATTTAACTTCTTTAGCGCATTTAAAGCCAGCAGCTTCGAGTTGTTTAACTGCTTCTTTTGTCGCTAAACGTTCTGTTTTACTAATGGATAAGAATTCTTTATATCCATCAGCGAACTTCATGACGTTTTTGAGTTCTTTTTGGTCGTATTTCAACCAAGCATTTTCACGATACATAACTTTCCTCCTATTAACTTATATGTAATATAAAATTGCTATCTTTTTACAAATCTCGCTAATCCTTCAGCGGAAGTTTCACGATAACCACTTTGTAAGTCCTTACCTGTTTGATACATGGTCTTTAAGATATCGTCATAACTAACCTTATTTGTATCAGCGGATATTAACTTAGCAAGTGTTGCGGCGTTAACTGCTTTTAAAGCAAACATCGCACATCTTTCAATACATGGGATTTGTACATAACCGCATACTGGGTCACATGTTAATCCAAGTGAGTGTTCAAGAGCGATTTCCGCACTTTGTGCGACATCGTTATTAGAGAAGTCTTGTGCGACACCCACCATAGCTGCGCTCATTGAACAAGCGACACCGATTTCCGCTTGGCATCCACATTCCGCACCAGAGACTGATGCATTGGTTTTAGCGATGATGCCAAATAAGCCCGCCACTAAAAGACCATCAATAATCTTTTCATGTGGCATTTGTTTCATTTCACAATATGTGATGGCGCCAGGAATGACACCAGCGGATCCACATGTTGGGGCGATAACCACCACTCCACCAGCGGCGTTTTCTTCCGCGACAGCGAATGATGAAATAGCCATATTCATATGAATGTTCTTTTGTCCGTCTTTAATTCCTAAAGCGGCTAAATACATATCATGGGCTTTTCTTTTAACATGAAGGCTGCCTGGTAATTCGCCTGTGGCTTCAATACCTCTTTGACGGCATTCTTCAATGGCTTTATAAACATTTTCGATATAGTCTCTAATTCCAGGGCCTTCGAATCTTTCGACATATTCAGTTAAAGAAATCTTTTCGTTTTCGCAATATTTTAAGATATCCTTTAAGTGTTTATGAGGATAGACAGATTCTCCTAAGGCAAATGGACTATCTTTAGTAAGAATTGTTCCACCACCTACGGAAATAACATTTTCACGATAAGTTTTTTTATCTGCGGTTTCGATGACAAATCTCATCGTATTTGGATGTTTGGTTCTGGTGATTTTATCAAACTGAATGATATGAGGAACCTCTTTAAGTTTGAGGTTGATGATATAGTCAGTTAAGTGTCCTTTACCAGTTAATGCTAAAGAACCATAAAGGGTCACCTTAATAAAATGAGCGTTCGGATATTTTTTTAAAATATATTCACACGCAAAAGCTGGGCCCATCGTATGTGATGAGCTCGGACCATGACCGATAACAAATATTTCTTTTATTGAACGCATCTTTTGCCCCTTTGGTTAGAATTATACTACAAAGTTATAAATAGTTAACTAAAATGCTTTATAAGCAATTTATCCCAGTAATTTAATAACAGTGTCTAGCACTTCTTTCTCATTTTTATTGGTTGTGTCGATAATATGAGGAATGAACACTGTATCTTGGTTTCTGAGCATCTCCATATATTCTTTAAAACGATCAAAACTTTCATCGAGATTTAAAGATGTATGAGCCTTATGTCTAGTTGGCAATCTATCTAAGAATCTCTTATAGAGAACTTGTAAATCTCCTCTTAAAACAATTAAGAAAACATCATAATTAAATTGCTCAGTAAGCATCTCTAATTGCTTTAGTTCATTCTCTCTAAAATTCGCCTCTAAAATAATGTTTTGTTGTTGTGACGCAAATGAGAGGAAAGCGTTAATCATGAAGTCCACCGCCATTACTGATAATTTGCGGTTATCTTCACGAGTGATAAAACCATATAAATCACAGTATTGTTCTTTGATGACGTCTTTTTTAAAGACAGGCACTCTTAAATAGGTGCCTAAAGCATCCGCTAAAGTGGACTTTCCACTTGCTAAATCACCAGTGATGATAATTAATCTGTTCTTCATAATTGACCTAAAAACTTTTTATATTTCTTCTCACATAATTCCGCGAGTTCTCCTGCGGACATATTCTCGTATTCTTCGGGCATAATCTTATCGAAAACTTCGACATTTATTTTGATGAATTTCTTTCTCTTTTTCTTCGCCGCTTCTTGCATATTTGTGAACGCCACTAAGGTGATTGGACATTTACATCTTAAAGCGATATTAAATCCACCATGTTTAAATGGTCTAATTTCGCCAGTGAAGTTCCTAGTTCCTTCTGGAGCGATAACAACGGATGTTTGTTGCTCAGTAATGTAATTAACGGCTTGATCCACCATCATCATATTTTCTTCTTTGATATCAGAGGCATACAAAGTTCCGATTGAAGAAGATAAAGAACCGATTACAGGTATTCTAAGCAAAGCTTTTTTGCCCACTAAAGCGTAACGGCCACGAATGAGTTTATATAAAACCCAAGCATCATAATCAGAAATATGGTTAAACAAAACTAATCCTGGTTCTTTAACAACATCCTTAAATCCTTTGCGTTTCACAAATAAACCTTGAAGCAAGACTAAAAAGGAAGATAAAGAACGAACATGACTTAAATTATAAGTACTAACTTTGTTAACAAATTGTTTGCCTTTGTACTTATGAATATGGATCAATAAATAGACCCAGTAAATGTTAATGTAAATGACGAAATATGTTATACATATTGGTATCAAGATAAATGAATACAAAGGTGAAATCTTATCAAAAGAGAACCACCAGTAAGATGGAATGGTTAAGATGACGGATATAATCGCACCAATAAGTAAATACATACAAGCATATTAGCACATATGCGAGCATAAAAAAAGAACGGGACTTGCCCGTTCATTTTTCTTGATGTTATCTATGAATGCCGTGGAAACAAACACCGATACAATCAGGTCCGCAGTGTCCACCGATGGTTGGATTAACTTCGACAACAACGATGTTAAGTTTGTTATCAAATTGTTTTTGTAACAGTGCTTTCATTTCTTCCACAAGTGGCAAGGCATCTGTGTGGCCAATAATAACTCTATGGTCTTCGATGTTATCTTGAAGTTTCACGACATAGTCGAGAATCTTCTTTAAGGCTAATTGACGACCTCTACCTTTATCGATAGAAACCATCTTACCTTCACTACTGACATGGATGATTGGTTTAATACCCACTAATCCACCCATAAAGGCTTTAAATCCACTAACACGTCCGCTTTTTGCGAAGAATTTTAAGTTGTCTGCGTAGAAGTAGATTGGGAATTTTTCCACCTCTTCTTCTGCCCATCTTTGGATTTCTTCAATGGACTTACCAGCTTTATACATTTCACATACTTCAATGGTGATAGCAAATGATCCTGCGGTAATGGATTTTGTATCAACAGTAAAGACTTGTCTTTCTGGGTATTTTTCTTTTAATTCTTCTAAGGCGAGTCTCATGGAATTAAATGTTCCAGACATCGCACTTGAGAAGTGGCAATAAAGGATATCATTTCCTTTAGCAAATTCTGGTTCAAAGTAATCAATATATGCTTGAGGTGGTAAGGCTGCGGTTGTTGGTAAAACACCTTTTCTTAAAATGTCATAGAATTCCTTGCCGTCAAATTTATCAAAATCGATATATGGTCTGATTTCTTTGTTGTTAATTGTGTATGGCATGATGATAAGTTTTGCGCCATATTGCTTACATAACTCTGGAGTCATGTCGCTATCAGTATCGACAAATAATGTGTACATAATTATCTCCTATAAAAGTTCTTACTTTCATTTAATAATATAAATGATTATTACGCAATCTCTTAATCGTTACACATGTAAATATGTGTCACTTTATATAAATATAAAAAAGAACGATGTTTCCACCGTTCTATTTATTTTATTCTTGAACTGGCTCGGGCTCAGGTTCTTCTTTCTTTTCTTCTGGAAGTAACTTACGAACCACGATTTCGTTAGCGATATAGAAGAAGATGACCGCTAATAAGGAACCCATACAAGTATCGGTTAAATAATGGGCACCAACGAGCATTCTTGAGAACATCACCACTAATCCCCAGCCAAAGGCGACATAGAAGAGTAAGACTTGATGCTTGGCCCAGTTCTTATTAAGCATTGGAATAATTGTCGCTAAGATTAGACCACACATAACTGCGCATGAATGACCACTTGGGAAGGATTTAAATTCTTCTTTAGTTAATATACCGGCATTTGCTGCAATGTAATCTTTATATTCTTTACATGCTTGCCACCAGTTGTGGAATGGGGCGTATCCTTCGTATACCGCAATGCGGTATCTTGGACGATGCATTATGGATTTTAATAATGTTGTTCCTGGGACTAACGCCATAAACATTGCTGCGGCAAGGACTAAGATAATAATCCACATCTTTGGATTTTCGTTTTTCTTACCAAGCCAATAACCGAAGTACACGCAAGGTG
>JAEEGF011613776.1_pt1 | contig 13943 bp, 11 predicted proteins | sample 9134171 | NCBI WGS metagenome assembly JAEEGF01 (sample SAMN16246542, study PRJNA631951) | gut metagenome | biome: gut microbiome; feature: rumen; material: AP-attached | host: Bos | place: Iran: Karaj | collected 2018-10
TTGCAAGGCCATCTATAGCTATTACCAGAAGGAAACCACAGATAAGCGCCTTAAAGATTGGAAAATGCAGGGTAAACCCAAGTGCATTTGTAAGAATGGACATTGCTATAACAATAAAAAATACTCCCAAAAATATACTTTTTTTACTCATTTTTCTTTAGCCTCTTTTCGTCTAATCTGTCGAGCAATAACTTTATGTAATTTCGGGAAGCATAAGCGCTTTTACTGCTGCCCGCAAATTCAATATCACTTGCTCCGGTGATATTTTTCTTTATAGATCTTATCTTATGGATGTTTACTATAGTTGACTTTGAAACCCTCATAAAATACCCGGGAAGGATCTCTTCAAGTGCATATAGCTTTTCTTTTGTTGTAAACATCTCTTTAGCTGTATGGACCGCAAGACTCGTATCCATGGTTTCAAGAAAAAGGATATTGCCAAGCTCCAGGTAATATTCTCTTCCGTCTTTTAAGACCTTAAGCTGCATGTTTTGACATGCCGCATCACTTATCCTTTTGCCAAGTGCCAGCGTATCATCATCCATGCTGCGACACTTTATTACGATCTCATCTTCAGCAAGTCCGCTGTCAATTTCAAACCGTATCTTCATTTACTTTATTTACTCCCGTAATTCTTGTTTACGTGTCTGATTATATAAAACATTAAAAACAGCGTAAAGAGGTTTTAGGTAAGAGGTAAAAAAAATGAGGTATGAGGTTAAAATCTCAATATTCAATTACCGTTTTAACACCACTTCAGTCTCTATTACATCTTTGCTGTTTCCGCCTGCAAAGACTTTAAAGAGGCCGGGCTCAGTTATTTTGTCGTCATAACGCGCCACATTTCCTGCCGGGTAAAAGGCCATATCAGCGACAGGGATCTTAAATTTAAGTTCCTTTGCTTCTCCCTTTTCAAGGTGAACTTTTTCAAACGCCTTTAGCTCTTTTACAGGGCGTACTCTTGAAGCAACCATGTCCCTTAAGTAAACTTGCACAACCTCATCGCCGGCTCTTTTACCGGTGTTTTTTACTTTTACGGATATATTAAAACAGTCTTTCTTAATATCCGCCTTAAGATCTAAGTATGCAAAGGTGGTGTAGGAAAGTCCGAAACCAAACGGGAACAGCGGTTCTACCGGGATATCAAGGTATTTTGAAGTAAACTTGCCTCTTCCCGCAGGACGTCCTGTATTAATGTGGTTGTAGTAAATAGGACACTGACCGACATTTGCAGGAAAACTTGCTGTGATCTTACCGCTTGGATTAACTTTTCCCAGAATAACGTTAAGTATCGCCCTTCCTGCCTCGCTGCCAAGGTGCCAGCATTCAAGGATTGCCGCTACCTTAGAAACTGCGCCGCTTATATCAAGCGGTCTTCCGTTAAAGAGCAAAAGTACCGCATCTTTCCTTGTTTTTGATACGTACTCGATTATCTTAAGGTCCATATCTTTAAGAGAAATACTGCCCCGGCTTGCTGCTTCTCCGCTCTCTTCTTTCTTTTCGCCTGCGGCAATAAGAATAAGGTCGGCATCGCCGAGTGCGCTGTCTATACCTTTTTTATCAAGCTTACTGCCCCTGGTTCCCTTTGTAAATTCGTAGTCGATTTTTGCGTCTTTAAGGGCATCCACTACGCTGCATGACGGCGAACCCACAGGCGGAGTTACCCAGCTTCCGTACATCTGCTGCGCATCCCCTGCAAGCCACCCGATAACTGCCACTTTTTTAGGCTTTTTCTTTGCAGGCAGCACGCTGCCCTCATTTTTAAGAAGGACAATGGATTTTTCAGCAGCTTCCCGTACCAGGTCTACATGCTCTTTTTTACCAAGGGTATCTTTTTCACGCTCAGGGCTTGTAGCAAACGGGCGGTCAAAAAGTCCAAGAGCAAACTTAACCCTAAGTATCCTTCTTACAGCCTCATCAAGAGTTTCTTCCTTTACTTTTCCCTCTTTTACAAGAGATTCCATATTGTTAAAGAAAGAATCGGAGCCCATATCCATATCCATGCCGGCATTAACAGCCTGCCTTGCCGCATCCTTCTTGTCTTCTGCTATACCATGTGTAACGCACTCGGCAATGGCATTTGCATCGCTGATAAGGAAGCCGTCAAATCCCCAGTCCTTTCGCAGTACATCTGTAAGCAGCTTTTTATTTACTGAGCAAGGAACGCCGTTAATGTCGTTAAATGCAGGCATAAGTGTCGCAACTCCCGCATCAACGGCAGCTTTAAACGGCGGCAGATAGTTTTCATAAAGGCGCTGCTCTGATAGATCTGCCTCATTATAATCACGTCCGCTCTCAACCTTGCCGTATGCCGCAAAGTGCTTTGCGCAGGCAAGGATGTGGTGTCCGTCTGAAAGCTCTTCTAAGTTCTCCCCCTGAAAGCCCTTTACCGTATTTGCAGCAAACACTCCCGCAAGATACGGATCTTCTCCCGCACCTTCCGAAATACGGCCCCATCTTGCATCTCTTGCCACATCCACCATAGGTGCAAAAGTCCAGTTTACACCGACAGATGAAGCCTCGTCGGCTGCCATCTTTGCGCAGCGTCTGTATAGTTCAGGCTCAAAGCTTCCTGAAAGCGCAAGAGGAATAGGATAAACAGTTGAATAACCGTGTATTACATCAAGTCCGAAAAGAAGCGGTATGCCAAGGCGGCTTTTAAGGGCGTTTTCCTGAATCTTTGCAGTAATTTCCGCTCCCGTTATCCCGTTAAAAGACCCCACGTCGCCGCACCTTACTTCTTCATCTCTATAGTCCATCTTAGAATTTGCCATCATCTTATGAAACTCAGCTTCTGTGATCTTTCCGTCAAACATCATATTAAGAAGCTCGTCAAAAGGTACGTCAAAAGCACCCACAAGAGAAACACCCGGCTGCCGCAGCTGTCCGATCTTCTCCCTTATGGTCATCTTTGCCAAAAGCTTATTAACTTTTTCTTCTGTCTTTTTTTCTTTAAACTTCATGTTAATCCTTCTCCTTTTTTCAATTTCAATTTATCCTTAAATGTGATAAACTATTGATGCTTAGTGCATACACACAATAATAATATATCAAACCACAAAAGGAGTTTCAATGAGTAGTCAGAATATAGACCTTGTAAACGGAAAATTAGGAAAGGAAATGTTTAAGTTTACCGTCCCCTTTTTCCTTGCAACGCTTTTACAAACACTTTACGGTACGGTAGATACCTTTACCGTAGGTAAATTTGCCACCACAGGCAGCGTTTCTGCCGTAGCTACAGGTGCCCAGGTACTTAGCCTTGTAACATTCCTTGCATACGGGCTTTCAAGCGGTGCCACCGTGCTCCTTGGTCAGAGCGTTGGCGCAAGGGACTATGAGAAATCAGCTAAGATAGTCGGCAACACCATAATCGACTTTTCGGTTATAAGTATCCTTTTTGTTGCCATAATGCTTATAGCACACAGACCTGTCCTTACTCTTTTAAACATTCCAAAAGAGGCGGAAAGCGAAGCCTTTAAATACTGCTTTATCTGCAGCCTTGGAATACCGCTTATAATCGGCTATAACACGGTATGTGCGCTGCTTCGTGCCATCGGAGACAGCAAGAGTCCCCTTGTATTTGTAGGCGTTGCCTGCGTTGTAAATATAGCAGGTGACTTTCTCCTTACAGGAGTATTTAACATGGGCGCGGCAGGCGTTGCCATTGCCACTGTTGTAGCACAGGGAGTAAGCTTTATCTACAGTCTGTTTTTCATACTTAAAAGAGGAATGGGCTTTGAATTCAAGAAAAAGAATATAAAATTTGACGGATATACCACAAAACAGATCTTTGCAGTGGGTATACCTATGGGTCTTCAGAGCATACTTATCAACATGAGTTTTATGTTCATCACTTCGATCATCAACTCAATGGGCGTATTTGCAAGTGCAGCCATGGGAATAGGTGATAAGATCATCAATTTTGCCTTCCTTATCCAGATGTCTGTTAGCTCTGCTCTTGCAGTTGTGGTTGCTCAAAATGTGGGCGCAAAGAAAGTAGACAGAGCCATAGATGCTGTAAAGATGAGCGTTATAGTATGCGTAGCCGTTGAATCGGTTTTCTGCCTGTTTTGCGAGCTTAAGCCTAACCTTTTACCATCGCTTTTTACATCCGATACAGAAGTAATAAGCATGGCAGGCCTTTATATGATGGCCTACAGTATCGATGCGGTGCTTACCGCCATTACTTTCTGTCTTTCAGGTTTCCTTAACGGATCCGGAAAGACTACCGCAAATATGATACAAAACCTTATCTCTACCTTCCTTGGAAGAGTTCCTGCAACGTATATACTAAGCAGGCTACCTGGTACAAACCTTTTTATAATAGGACTTGCAGCGCCTATATCGTCGCTTATGAGCATGGTAATGCTGTTCTTTATAATAAGACATGTACGTAAAAAAGAACTGCTTTAATATGCAAATGCTCTTTTCCTAAAAAACAGAATAAAGTATCATTCCGCAAACTCCGGCAGAAAGCATTACATATATCGGGTTTATCTTAAATTTTCTTAGCACAAAAAGCCCCGATGCAAAAATAAGGAGCGCCCTTATATCAACATGTAAGCTTCCTGCTGACACTGTTTTCTCACCAAAAACAGCAAGTAAAAATATGCCAAGGCCTGCTGATGCTATCATAGCTATAACAGCGGGTCTGAGGCCTGAAAGAACGCCTTTTACACTCTTTAGATCTCTGTATTTGTAATAAAAATGTGCAAGCGTAATAACTATAAAACAAGAAGGCAAAATACATCCAAATGTAGCAACAATCGCTCCTAATATCCCGCCTACCCTGATACCCACAAAAGTGGCGCAGTTTATGGCAATCGGCCCCGGTGTCATTTCAGCTATAGCCATAATATCTGCAAATTGCATGGAAGTAAGCCAAGGGTTAATATCCACCACCTGTTCTTTTATAAGTGGCATAGCGGCATATCCCCCGCCAATGCTGAATAAACCGATCTGTAAAAAACTTAAAAACAGTTTAAGATAAATCATCGCTCTTCTCCTTTCATTTTTCTTTCGCGTATCACAGAATCCATAACTCCGATCAATGCGCAGACAAGGATTATAACGATCACATTTACTTTAAAAAAGTACGAGGCCGTAAATGCAGCCGCCATCACAAGAAGAGGCAGTATTCTTTTTTGTTTGATAAGCGCGGATGCCATATTAATGACCACATCAAAAATAACAGCAGCAACTCCTGCAAGCATCCCTTTCATCGCCATACTTACTATCACGTTATCTCTAAATGCTTTATAAAATACCGAAATTACTGAAATGATAACAAGCGGAGGTAAAACCGTTGCTATAGCGCTTATAAGAGCACCAAGAAGCCCTGCCACATGATAACCAATTATTACCGAGGCATTTACAGCTACGGCTCCTGGGGAAGACTGTGCTATAGCCGTCAGGTCAAGCATTTCTTCCTCATTTATCCAGTGCAGCTCATCAACAAATTTACGCTTTAAAAGAGGGATTATTACAAAGCCTCCTCCAAACGTAAATGCGCTAACCCTGAATGTGGTAAAAAACAGCTTTAGATATTTGTCTTTCTTTTCTGTCACAAAGCTTTCCTCCGTATCTTATATTTACATAAAAGAAGTGCCTGCCCAAAAAGAACAAGCACTTCATTTATAAGGCTTACTTTACCTTTCACATACCGGCCTGTAACTAAGACCTTTGGCGTCAAGACGCTTAGCCGCCTTACTTCGCCCGGTTTTATTAAGCCTGTCTACATATTCCTCAAAATGTCCTCTTGCGTGGAAAGGTCCGCCCTCACTTAATACGACCCACATAGGATCTTCCGTGTATCTGCTGCTTTCCATAGCCTCATCATGCCAGTCAAGTATGATCTTTGCGCCCTTAGCGCAGATTTCAGGATATTTATCCTTTACATCGCATTGCTCATGTATATCTTCTTTAAGGTTAAAAAGCATCTCTTTATCAAAAAGATGATATCCGTCGTGGTAAGTGCGCATATATAGCCAGTCACCAAATACAGCAGAACGCTGGCATACATGAGCCATCTGTGAGATAACAAGGCTCTCTCTTCCGCAAGGTGTGCCTTCTTTAAGCGTTTTTGCAAAACTGATTCCGTCCCAGTATTCACTCTTTTGTACATCAAGAAGATCGCATAAAGTAGGAAGAAGGTCAAGGCTGTAGTGAAGCTCTTTATCTACAAGTCCTTTCTTGATACCCGGCCACTTTATGATAAAAGGGATATTACAGCAGGCGTGATCGGCGCTTCCGTGTTCCGCATAAATACCAAGCTCGCCGAAGTTTTCACCGTGGTCTGAAGTAATAATGATGGCAGTATCTTCGTAAATACCAAGCTCCTTTAGTTTATCAAAAATCTGCCCGACTAACAAGTCTGTATATGCGACGCCGCAGTCATATCCGTCGATTATCCTTTTAAGCCCCGCCATATCATCGGCTCTTCCCGGGTTACGAGGATATTTTGCGTCCTCATTGTCATCATACATGTTAAGTTCATTTAGGGTATGCGGTCCCACTGCTTCCTTGTGCTTTAAGAAAGTTTCTTCATCTATCCAGCACTTACTCATGTCGTCATCTTCAAAAGGATTGCCAAATTCCTTTGGTGCCCTGTAAGGTGTGTGCGGATCCCAAAGATGCACGTGTAAAAACCAGTCATTTCGACTAACCCCGTTATCATCAAGCCACTTAAGAGCATAAGGAATAACTTTTTCTCCGGACTCTCCGCCGCTTTCACCTTCATTGAAGGTCTCGTTAAAGCCTGCGCTAAACCAGAACGAAGAATGTCTTTCAGGAAACGTGCTTACGGAAGCTGTATACATACCGGCTTTTCTGAATATGTTGTTAAAATTGCCAACATCAAAAGGATCTTTAAAGTCACGGTCTCTTCCGTAAAGTCTTCTGTCTCCGGCCGTGCCGCCGTGGCCCACTGCTCCGTTCTTTATTCCAAACATACCGCTGATGAGGCTTGCTCTTGACGGAAGACAGGGAGCATCAGAGCAATAATACCTTTCAAATCTGGCACCCTCATTTGCTATACAATCCATCCTCGGAGTGGTATTTCTGTAGTATCCGTAACACCCCATGTGATCCGGACGAAGTGTATCTATGTCTACGAATAAAACCCTCATGTATCTGGTCTCCTCTTTACTTTAAATTACTGTAATCAGCGTCGGTGTAAGGTTTTCCTGCTTCCCAGTTGTCAAACTCAAGCTTGCTAAAATCAACACCTGCAAGTTCGCAGCCTGCCTGCCAGTTTTTAGTCTCTGCCTCTGCAAGCTGATCAAGAACCTCATCTACATTTTCAAAAGAATTTGAAAAGATTCCCTGACAGATATTTGCAAGGTTTGGAGTGCAGCCTGCAACAACGCCGTAAAAATCATAAAAACCTGTATCTCTTGTTGTAGCGATAGGAATAGCAACGCCTTCGCTTGCAAGTTCATAGTACTTCTTCATCTTCTCGTTTGTAAGATATTTTTCGTTTACACCTTTAATAACTGAGATATATGAACCTGCAGAAACAACATCTGCCTGATAGCTGTAGGTTTCTGTATCATATAAAGCTTCAATATATCTTGCAGCAGCCTCAGGGTGCTTTGTCTGCTTATAGATACCCATCCATGTTCCGTTTTCACCTGCTGCTGTATATCCGTTTGGTGAAGCCTTAGGAACTGCCATTACACTGTAGTGGAAGTCAGGATATGTGCTGTCCCATGCTCCGATACACCAGTTACCCTGCATAAGGAAAGCTGCCTTGCCCTGTGCAAAAAGTTCTCTTGCTTCAGGAGCTGCGATAGATGCTGTATCAGGATATACAGAACCGTCATTTACAATGTCGCTTATAAGCTTAGCTGCCAGCTTAACTTCAGGTGAATCGTATGGTGCTCTGCCGTTTACTGTAAGTGCTTCGTTGCTTACTGCGATCTTTCCGCCTGCAGCCTGAGCAAATGCTCTAAGCATAACATCGCATCTGTTTGCCTGGTTACCGCCCTCGATAAGGCCGTAAAACTCGCCGTTACCTTTTTCTGTAACAACCTTGCAGGCATTTCTGAACTCTTCAAAAGTAGTAGGAACTTCAAGTCCGCACTGCTCTAAGATATCTGTGTTATAGAAAATAAGAGAATGTGTCATACCTTTATTTTCAGGTACGGTATAAAGAACACCGTTTATTCTCTGCTTTCCTTCCTCTAAGGTTCCATCGATAAATGAATCGATAAACTCCTGTGAAACATAATCCTGCATAGGAAGATACCAGTCGCTTGCTACAGCTGTAGGAAGGTTCATATTTGAAGGCACAGGGAAAAGATCCGGTGCGTCTCCTCCTGAAATAGCAAGTACAACCGAGTTAGAGAACTGATCGATAGTCATGCATGAGTATTCGATCTTGATATCAGGGTTGTTTTTCATAAATTCTTCGTGGAATTTCTCTCTTGCGGCAGCTGTTGAATCTGACCAGTCGCATACACGAAGAACTATAGGTTCTGTAGTTTCTGTAGTCTTATTTTCTTCAGTCTTTTCACTTTCGCTTGTCTGTGTGTTTGTTGTTTTACCGGCATTATCTGAAGAAGCATTATTGCCTTCAGTTTTTCCGCATCCTGCAAGAGCTGCTACAAGTGCGAAGGTAAGTAAAACGCAAAGTAATTTTTTCATTTTCATTTTGATTCCTCCGATTTATTTTATCCTTTTACCGCTCCTGCCATTCCGTCTACTATCGCCTTTTGGAAAAGTATGAATAAGACGATTATAGGTATCATGGCGATTGCTCCTCCGGCACAGATTCCTGTCCAGTCAACAGTGTTTTCACCCTTAAATGAATAAAGTCCGACTGCCAGTGTTCTTGCCTTTGGGTTATTAAGAGTCAGTATAAGTGGAAGCTGAAAGGCGTTCCATGTCCAGACAGACTCCATAATAACTACTGTTGTTGTGATGGGTTTTGAAAGAGGCGCCATAACATTAAGATAGGTTTTAAAGAAACCGCATCCGTCCATTTCCGCCGCTTCGCAAAGCTCGTAAGGAACGGTCTTATAATAGTTTGAGTAAAGAAGAAGAAATACCACGTGTGCTCCTCCTGCTCCCGCTAGTATAAGACCTGTTCTTGTTCCCATAAGTCCGACCCTTCTTATGATCTGGTAAACAGGGATAAGTGTTGACACAAGCGGTATACATATTGAGGAAAGAAAAATGCCCATAAGTAGCTTGCTTCCCACAAAATTGTATCTGCCAAGTGCATAACCTGCCAGGTTCGTCATTATAACAACAAGGCAAACCGTGCATACAGTTACCAGAACCGAGTTTAAAAAGTAAGTTCCAAAAGAAGCTTTTCCCCAGACTCTTATATAATTTTCAAGAGTCGGCTTAAAGCCTGTAAGGGACAGCTGGTTGGTAAAGAATTCGGTACCGGGTTTTACCGACGAGACGATGGTCCATATCAGCGGATAAATGCTGATAAAAGACATTAATGCCAGAAAAATATGTGTCAGGATTTTTTTCATCTTGCTGTCTCCTTTCTTTGTAATTTACCTTTTATAAGATTTAAGATCACACCTATGATGATCACAACAAAACCAAATGTAAGGGATGCCGCCGAAGCGTATCCAAATCTTGGCATACCGATATCGGCCGTAAATGCCATTTTATAGATGTATGTGGCTATAACATCTGTGGCAAAGAAAGGACCGCCGCCGGTTAAAGTCTGAATGATATCAAATGCCTTAAGGGAATTGATTGTACAAAGTATCACGATAACTCCTGCAGCAGGCGCTATAACAGGAAGTGTCACGTAAAAGAAAAGCTTAATGGAATTTGCACCGTCAAGCTCGGCGGCTTCGATTATATCCTTTGATACGCCCTGCAATACTGCTAGCCAGTAAAGCATATATGTTCCCACATCTTTCCAAAGAGATACCAAAACAACTGCCGCAACCGCAAGCTTAGCATTTCCCATCCAGTTTACCGCTTTATCTACGATCTTAAGGGATGTAAGAATGTAGTTTACCGCTCCGCCTGTTGAAAAAATAAACGACATAACTATTCCCGCTACTGCCGCTGTTATAACAACAGGAAGAAAAAGGCAGGCTCTGTAAAATGTTTTTCCTTTTAGTTTAGGGCTGTTAAGAAGGCAGGCATAAAGCAGCGAAACGCTTACTTCAAGCGGCACCATAACAGCCATATATTTAAAGCTGTTTTTAAATGCAGACCAGAACATGGCGTCTTTCATCAGGTTCTTAAAGTTTGCAAGGCCAACATATCTCATGTCAGGAGTCATACCCGACCAGTCATGTAAAGAATAAATTACCGAACAGATAATAGGATATCCCTGAAAAAGGATATAAAAGATAAGTGTCAGAGACACAAAAGCCCAGCACCACAGATTTGTGGTTATGGTTTTCTTTTTTCTTGCCGTCATAAATCATTTCCTCTATTTCTTAAAACTTTTAATAAAGTCTGTTTAAGAAAAGGCCGTTTGGGATCGCGGCACTTTCTTAAAAGTTTTAACTAAGTCAGATTATACCCCAAAGGAAATGATCTGGCAAGTATTTTTTTATATTTTATACGTTAAGGTATAGCTGGCCGATGGCAAAATAAGCTGCAGCCCTTGCCCCGCGCATATTGTCGTAATCTCTGAAAATAAAATTAAGTTCATCTTCCTGCAAACTGAAGATCCTTTTCCAGGCTGCTTCTTTAAATACTGTCCTGTTATGCTCATTAGTCAAAAAGTAAGCATCGGCAACCACATTTCCGGGGTTTATAAAGTTTACCACATTTGCTACCGCTATTCCAAGATATGTCATAGCCTCATCAACTATTTCCATAACCTCCGGGTCGCCCTCTTCTATGCAGCTCATTATGATCTCATTTGTAAGTCTGCCTTCTTTTTCGATCTTCTTTTTAAGGTTCCTGCACCTGCCTGAAAGCACAGCTTCCTGGCATTTTTCAAATACAGCAAGCTCTGTGGCAAGTTCGTTCATCGATTTTTCAACGCCTTCAGGAGTTCTTGTTATCATATAGCCAAGCTCTCCCGAACCCACAGCATTTTGCGAAAGCGCCCTGTCATCAAGCATAAGCGGACAGGAAAGTCCTCTTGACATAAACAGATAAGCAAAATTGCCGCCGCCTGCAGGCGAATGCTTCATAGAATATCCGTATGCACGCACTCTTGTGTTATTATCTATTTCTACAGGTATATTGAGTCTTTTTTCAAGTTCTTTTTTAAAGGGTTTATTAAGCCAGGACTTAAACGGTCCATGTCTTAAGATACCGGTTTCGGGTTCTACAAATCCGGGTATACCAACACCTATGCCAACAAGCTTTTTTAGTTTCTCGCCGCTTGGCATAACCTCTCTTATCATCTTTTCCACCACATCAAGCATATGGTCGTAGTTTGTAAGGATAAGATCGTTTGAAACACTTTTGATCACATCCCCGTTAAGGTCAGTAAGTACAGCTCTTGTCTCGTATGCACCCATGTCAACGCCTATAGAAAAAGCCGCATCAGGCTTAAATCTAAGGATCATGGGTCTTCTTCCCATTCCTGTAAATGAGTCGTCGGCAGGAGCCTCTTCTATGATCTCATTTCTTATCATCTCGTTGATACTTGTAGAGATGGTGGCAAGAGTAAGTCCAAGTTCATCTGCAATAGCAGTTCTTGTGGCATTTTTTTGCTTATATATCAGGTTTTTAATAAATACCCTGTTTTTTCTTTTTGTCTCTAAAAGACTGTTCCCCTTTTTTTCAGCCATACTCACATCCCCCGTAATGAATATATTTTCGGTAATAAGTGATCAAGAAGATCTCTGTAGCCGCAGCTGCCTTCACTGTCGGAATTAAAGCAGATATTTTCGCGCATCCTTTTGCACCCTCCGTTGCAGATACTTATATATTTGCAAGAGCTGCACAAATCAGGAAGCGGCTTGCCATCCTTAGTCTTTGATGCGGCAGATCTTTCGTAGAGCGTTAAAACATCATCATTTGCAAGGTTTCCGATAAGGTACTCATCAAGGCAGTAAAAATCGCACGGAAAAGCCGATCCGTCAGCTTCAACTATTATCTGAGGACTGCATTTTCCGTCAATGCCGCAGGCCGTTCTTTTATTAAAAAGTACAAGATTTGCTATATCATCGATAAGCTTAATGCTTCTTACATCTCCGTTTTTAAAGTCTATATACCACCTGTCTGTTATGTCTTTATAAAACGCGGCAAACCTTTCAGGGCTTAAGGCGTAGTTATCGCCATTTTCTTTTTTTTCGCGATCCCCATCAGATAAACTTCCCAGGCACGGCGTAAACTGAACAAATTTAAGGTCGTTCTTTACAATAAATTCCCAGACTTTTCGCGGGTACTTTGCTATTTCATTCGTTAGTGTGCAAAGGATGTTAAATTCTGCGCCATGCTTTTCTAAGAGTCTGACTTTTTCAAGGACCATCTCAAAGCTTCCGTTTCCATCTGCACTTGCTCTTACAAGGTCGTGGCTTCCTTTGTGAAGATCAAGAGAAACACCCACTAAAAATCCGTTTTCTTTAAAAAACTCGCACCACTCATCGTTTAGTAACGTAGCATTTGTCTGTATCACGTAAGAAACCTTTACGTTCCTGCTTTTTTCTATATTAACATATTCGATAAAGTTTTTAAAAAAAGTAAGCCCTGCAAGCGTCGGTTCTCCGCCTTGAAATGCAAAGGTGACTTCATCATTTCCCGTAAGGGCGGAAAGCACATTTGTTATAACGGCTTTCATGGTTTTCTCATCCATAAGCCCGTAAGATCTGTTTTCTCTGATACCTGATTCATCCTCGTAAAAACAATACTTGCATTTTAGATTGCAAAGAGAAGATGCCGGTTTTATCATTACTGAAATGTGCTTCATTAAAAAAACTCCCATAAAATACGAAATACTATGGTTATTAGCATAATGTTTAAAGAAACTTTTGTCAAATGATATGTTACAGGCAAAGAAACAAAAAAAACAGCAGGAAGGATTTACCCTCCTGCTGTTTATCTTATTTATTTAAGAAATTCTTCTGCTGTTGCCATAAGCTCAAGGCTGTGCTCTGCGTTCATCTTCTCGCAGGCTGCTACGAACTTTTCAAGAGGAATGTCTGCAAGCTGCATCTTGGAGCCGCGTACATTTACGTTAACAGTGTTGTTACCTACCTCTTTATCTCCCACTACAATAACGTATGGATCTTTGTAGTTCTTAAACTTCTTGATCTTAGGGTTCATGTTCTTGTCTGAAAGATCGATCTCAGCACGGATGCCTTTCTCTTCGAGCATATCTGCGATCTTTTGTGCATACTCGTTATGATCTTCAGATACAGGAACGATACCTACCTGATATGGGGAAAGCCAAAATGGGAAGGCACCCTTGAAGTTCTCGATAACGATACCTATAAATCTCTCAAGTGAACCGTAGATAGCTCTGTGGATAACTACAGGCATCTCAAGGTTGCCGTCTGCATTTGTGTACTCAAGGCCAAAGTTGTGAGGAAGCTGGAAGTCAAGCTGGATAGTACCGCACTGCCACTCTCTTCCAAGGGCATCTTTGATCTGAAGGTCGATCTTAGGACCATAGAAAGCACCGTCGCCCTCGTTGATCTCGTATCCGCCCTCGCCGTATTTCTCGTCAAGGATCTCTTTAAGACCTGCCTCAGCCTTGTTCCAAACCTCGATATCTCCCATGAAATCATCAGGTCTTGTAGAAAGCTCTGCTCTGTATGTTACGCCAAATGTAGAGTAGATCTCATCTGCAATAGAGATGATGTCTGCGATCTCATCTTTGATCTGAGATGGCATAACGAATGTATGGTCATCATCCTGACGGAACTCCTGAACACGGAAAAGACCGTTCATCTGACCGGATTTCTCTTTTCTGTGGAGTACGTCATACTCGCTGTATCTGATAGGAAGCTCTTTGTATGAACGTGTCTTTCTCTTGAATGTCATCATGGCATTTG
>JAEEGF011360441.1_pt1 | contig 13940 bp, 9 predicted proteins | sample 9134171 | NCBI WGS metagenome assembly JAEEGF01 (sample SAMN16246542, study PRJNA631951) | gut metagenome | biome: gut microbiome; feature: rumen; material: AP-attached | host: Bos | place: Iran: Karaj | collected 2018-10
CGGTGCCAACCGCAAGCTCCCGAACTACAGCCAGATCGCCAAGGTCGAGGTGGTCCTCGTGCCTTTCGAGAAGACTCCGAAGATGAGTATCAAACGCTTCATGTACAAATAGACTGACAATTTGGCGGGAAACTGCCAGTGGAACATAAATTGAAGATAATACCGGGACCTCTTGACGGAGCGTCCCGGTATTTGTAAATTGTCACGCATTATGGAAAACAAAGGAAAAATAGGAGTAACCACCGAGAATATATTCCCGGTCATCAAGCAATTCCTTTATTCCGATCACGAGATCTTTCTCCGTGAATTGGTGGCGAATGCGGTAGATGCGACCCGCAAGCTCCAGGTGCTCGCATCCAACGGCGAGTTCAAGGGCGAACTCGGCGACCTCAAGGTCGAGATAGAACTGGACGAGAAGAAAAAGACCCTCAAGGTCATCGACCACGGCATAGGCATGACAGCCGAAGAGGTCGACAAGTACATCAACCAGATCGCATTCTCCTCCGCCGGGGAGTTTCTCGAGAAGTACAAGGACCAGAACATCATAGGCCATTTCGGTCTGGGATTCTATTCCGCCTTCATGGTGAGCGAGAAGGTCACCATTGACAGCCTTTCCTGGCAGGAGGGCGCAAAGGCCGTCAAATGGACCTGCGACGGATCTCCGGAATACAGCATGGAGGATGGCAAGAAGGCCGACCGTGGCACTGTCATCACCCTTTATCTCGACAAGGACAGTGACGAATTCGCGGCCAAGGGCCGTATCTCCCAGCTCCTTGGCAAGTACTGCAAGTTCATGCCGGTGCCGGTCGTTTTCGGCAAAAAGACCGAGTGGAAAGACGGTAAGGAAGTGGAGAAAGATGAAGACAACGTTATCAACAGCATTGATCCCATCTGGACCAAGGCCCCTTCGGAGCTTAAGGATGAAGACTACAAGAACTTCTACAAGGCCCTCTATCCCTTCGAAGAGGAACCCATGTTCTGGATACACCTGAACGTGGATTATCCCTTCAACCTCACCGGCGTTCTCTACTTCCCCAAGATCAAGGAGCGCATGGCCATCGACAAGAACAAGATACAGCTCTACTGCAACCAGATGTTCGTGACAGACCATGTAGACAACATAGTGCCGGACTTCCTCACCCTGCTTCACGGCGTGATTGATTCCCCGGACATCCCTCTGAATGTGAGCCGCAGCTATCTGCAGAGCGACGCCAATGTCAAGAAGATAAGCACCTACATCACCAAGAAGGTGGCCGACCGGCTGGAAGAGATATTCAAGGAGCAGCGCCAGCAGTTCGAAGAGAAGTGGGACAATCTGAAACTCTTCATCGAATACGGCATGCTGTCGGACGAGAAGTTCTGCGAGCGCGCGATGAACTTCGCCCTTCTGAAGAATACCGACGGTAAGTACTTCAGCTTCGAGGATTACCGCAAGGGAATCGAGACCGAACAGACCGACAAGGACAAGAAAGTAGTCTACCTGTATGCCACGGACGTGGAGGCCCAGTACGGGCAGATAGAGGCAGCGAAGAAGTTAGGATACGATGTACTGCTTATGGACTGCGAGCTGGATTCCCACTTCGTGAACCTGCTTGAGCAGAAGCTGAAGGATGCGCGCTTCGCACGCGTAGACTCCGACTCCGTGGATAACCTTATTCCGAAGGAAGACAAGGTGAAACCCGAGATGAGCGAAGATGACAAGAAGGCTCTGGATGAACTCTTCAAGGCAGTGCTGCCCGCCGGGAACGAGTACTATGTCGAAGCCGAAAACCTCGGCGAGACATCCGCACCCGTGCTGATCACCCGCAATGAATTCATGCGCCGCTACCGCGAGATGAGCGCCCTGGGCGGGGGCATGAACTTCTACGGCGAGATGCCGGAGTCGTTCAACATCAAGGTGAACATGGAGAATCCCCTGATTTCCAAGATCTGGGAAAGCAAGGACAAGGAATCCCCGCTGCTCCGTCAGGTGGTGGACCTGGCCCTTCTTTCCAACGGCATGCTGAAGGGCAAGGCCCTTGCGGAATTCATCGCCAGAAGCGAAGAGTTGCTGCAACGTTAGAGGCATGATCTGCATCTTCATAGTGGTTTATAACAAGGCAGTACACTATGAAACGATTTCAGATCTTTTTAGCGGTGGTTTTATCGGCAATACTTTAGTTAACTACAAAGCGGCGTCCCAGAAGGGCGCCGCTTTTTTTTGTATGCCGAATTTCCTATATTTGTAGTATCAACACTGCAATTATGAAAATACGCAATCTGATCCTTCTCCTTTCCGGCATCATGCTTCTTGCCGCCTCTGCCGGCGCAGATGCCAAATCTAAAAAGACCGTTATTCCCGCCGAAGTAAAAATGACCAAGCAGGTCCTCCAGGACAAGATCCGTGGGGCGTGGGCCGGGCAGGTCATAGGCTGCACATATGGAGGACCTACCGAATTCAAGTACTCCAACTTCATTCCGGATGAATATCCCATCGACTGGAATGAACATATAGTCAAGTGGTGGTATGATCATACCCCCGGTCTCTATGACGACGTGTACATGGACCTCACATTCGTCGAGGTTTTCGACCGTGAGGGACTCGATGCTCCAGTGGAATCCTTTGCGAAAGCATTCGCGAATGCAGGATATCCTCTCTGGCACGCCAATCTGCAGGCACGCTACAATATCCTGCAGGGCATCATGCCTCCGGAATCCGGTCATTGGAAGAACAATGCCCATTCCGATGATATCGACTTTCAGATAGAAGCGGATTATGCCGGCATCATGGCTCCCGGAATGATCAATGCGGCGGTCGGATACACCGATGATATTGGCCACATAATGAACTATGGCGACGGCTGGTACGGGGGAGTGTACGTGGCGGCTATGTATGCCCTGGCTTTCGTATCCAACGACATCCCGTTCATCGTCAGCGAAGCACTCAAGACCATCCCTGCGCAGAGCAGGTACTACAAGTGCATGGCGGACGTTATCAAATGGTGGAAGCAGTATCCGGACGACTGGCACATCACCTGGGCCCTTGCCAACGAGAAGTACGGCTACGACATAGGCTGCCCCAGTGGCTTCAGCTCCGCTTTCAATATCGACGCAGTCATCAACAGCGCCTACATCATTATAGGTCTCCTCTACGGTAACGGCAACTTCTACCGCACCATCGACATATCCACCCGCTGCGGCTACGATTCCGACTGCAACCCTGCATCCGCCGGAGGCATCCTGGGCACCGTTCTCGGCTTCAACAAGATTCCCGCCTACTGGAAAACGCCCATCTACGAGGTTGAGGACATGGATTTCAAATACACCGATATCTCCCTGAACCGTGTGTACAAGATGAGTTTCAAGCAGGCGCTCAAGGTGATCGAACTGAACGGCGGCAGCACCGAGGGCCCGAGCGTGACCATCAAGACCCAGAAGCCTCAGGCAGTGCGTCTGGAGCAGGGCTTCGAAGGCCACTGGCCGGTATCCAAGACGGATATCAAGAAGACTCCCTGGCAGATGGGAGATTATGCCTTCACCGGCAAGGGTGCCATCCTGACATATCATTTCACCCTGCCCAAGCCCTACAATGTGACGGACTACAAGGCAAACGTCGAGGTCTGGGTGGATGGCAAGCTCTACAAGACCGTCCAGCTGCCCACTGCCGGAAACGGCCAGACCCGCGAGATCTGCGGCATATGGGACCTCCCCATGGGCGAGCACAAAGTGGCAGTAAAGTGGACCAACAAGCCCGGCGACATCAACATGGTAGTCGACTGCATCAACGTTTTCTCCGATAAACCAGCACCCGTAAAGCACGTAGACAAATGAAAAGGATCCTATTAGCACTCGCTGCACTCGTTCTGGCGCTGCCCGCTTTCTCCATCAGTTCAAAGGCCGTATTCCAGGCCTTCCAGAACCCGTCGGATGCCTATCGGCCCTATGTGCGCTGGTGGTGGAACGGGGACCGCGTAGATGAGGCGGAGATCCGCCGGGAGCTGAATCTCCTGAAAGAAGCCGGAATCGCCGGCGTGGAGATCAATCCCATTTCCTTCCCCGGGCGTCCGGACGATGCCCTGGGCAAGAAATCCCTGGTCTGGCTCAGCGACGAGTGGATAGACATGCTCGGCGTGGCTTTCGACGAGGCGAAGAAGCTCGGCATGACCTGCGACCTTATTGTCGGTTCCGGCTGGCCTTTCGGCTCAGAAACCCTTCCGCGCGATGAGCGCGCCTCAGTGATCCTGACCTACTGCGACAAGGCCATGGGCGGGGCGGTGTACGACAAATCCCTCTTCCATGTCTATAAGGAGCTGGATCCAAAGGTTTCCATCCCCAATCCCGGGCGTGTGCCTGAGTTGCTTAAGGTGCTGCTGGTGCCGGATCCTATAAACGACCTCTCCGAGGCCCAGGACATCACCGACAAGGTGAAGAGGAACACCATCAAGATGAAGATTCCCGCCGGCAAGTGGCAGGTATATTATATGGTGAAGTACAACTCCTTCGCCAGCGTAATTAATGGCGCTCCCGGTGCCGCAGGCCCCATCCTGGACCATATGAACGCGGCCGCCGTGCGCAAGTATCTCGACCGCATGTCCGACCGCATCGAAGCTAAGCTGGGCCCTCTGTCCAACCACCTACGCGCCTTCTTTGTGGACAGCATGGAGCTCGAGGGAGCCAACTGGACGGGTGATTTCGCAGAACAGTTCAAGGCCCGCAGAGGCTACGACATCCTGCCCTGGCTGCCCTTCACCATGTTCAAACTCCGCCGCCTCGGCGAGGTCGAGGACTTCAACTACGGCTGCGCCAAGGGTGAGAAGTTCCAGAACCAGGTGAACCGCGCCCGCTACGACTTCGAGCTGACCAAGGCGGAACTCCTGGAAGAGCGCTTCTTCAAGGTTTACGAGCAGTGGGCTCGCGACCATGGCGTGAAATCCCGCGCGCAGGGCTACGGATGCGGATTCTTCATCGAAGAAACCTCCATGGGCCTCGACATCCCCGAAGGCGAGTCCTGGACAACCAACTGGCTGCGCCACGTGGTGGGCGAGGAGATGGGAGACGAAGACTACCGCCGTGGCCGCGGATATACCATGATAGACAAGTACGTATCTTCCGCCGCCCATCTTACCGGCAAGCGTCTGGTGAGCTGCGAGGAAATGACCAATACCTACAACGTGTTCTCCACCTCCCTGGAATACCTGAAGGTGGGCTCGGACATGAGCTGCATCTCCGGCATCACCCACTCGGTGTGGCACGGATTCAACTACTCACCCAAGGAAGCCCCCTTCCCTGGCTGGGTGCAGTACGGCAGCTACTATAACGAGAAGAACACCTGGTGGCCTTATTGGAAACTGCTGAACGACTACCGCGCCCGCATGGGTGCCCTGGTGCGCAACGCGGATATGTACACCGACATGGCCATCCTGCCCGCCAATGCCGACCTCTGGTCTACCATGGGCGTGCAGACAGAGCCCTTCCCGGTGAAGCTCAACATCCCCTATACCTCGCTGGTCTGGGAGGCCATCCACAAGAATGGAGGCGGTGCTGACTATGTGTCCGAGAGTATCCTGGCAGGAGCCACAGTCAAGAATGGCAAACTATGCTACGGCCCCAAGAAGTACGGGGTGCTGTTCACCGTCGAGGTGCGCGGCACGACCGTCGAGGCCATGGAGAAGATACGCGAGTTCGTGCTCGGCGGCGGCCGTGTGTTCTGCATAGAGGCCTATCCCGAGAAATCGGTTGGAATGCAGGATTTCGAGGCCCGTGATGCCCGCATCCAGGCAATCGTGGACGAACTCAAGAAGACCGGCCGCTTCATCCTTCTTCCCAAGCCGGAAGGGGACCACTTCCTGGAGTGGTACACGGATGTGGCTGCGAAGTACAATCTCCCTTCTTCTGTGAAGATTGGCACCCCCGACCGTTTCCTTCTCCAGAACCGCTATACCATGGATGACGGCAGCGATTTCTACTTCTTCGTGAATGCCAGCAGGCTCGAAGGCAAGTCCACCGACATTACCTTCCCCGCATCCATCACCAAGGGCCGTAAGGCGTGGATATACGACCCCGCCACAGGCAAGCGTCATCCGCTCAAACTGGATGCCTCCGGCAAGGTGCATTTCGACTTCGGCCCGTCCGAGAGCTTCGTATTCATGTTCAACAAGATGGGAGGCGAGGCTACTGCGTACAAGAAGCTTCCCGTATCTGGAGCAAAGCCTGTAGAAGTGAAGGACTGGGCGGTAACGCTGGTCAATCCTGAAGTTCCGGACGTGCCCGGAACCACCATGGAAAAGCTCGTGGACCTGAAGGATACCGAGGAGTATAAGAACTTCATGGGAACCGCCACATACACGGCCAGGTTCACGGTCTCAGGCGCCCTTCCGAAGTATCTGAACCTTGGCAAGGTGGGCTATATCGCAGAAGTCAGCATTAACGGCAAGCCTGCAGGCCTGCATTGGTATGGTGACGCCGTGCTTCCGGTCGACGGCCTGGTGAAGGCTGGGGACAATACCATCGAGGTGAAGGTTACGACTCTTATGAGTAACTATATGCAGACTCTCACCGAGAATCGCAATGCCCAGCGCTTCGTGCTCCGCCGGAATACGCCTCTCAAGCCCGCCGGCCTGATCGGTCCGGTGGTACTCTACTGATTCCGGTCTCTGATTGTGTCCGTGCGTGGAAAGCCGTATTTCACGCACGGACACTGCTTTAATTGGCATCCCGTGCGTAGAATAGGCTTGTTTACGCACCGGGTGTTTCGTCATTTCCCGAACAGTTCGGCAATTAGAGCTCTGTCCAACCTGAGCATACGCTGAATCTGTCCTTCCGATGCATTGTAATTCGAGCGAAGTATTTTTGCGAGAGATATTTTATCGTCTACAGGTAACATGGTAGGACGTACTCCTCCATAATTCTGTTTTGAAAGTAGAGTGAGAACTGCAAACATTTCTTCATCTGGTAAAACAACAGCATCTCCAAGACGTTTGGCTACCTCGGAATATGCTTCATAATTCTTGGTTAATAATGAGAAATAGTGATGGGCATCTCTAAACACTGCCATCCCTGTTTTAGAGCAATAGCAAGCTGGTGAGATAATATCTCCTGATACAATATAATCATCTGGTAAAGATGCTGCCCTCCCTTTGCAAATCATACGTTTTTTCAGGTCCGGCAAGTCTTTGTATTTTATGAAAGACGAAGGATCGAGGCTTTTCCCCCAATACAAGTCTCCGCTACCCCATGGGTATGAGTAAGGGGTGTAGGAATTATTGGCGACATATCCATTCCGGTTAACATAGCAAATCTCTATTCTGAGTGTCCGGAGGTCCAAAATAGGAATGGGTGTCGAACAGGTGAATCTGCTCAAGTCCACATATCGTCCCTGCGAAGAATAGTAGCGTTTCAATCGTTTTTTAATTGACTCGAAGAATAAAATGCAATCTTCTTCCGATCCCTTCAAGATAAAATGCAGGTGATTGCTCATCACCTCAAATGTGATTATCTTAACAGGGGAGACCGCAGCAACTATAGCGATTGTATTCATGATGAAGCGATAATCATCGATAGTCTCAAACAATAGTTCTGTGAATTGGCCGGGTGTGCATAGGTGCCAGAAAGGACCTTCTCTCAAGAAGAGAGCTTCACATTTCCTCTCTATTTCAGAATAATTATACTCTCGTTTTACAATCATTGTTTTTTCTTTAATCCCAAATACCAGAGACCCTCTGAATGTCCCAGTTTCCGCAGACACACTTGGTATTCCGGATTCCACGGACACAATGGGTGACATTCAATGGCCAAGATAGAAACAATGACAGAAATAATGGGGGTACAACAGTAGGTAAAAACTAAAATATAAAGTTTCCGTGCGTGAAACATTAATATCTACGCACGGAAGACGTAAATCCAAGCCCTCCGTGCGTAAAAAGTGGCCATTTGCGCACGGACACCACTTAAATGACATCCCGTGCGTGGGAAGCTGTATTTCACGCACGGGAGTATACTTTCGCGCAAGGAGACTGGCTTCTCGTTCCCGGGAATATTCTTTTGCGCTCGGGGCGCTTTGTACTATAGCGCGAGTTTATGTGAGCCGGGGGAGAGGCGCTGGAGGCGGCCGCGAGTGTCGGTGACGACTGCGGTGGTGCCTTCGGGGACGGTGATGACGGCATTGATGCGGCGGCCGCGTCGATCCAGCGTAACTTCTATCATGCCGTAGACGGTCTCCAGGCCGCACTCGATATGCTTGAGGGAACCCATCCGGGGCCGTACGGTGAATTCCCTGAATCCGGGTTCAAGGGGCTCTATGCCAGCCAGGCGCTGGCTGCAGAGGATGATGCCGTGCCCGCTCCAAGCATGGTTGCTGGAATTCTTGAGTCCGCGGTGCTCCCACAAGGTGCTGTAGCCGTTCATCACCTGGGGGATGTATTCGCAGAGACGGGCCAGGGCGAGGTCGGGCCTGCCCATGACGAAGAATGCGTCGATCACATAGCGCATGAAATAGGTCTCCGCTTCCTTGCGTTCTGCGAGGACTTTCAGGATTGCATCGTACTTGTCCGGTCCGGCTAAGCCCGAAACCACGGCGAGGGCTTGAACGCGGTCATCCGCGGGCCCGTCATAACCCGGGGTCTTGTAGCAGCTGCCGGTCCAGAAAAGCCGGTTGTAGGATTCTTTCAGGCGGTCCATCATTGCCTCGTCCGAGCCCACGTCATCTATTTTGCCCAGCTGCCCGGCCAGGTCCCTTTCGCCCTTCAGGGCAAGGTAGTACCACGGGTGCAGCAGGGCTACCCTGTCGATATCGCGGCCGGCATCGGCCCAGTTCCAGCCATTGGTTCGCTCCAGGGGCAGATCGTCGGAATCCACCACCCAACTCTCGTGGAGATACCTGTGCAGGGCGGGATATACCTCGGGGATGAAGGCATCGTCAGCACTGTAGAACCAGTAATCGTGGAAGCCGTACCATCCGGCGGCGGCAAGGCTCTGCTGGGCGAGTTCCCTGTACCAGTTGGAGCATGGAACGGGAGCGTACAGGCCTCCGTCCGGGGCGGCCCAGTTCGCGAACTCGATGAAACCCTTGCGGGCCAGTTTCCAGGAAGACGGACTCAGTGCGTAGAACGCCTCCATCATCTCGTGGACCTCGTCTCCTATCCACTGTGCGCGTTCGCGGTCGGGGCAGTCCATCCAGGTGTCCCGCATGCAGATGTATGCCGTGCGCTGAGCCTTCTGCCAGTATTCGTTAAGAAGGGGATCGTCGCAGCGGAACCATCCGCTGAAGGAGGTGTCGTAGCCGGTTTCGCGGAACTGCACTTTGCTGATGGTAACTCCCTGGGGGACAATGTAATACATGTACTCGCCATTCAGCCAGGGCAGATGCTCGTAGACCTGGGAACCCCCGCGGGTAACATACTCTCCACTCACGCATTTAGCCCCGCCAACGGCATCGTGGTCGGTGACCAGCCGGATGGTCTTGCCGGCGCTGGCATCCAGTTCCATATAGGGGGAGAACTGGGCGTTGTAGGGGAGATGGCAGATGAGCGTGTCCCCGCTGCGGCGCACCTCGTCATAATCCTTCAGTCCATAGTCTTTCCAAAGGGGAATGGGGCGGGGGATGAGCTTTCCGAGCGGAGCCTTGCCGGGCTCGATGGCAAGTTCGAAAGCGCTGCCCATGCGTTTGGAAGTGCCCTTGAACCAATCGGGGTTGAACTTGCGGGCATCATAACGCACGTTGCTTTCGCTCAGGCGGTAGTTCGGGGCTTCGCCGGATGCGGAGCCATAGGCGAAGTGAACGCATGCATCCCAGCTGGAGTCGGAGAGTATCTCCACGCCGCCGCCCACAGCTTCGAATAATAGCGCGCAGATGCCGCTGCCCATGTGGCTGAAGCCGCTGCGTCCGAAATACCACACCAGGACGGAGATGACGTTCTCTCCCGTTTTAAGGTATGGAGCGATGTCCACTGTGTCGTAATAGCCGTCTCCTGGGGCCGGGCCGCGCTTGAGGCCGCCTTCGAGGACCACAGTTTCGCCGTTGATCCATAGCCAGTATTTACTGTCTGCGGCTATCCTGGCCGGCAGCTCGGCGGGAACGCTGCCGATGGTTACCTTCTTCTGGAAGGCGATCCAGGTGTTGGCATCGCTGGGGCTGTAGGCGCGGGAAATCCAGCGTGCTTTCCATGTGTCTGCTGAAAGTTGCAGCGCTGCGAGGAGCAGCGCTGCAACCAAAATGAATCTTTTCATCTATTCGCGGGTGTCGGTGAAGCAACCGTCATTCACCACTTCGCTGTTCACGGCTTCGTAGAACTTGCCGGGCGTGGCGGGGTTGCGGTACAGGACCTTGACGAGCTTGATGTTCTTGCAGTTCTCGAAATAGAACAGGGTGGGAACGGGTGTGCCCTCGGGGAGGTAGCCCTTGTCCTTCTGGTCTTTGTAGCTGGCGAGCACGAGATCCGCACGGCCGTCCACTACACCGTTTCCGCGGGTGGCGAAGATGCGCACGTTCTCAACGCCGATGGCATTGAAAATGGCCTTCTGGCCCTTGTAGCCGTAGATGCTGTCGGTGCCGATGATGTCGGCGGCCGCATCGAGACGGATGTTTACGCCGCTGCGGAGATTCACGGCTCCGGTGAGGTAACGTCCAACGCAGAAAGTGAGGGTTCCACCGCCTTTTTCGGCAATGAAATCGATTGCTTTCTGGATGCTGGTGGTATTGTCGATCAGACCGTTACTCTTGATGCCGAAATAAGAGGCATTCCATTCCTTATTGTTCTGTGCGAGCGCGCTCACGCACAGGAGAGCAGCTGCCGCTATTGCTATGATCTTTTTCATTATTTCTTGTTCTTGAATTTCTTGACGTTGTTGGTGACGATCTGCTTCTTTTTCTTGTCGGCGCCGGGCTGATCGATCTTCACGCCCTGGAAGTTGAGGCCGACCACGTCATCCGCGACGATGGCGGGACGGTAATCCTCTCCGGCAACGCTGACCTTCACGTTCTTGAATGTCACGCCTTCTGCATGGCGGATATAGAATCCCCAGGCGGGAAGCTCCTTCCAGTTGGAGAACTCAGGATAGCTCTTTTCGAGTTCGGGAATGGCCTCGAGTTCGGCCTTGGAACTGCCGCGGTAGGCGTAGTCCTTATCTGCCTGGCCGGGATATACTATCTCTATATTCTCGAGGGTGATGTTCTGGATAGGTATGCCTGGAATGCCCTGGATGCCGCTGGGGCACACGTTGCGGGGCAGATCCTCCACGGGGCCTTCATACATGTAACCGGCGTCCGGTTTGTCGAAAGGAACCTCGGCATACACGTTTTTGATGACGATATCCTTCATGTAAGGAGTCTGCTCCTGACGGCGGCGGGAACCGGTGCGGATGAAGATGGGGTTGCCGGTATGCAGGCTCTTGAGGCCGTCGATGACCACATCTTCGATCTGTGCTCCGTCCACGGTCGCTATGGTGATGGCTGAACGGTAGGTGTCTACGATCTCCATGTTATGGAAGCGGAAATGTTTGAACTTGCCGAGAGTGTAGGTGCCGAACTTGATTCCGTTGGCACTGGACCGTCCCCAGCAGTTCTCCACGAGGATGTTCTCGGAGAGGCCGTCCTTGCTGTGGCTCTTGAAGCAGTACACGTCGTCCGCGGCATCGAACCTGCAGTTGCGGATGATAACGTCGGAGCAGTCCACGATGTCGATTCCGTCGTTGTTCCAATACGACTTGGCATCTACTGAAACACCGTCCACCAGGATGTTGCGGCACTTGTCGTACTGCTGGTTCCAGGATGCGGGGTCCTTGAGGGTGATGCCCGTGATGGTGATGTTCTCGCACTTATAAAAGTGGAGGTTCTCGGGCCGCTTGCCTTCCTGAAGGCGGTCCAGTTTGAGGGGATCGTCGATCAGGCCGAGATGGCAGTAGTCCACGCCCTTGGTGGCCACCAGGAAGCCGCGGCAGTTGATTTCACCCTTGCCGGTGATGCCTATGTTCTTCTGGCCGATGGAGAAGATCATCGAAGTCCACTTAGCTTCCGGATCCTTGATATAGTCCCAGGGATTCAGGGATCCGAGGATTCGCGCACCCTCCTCGATGTGCAGGGTTACATCGTTCTTGATGTAGATGGTGCCGGTGACGAAATCGCCGCCCTTGAGTATGAGGCGTCCGCCTCCGTGGGTGGAGATGTAGTCGATTGCCGCCTGCAGGGCCGCCGTGTTAAGCGTTTCCCCGTCGGGCCTGGCACCGAATTCGGTGGCAAGGTAATCCTTGGCGCCCGCCTGCACCGCGAATGCGGAGGCTAGGACCAGGACGGATACGATTCTGAGTAATTTCTTCATCTTATGCTATTTTAGTTTATAGATTTTTACTTTGTTGAAAACGGTCTGCTTCTTTCCCTTGGGAGCGCTCTTCTGGACTATCGTGAGACCCTTCAGGTCCAGCCCGTTCACATCGTCCGCCACCAGGGCGGGGCGGTAGTCTTCGTCTTCCACCACTATCTTCACATTCTTGAAGGTGACGTTGTCGGCGTGGCGGATGTAGAATCCCCATGCGGGAAGCTCCTTCCAGTTGGAGAACTCCGGATAGCTCTTCTCGAGCTCCGGGATGGCTTCCAACTCTGCCTTGGATGTTCCTCGGAAGGCATAATCCGGATCGGCCTTGCCGGGGTAGTGTATCTCCACATTTTCAAGCAGCACGTTTTCGATGCGGAGCCCGGGAATGCCCTGGATGCCGCTGGGGCACACGTTGCGGGGGAGATCCTCTACCGGGCCCTCGTACATGTAGCCCGCGTCCGGTTTGTCGAAGGGAACCTCGGCGTACATGTTGCGGATGGTGATGTTGCGCATGCACGGGGCGGCTCCGGCATTACGGCAGCCGGTGCGGAGGAAGATGGGATTGCCGGTATTAATGCTCCGCAGGCCGTCCACCTCGATGTTCTCGATGGTGGCACCGTCCACGCTCGCTATGGTGATGGCGGAGCGGAAGGTGTCGTAAATCTCGATATTCTTGAACTTGAAGTTTCGGAATGTGCCCCGGGTGACCGTGCCGAACTTGATGCCGTTGGCGCTGGAACGGCCGCGGCAGTTCTCCACCAACACGTTTTCGCTCACTCCGTAGGCTACGTGGCTCTTGAAGCAGAAGACATCATCGGATGCATCGAAATCGCAGTCGCGGATGATCACGTCGGAGCAGTCCACCACATCGAGCCCGTCGTTGTTCCAGTAGCATTTGGAATCCACCTTCACGCGCTCGATGAGCAGGTTCCGGCACTGGTCGTACTGCTGGTTCCAGCTGGCCGGGTTCTTGATGGAAACATCCTGCACGGTAACGCCGTTGCAGCGGTAGAAGTGTATGTTCTCCGGGCGGATTTCCGCGCTCACGCGGTCCAGGCCTAGCCTGTCGTTAACCACGCCCTTGTGCACGTATTCCACTATCTTGGTGCCCACTTCGAAGCCCTGGCAATCGATGTCCCCGGAGCCCGTAAGTGCGATGTCATGCTGGTCTACGGCCAGCAGGAGGGCCGTCCATCGGGCGACGGGATCCCGCACGTAATCCCAAGGATTGGGGGATCCTAGCAGGCGCGCCCCGGCGCTGATATGGAGGTCTACGCCGGATTTCAGATAGAGGGATCCGGAGAGGAAATCTCCTCCGGAGAGGATGAGCCGGCCGCCTCCGTTTGCGGAGATATGATCAATGGCCGCCTGCAATGCGCAGGTGTTCAGGGTAGTGCCGTCGGCGCGGGCTCCGAAATCCGTGGCGAGCCAGTCGCGGGCTCCTGCTGTGAAAGAAAGCAGCATCGCTGCCAGGGAGAGTGAAAATATGCGGCTTGTCTTCATACTTCCTACAAATTTAATCGCAAGCGGACAAAAAAGCAAAAAAAATTAGGTAACTTTGGGGCAAGATGATAACCGATCTTCCCTACATTTTGTCGTATCGTGAACAGCAGCAGCTGTTTTTGTTCGACTGGAACTATATTGCAGACATACTAT
>JAEEGF010394570.1_pt1 | contig 13939 bp, 10 predicted proteins | sample 9134171 | NCBI WGS metagenome assembly JAEEGF01 (sample SAMN16246542, study PRJNA631951) | gut metagenome | biome: gut microbiome; feature: rumen; material: AP-attached | host: Bos | place: Iran: Karaj | collected 2018-10
CGAGAAAGCCAGGTTTAAAATCATTAAATCACTTCCAAAACATGAGATGTTTGAGGGAGAAAAAGTAGATTGCTGGCTGATGGAATTAGCACTGTAGATTCCCGTTTGTTGGGATAAGGCGATAGTAAGATATACCCGAAGATAAATGAGTTTTGAAATTTTTTCTGTAAAAAAGAATCTTCTATGATAATTTGAATTTATGAGGGATGTAGTCAGATATGGCTACATCCTCTCAAACTTTTGTGACATTTCATCTATGAATCTCATCTATATTTTTGGCAATCTCATCAAATACATTCTTTGCACTGATTTTTTCATGAAAACCAACAAATGCACCCGCGTGGACTTCAACCGAAAGCTCTTTTCCGTCGACTGTAATGGTGCCGCGGCAATCTCTGACTGTTGAAGCAATTTCCTCTGCATGTGCCGGATTGCTGGTGTTTGTAAACACAACAAACTCATCGCCACCTATCCGCAGGAATCCTCGCCAGTGAGCTTATTACAGCTTGTCTTGGAAGTACGGAGTATGTGCTTCTTGGGGTATAGAAGTGCAGATAAAATATGGGCTATGCTTATTTGCCTCTGATAATATTATTGCAGGCTGTGATGAACTCCTTAAGATCTTCGTAGAGTTGATCTATGCTTTTAGGATCTCCGTCGCCTAAAGCTTCATTGGCTTCAATAAGATTCTCATAGAATTCTGTACATCTTGCCCCTTCAGAGGTGTAGTAGTCTTTAAGTACAAAATAGTCTACATAATAATAGGGAAAATTATTATCGAAATTGTTGCCTATATCTGTGCCATAGGCATACTCGTTGGCATACCCAATATGGTCACCCATTTCCTTTATTTCTTCAGGGAAACCGTCCTTGGCGAGGGTCTTCTGAACCCAATGTCCGAGCCTTTTTGCCTCATCACGGATTGAATCAGGATGCTTTACAGGATTTGTTGCTCTGTATTTGTCCAGAATATCATCTGCCACAAGCCCCCTTAAAGGGTCGGTATCTGCCGAATACGATGCCGCTGCTGATGCATCTTCCGGCACTACCTTTATGCTTACCGGCTCAACACTGTAAATGTCATATTCCCCCATATCCTCAGTATAGATAAAAGAAATCTCAAATTCTTCATAAATATTGGCCTTAATATACTCTTGCTGTTCGCTGGTCATATTTTCAAGAGAGATCATGTGGTCAAAATTAAGATCATAGTCGGACTCATCAAATGAAAAGTAATAATAGCTTTCATCACCTATCTGATTAGAGGTCCATCCGCGGAAAGAGTACTCCTTACCAACTTCAGGGAGCTCACTGCTATCGGTTGCTTCCAAAGAGGCGCTTTCGGAACTCTCATTATCTGCCGAATCTGAAGTTTCAGCAGGAGTCGCATCCTCTTGCTCGGGCATATTCTCAGGCTCATTCTCAGGCTCATTTTCAGGCTCATCCTTGGAATTTGTTACCTCTTCGGACCATTCCGTCTGATTCTCTGTGACAGTTTTACCTTCATTGTCCTGGTTCTCTTTTTTCATTTCTATTGTTGTACCATTGTTGGCATCAGCCTTTTTCATCAGTCCACAGCCATTTAATAACATGGTTGTTGCCATCACTGATGTAAGTATTCTTAAGGTATTCTTTTTCATAGCATCTCCTTCATTTATCGGTCTTTTTTTAGAATGTGTGTTAGACACAACCGAGATACATTATACATTGAAGGCTGATTTCTTGAAAATGATGAATAAGAGTGGTATATCATAAATATATATCAGCAGAATATAAGCGACTAATGATTTATAATCTGCTGAAATATATTCAAAAAGGTATGTTTCAGCAGATTATAGAGGAGTGAACCATATGCGCATAATTGCGTACTGATCGATTTTTAAACGACTTCAACTTCTCTATTATATAAAAAAGGTGACCACACCAATATGTGATCACCTTTATCTATCCAAATAATTTTATTTGATTTCCATTAGTATTTAAATGTGAAGCTGTAGGATTCTCCTGCATTAACAACTGAGCCATCTGACTCTGTCACAGACAAGGTTGCATCAAGTGAGAAGTGGCTGATAGAACCCTTTACTGTACCGTCTTCGCTTGTAAAAAGTATATCATCACTGTCGGAGCCATCCTCAATTGTTCCATAGCCACGGAGCTCCTTAGAATCATCAATGTGAACCAGAACGTCATAGGAGCCGCCTTCCATGCCTTCTGTAATGATGAGATAGCTGTCTCCTGCATAATCACCGTAGTAGCCACAGGGTGTGTTATCCGGGAAAGAGAAGGTAACATCACCTATGATGTCAGCAAGGGTACTTGCAAGACTATAGGCATTTTCCTTGTAACGCATAGCTTCATTGTAGGCATAGACTGAAGAATAGATTGAGCCATCTACATATAAATAGCTCATCTTTTCAGCCATGGAGGGGACATACTTCTCCCAATTCTGATATTCCGTGAAAATACTGGGGTAGTTATCAGGATCCTTCTCCTGCACTCTTGAAAGCAGGCTTAATGATTCTTCCTTCCATACCAATGTACCCCATTGACTAAGCCAGTTCATGGCGGCCTGGTCAGGCGCATTCATTCTAAGCTCGTCATACTTATTGTATATCTCGTTTACGCTTGCCAGCTCATCTGAAAGTGAATCTGAAACAGCACCCTCTATTTCACTTTTGATCTGAGCTGAGTAATCCTCGGCTAATTCTGTGCTGGAAGCTTCGTCTGTTCCATCCGCCTCGTCTGTTCCAGCATTTGCAGTATCTTGTGCTGGTGCATCTTCTTTGGATGCTTCATCTGCCAAATCTTCTGGAGTTGTTGCTTCGCCTTCCGATCCCTCTTCGGTTGCAGAAGCTGTCTGCTCGTTTGTATCAATTTTCTCAAATAGTGTATTGTCGCTTGCCGGAACGTCAGCCTCGTTAGAACATCCCCCTAGCAGCATCGCTGCTGCAATAATCGATAGTATTACTCGCTTTTCCAAAATGATTCCTCCTAAAACTTTTTTTCTTTTAAAAAAAGAATTTACCACATAATATCAAAAGCGTCCACCAAGAAGATGGCTTTGTCCAGGGACTTCTTTATCCAGGGACTTTTGTATACCCATATCACATTGCAAAAAATATAGATGAGATTCATAGGTGAAATGTTACAAAAATGCGAGCCCTTTCAACCTTGAGCCACATTTTAAGTCAAATAGACGTAACCTTTCACGAATTACAGACTACAATTTTCATTCCCTTTGCACCAGAATGCTTTCTAAGCATAAAACTGAATGAACTTTTTCAGGGATAAAAGTATAAAGGAAGAGATTTAAATCCTTTTATGCTTGCTTTTTTTCATCCGGAATTCTTCTATATTTGTTTATTGGCGTAACACAAACGAAATTGCGTCAACTTTTATATCTGGGCACTACGTCGATTTATACTATTTTTCTCCAACAGGTTGAACCCGTCCCCAACGCACATGTCCTCATTCTGGTTGTATAATTATCAACAAAGAGACATTGACACCGTATGATTAAGAGGAGAAAATGAAGATATCCACGTAAACCAGTAGCGACGTTATCTATTGGAGGTGAAATTCATGAAAATTCTCGAAGATAAGATTCTAAAAGAAGGCAAAGTATTCCCCGGTAATGTTCTTAAAGTTGATAGCTTCCTAAATCACCAGATTGATGTAGAGCTCATCGATAGATTGGGTGAGGTTTTTTATGAAAAATACAAGAATAAGAATATTACCAAGGTGCTGACTATAGAGGCATCGGGAATTGCGATAGCCTGCGCAACTGCAAGGCTCTTGGAGGTTCCGGTGGTCTTTGCCAAGAAGACGCAGAGCCTGAATATCGGGAATGATGTCTATGTGACCAGGGTTAGCTCCTTTACTCATGGCAGAGACTATGATGTGACGGTTTCCAGGAATTATCTTACTAAGGAGGATATTGTTCTTCTGGTGGATGATTTTCTTGCTATCGGCAATGCCATGAAGGGGCTTATTGAGATATGCGACCAGGCGGGAGCAGGGATTGCAGGTATCGGAATCTGCATAGAAAAGGGCTTCCAGAAGGGCGGTGCCGATCTCAGGCAGATGGGCTATGATGTCACTTCACTTGCAATAGTAGATGGAATGGAAGATGACGGAACAATTAACTTCAGAGAGCAGGAGGAATAATTAACGATTTTTTATTTTAAATTCAGCGTTTTTTAATAATTGGTATGTGTGAATTAACGTATCATTATTAGCAGAAGGACTTAAAAGAAAAGTTCAAATGAAGGAGGTCAAAATGAACAGAAAACTATTGTCTTTTTGCATGGCGCTGGTTCTTACTGCGACTTTAGCTGTACCTACCAGGATGGTTACAAAGGCTGAAGTGGATGATACAGAAAGTGCTGTATCTGAAAATGTTATTTCTGATAATTCAGGGTCCACCTATATAGTTAAAAAAGGAGATTATCTTGAGAAAATCGCCAAGGAGCAGCTTGGTGACAGCAAGAGATGGAAAGAGATCTACGAGCTTAATAAAGATCAGATAAAGAATCCCAGCATGATAAGAGAAGGCATGGAGTTAAAGCTTTCTGCAGATGGCGAAGATGCCGAGGTTAAAGAGGATGCTGCGGAAGAGAAGGCTGAAAAGGTCGAAAAGACTGAGGAAGCCAAGGACGATAAAAAGGACGAAAAGGTAGAGGAGTCCGAGGAAGAGAAGAAGGACGAAAAGGCTGAAGAAGCCAAAGACGATAAAGAAGAAAAGGACGAGAAGGTAGAGGAGTCCAAGGAAGAGAAGAAAGACGAAAAGGCTGAGGAAGCCAAGGACGATAAAGAAGAAAAGGACGAGAAGGTAGAGGAGTCCAAGGAAGAGAAGAAGGACGAGAAGGCTGAGGAAGCCAAAGACGATAAAAAGGACGAAAAGGCTGAGGAAGCCAAGGACGATAAAGAAGAAAAGGACGAGAAAGCAGAAGAGTCCGAGGAAGAAGATAAGGAAGAAGCAGAAGCCGCAGAAGAAGAGAGTGAAGAAGATAAGGAAGAATCAGCCGAAGCTGAGCTTCAGTACTGGGCTGAGGATTCACCTGTAGCTGCAGCGATCGTTGAGTACGTTAAGGACGTTACAGATGAGGATTCTGCAAATTATATCCCTGTTGAGGATAGAATCGCTGTTTTCGATATGGATGGTACATTAATCGGTGAATTATATCCTTCATATTTTGAGTACATGCTGTTCATTCACAGAGCGCTCTACGATGAGAATTATAAGGCTCCCGCTGATATGAAGGAGTTCGCCCAGGCGCTTGAAAAGGGCATCTACGATGGTAAGCTTCCTGAGGGCAATGAGCTTAAGCATGCGAATTTCGCAGGTGCTGCCTATGCCGGAATGACTCCGCAGGAGCTCAAGGATTATGCCAAGGAGTTTATGAAATCTGAAGCTGATGGATTCACCAACCTGACAAGGGGAGAGGCTTTTTATAAGCCGATGGTATCACTTGTTGAGTATCTGGATGAACATGATTTCCAGTGCTATATCGTAAGTGGTTCAGACAGAACAGTCTGCAGAGCAATTATCAAGGATACGCTTCCGATTCCTGAAAACAGGGTTATCGGCATGAGCTACACCATGGTTGCATCAGGCCAGGGCGATACTGACGGACTTGAATATGTTTATTCTGAGGATGATGATGTGATCCTTGGCGGAGAGCTTATCATCAAGACTATAAAAATGAACAAGGTTAGCGCTATTGAGCAGGAAATAGGCAAGGTTCCGGTTCTTTCATTCGGAAACAGCTCAGGTGACGTTTCAATGGCACAGTATGTTGTGAATAACGACATGTATGAGAGCAGAGCATTTATGGTTCTGTGTGATGACCTTGAGCGTGAGCATGGAAACATGGATAAGGCAGACAGCATGAAGAAGACATGCCTTGAGCGTGGATTTATGCCTATTTCCATGAAGGATGACTTCGGAACTATATATGGCGACGGCGTTGAGGCAGTGCCGTATGGCGAAGAGGAAGCAGAGGAGGATGCAGCGGGCTGATAGGAGTTTCCTAAAAAGCGTGCAAATTCAATAAAAACGGCATTAAGCCGGGTAGTACTTAAGTAAACTCTTACTTAGTATTACCCGGCTTTACTAATGAAACGGTTGCAAAATGGCTTTTGTTTGGGACGAAAAAAATGGTATATTGGATAGCGTATGAAAAAAGCTTAGGAGGAAGACTGGAATGAAAGACAAGAAAATTATTAAGCATCGAATATTAGACCATAATTATGGTTTTGGGATAGTATTGCTCACTGTATTGGCATTTATACTGATGCAGATATTCGGAGGGGTGATAGGATCCATATTTGGATTTTTGACTGTATTTGTAGATTATACCAAAGTGATTTCTATGAATACGCTGATGACAATTATCACTGTTGTAGCTGCATTTCTTATGCTGGCGCTTCACAAGAGATGGTTCTATCCGGAGTTCGAAGGCAACCTGAAAACCAGTAATAATCTCGGAAGATGGCTGCTTTTAACCTTGGGAATCCTTTTGCTGATCGTTGTTCCGGATGCTATTGCTATGGTGATAAACGGAAAACCATTTGCAGCGCCTACATTAACATCTATTTGCACTTCTTTAGTGGCAGGTACTAGCGAAGAGGTAGCTTTTAGAGGCGTTCCCGGATCATACGGTATGAGACAGATAAACGAAGGTAAAAAGATTCCGGTTGTAGTGCTTATTACATCAGTACTGTTTTCACTTATGCATGCTACCAATCTGTTTGCAGGAGCATCATCATCAGCTACGCTTGTTCAGCTGGTTACAACCCTGGGAATGGGAGCGTTATTCTGTGCTATATATCTTAGAAGTGGCACAATTATTACCGCAATGATGCTCCATTTCATATATGATGTATATGCCCTGATGAATGCAGAGGCTGTAAGTGAGACCGGTATTATGGTTAATGGTGTGACAAAGACGGATGTCATAGCCAATCTGGTTCTTTTTGTACTGGAGATGCTAGTGGTATGTTTTCTGCTTCGTAAGTCCGTATGGGATGAGGTTATGGCCCTTTGGAGCAAAAAGTGGAATAAGCAGTAATACCAAGGTCACTTATATCATATAAAAAAGAAAAAAGAGAAGGCTGCAATACAGGATAATATCACTACAGATATTATCCCCGTGGCTTTCTCTTTTACTGTTTCTATATCAAAATATCGGTTGTTAAATCTAATGGTGTCTACAGTTTTGGGTACAGCTTTCCCTATAAAAGCTTTTTTCACAGAACTATTATAGCGCATGGCTTTTCCTCCCACAAAAAACATTAAATGAATAATAAATACAACATCTAGTGTCCTTTTATGAGAGTATACACCACATATATAAAATATTTATAAACTGTCTGGGAAAAGTTTATGAAAAAGGGGTGTTGCAGATATAGCCTGGCTTATATAATAATTGTAATAAAAGGAGACAGAAAAATGCATGATTTGCTTTTGGCAGCAATCATTATAAGTATATTTGGCATGTTTTTTGAGGGATTCATTGTTTTCAGAAATCTCAAGAATAAATTGCATGCATATCTTTTTCTTAACTGTATAGTGATGCTGGTAAATAATACTGGGTATTTATTACAGCTGTTATCTAAAACAGAGGATGAGTATATCGCTGCGCTGAAATTCTCCTATGCAGGCAGAGTATGGATCATTTTCTCTCTGTTCATGTTTTCAGCGGAGTTTTGTCATATAAATGTTCCGAAGCTATTTGTGAGGGGATACATTCTTTTTAATGTCCTGGTTTACGCATCGGTGTTTACGCTGGAGGACCATAATCTGTATTATTCCAGGAAATGGTTTGATAAGGATGGGCTTTTCCCTGTTCTTTTGCATAGGGACGGCATTATACATCACGTGTATATCCAGTTCCAGGTGGCGGTTATCATCGTCGTCTTTTTCTGGCTGTTTAAGGGGCTGCGGAATAATAAAGGAAAAATTGCCAAAAAGCGTGCAATGATCATAATTGCCGGCTTCCTCATTGAGTCGGCGCTGTTTATATGCCAGATCACGCATGTATTCTTTGTTACCTATTTCTTTGATATCTCAGTATTCGGAAATGTCGCAGTAACAATCTCCATGTTCATAGCTATTTTCAGATATAATCTGCTGGGAATTATAGATATGGCAAGGGAATATATCGTGGACAGACTGTCTGAGGGCGTTATAGCGGTAGACTCCGAGGGAGGGCTTCAGTATTACAACGAGCATGCCAAGGAGCTTTATCCGGAGATCACCAAGGACCCTGCAGGCGTTGTGGACAAGCTGAAGGAAGCCATTGTAAAGGGAGAAACCATAATTATTGGCGACAGATTTTTCGCACCTGAGGAAAAGGAGCTGTTTGCGGAAGGTGAAGTCATTGGTAAGCTGTATGCTCTGGTAGATACAACGGTTCTTAAGCAGAGGGAGTATAAGCTGAAGGCTGACGCTGCTATTCTTGAAATGGCAGCAAATGGAATGAGAGAGCGCCTTAGCGCTACTGAAGAGATTTTAAGTCAGGACAGGACTATGCGACACGACAGGAGGCATTTTGAGGCGCTGATTTTGTCCCTGATTCAGGACGGTAAGGTGGACGAAGCGAGAAAATGCCTTGAGGAGCGTTTGTCCCAGGAGCCTCGTTTCAGCCAGCGATATTGTGAGAATGCGACCGTTAATGCTGCAATTATGCACTATGTAACAGTGGCGGAGCGAAACAATATAAGGGTGAAGGTGGCTACGAATATTCCTTATAATCCGGGAGTTGATGAGATGCAGCTTGCTATCGCAATCTGTAACCTGTTGGAGAACGCTATTCACGCCTGCGAAAAATTACCGGAAAATGAGCGCTTTATTGAGCTTACAGCCAAGTACAAAGAGCAGCTTCTGCTGGAGATAGTTAATTCCTGTGACGGAAAAACAGAGCTCAATGAAGAGGGATACCCTGTCACAACTGAGGTTGGACACGGCATAGGAACCAGAAGCGTTCTCGACTTTGTCCAGAAGACAAACAGCGTGATCCGCTTCATTGCTGAGGATAATCAGTTTAAGGTGCAAATGATAATAGGCTAAAGGATAAGCAGATCAGTTCCTGCTATTAAATGACAGATCGCCCTCGATGATTCCTGTATTTTCAGCGAAAGTGCAGGAAACACGGGGCATCGCATTCTTAATAAGAGAAGTGCTAATGGGGTCACCCTGCGTAAGGGCATCAAAATCGCTGCCTGTGTAGGTGGCCTTCAGGTGCATTTTTCCTTCTGCTTCAAGATATTCAAAATCGAACTGTGCGTCCGTTTCACCATGGAAATGCTCCATGAGAATGGATACGCCAAGCTCCTCGATAACAGTTATCATCTTATGAATTATAGAATTATCCAGGACGTGTTTATGTCCGAAGGTCTCTATCTGCGTAAGAGCACCGGGATAATCGAAGCTTGTTCCGTTGACTATAATGGTCAATGCCTTCAAATGGCCGATAAATCTGCGGGTGCTGTCCTTCTGGGGATTAAGGAATATCTGCTCCGGAGTTCCCTCTTCGCAAATTACTCCCTGATCAAGGTAAAATACGCGATTTGCCACATCCTTGGCAAATTTCATCTCATGAGTGACGATCATCATGGTCATGCCGCTCTGGGCAAGCTTGCGGATTACGGACAAAACCTCACCTATTGTGGTTGGATCCAGAGCTGATGTGGGCTCGTCGAACAGAATCATTTCAGGATCCATGGCGAGCTGTCTTGCGATGGCGATTCGCTGCTGCTGGCCGCCTGAGAGCATGTCGGGATAGCGCAGAGCCTTTTCAGCAAGGCCTACCTTCTCAAGCATCTCCATGCTGTACATGAAGGCGTCCTCTGTAGATCTGTGTAGCAGCTCAACCTGCGCCAGCATGATATTTTCAACGATGGTCAGATGTGAAAACAGGTAAAATGACTGGAATACCATTCCGACCTTTCTTCGCAGCTTATTGAGGTCGTAACCGGAAGCAAGGATACTTTCTCCTTCAAAAAGGATTTCTCCATTTGTGGCAGGGATGAGGTGATTCAGCATATTCAAAAAGGTGCTCTTTCCTGTACCGGAAGGGCCAATTATGGAAATAACATCGCCTTTTCGTATATCACAACTGATATCCTTGATCGGGGTTGAGGTTCCGAAGTTTTTCTCAAGGTGGCTTATATGGTAGAGAATGGGTTTATCCTCTTCATTGGAAACAGGCAGGCCAAAGGAAGGGGCCTTAAGCCTACCGGCAGCCCTGTCATCAAGGAGCTTTTGTATTTTCTTAATGTTTCTGGTTTTAGGTTGTACCAGCTTTTCAAGCTTACCCAGAAGAGCAATAAGGATCACTGACAGTAAGAAATAGATAATCGCCGTCAATATCAGCGGGAAAAATGCTTCATAGGTGCGGCTTCGAATAATATCAGATGCTCTTGTAAGATCCATAAGGGATATGTATCCTGCTACAGAAGTCAGCTTTACGAGAGCAATAAATTGCCCGGTATAGACAGGGAGAATGTTTATCAGTGCCTGAGGAAGAATGACCTTCATAAAGCCATGGGCAGGGCCAAAACCGATAGCGGTGGCTGCTTTTGCCTGGCCTTCAGGTACAGCATCGATGCCTTTTCTGAATATTTCCGAAGTATAGGCAGAAAAATCAAGAGAAAAGCCGATGACGCATACCCAGAATGCAGGGAAATTCTTGCTTGTGAAGATAAGATAGTTAAGAACAAGAAGAAGTACAACAATGGGAGTTCCCCTGAATATGCGGATGTAGGTATCAGCTATAACATTCGTAATGGATTTATTGCACATGCGAAGATAGCAGACCAGAGCTCCAAGTATTGTTCCGAATAATCCACTTAAAGCAGAAAGCTCCAGCGTGACTAAAAGACCAGAAAGAAGGAGCTTCCACCGGTCCTCACGGATAAAGTTCTTTATGAAGCTTTCCTTTATGGATGTGAAAATATCCACTGAATCCTCTGAATTTGCGCCATCTGCAGGGTTCCTAAGCACAACGACGACAGAGGTGCCCTCATAAGTGGGTTCACCGAAATATACACTTTCAGCGCGTTCTTCAGTATAGGCAATACCACCACATGCCAGATCACATTTTCCTGTGGAGATGGCTGGGAGGATAGAGTTGAAGTTCATCTGTTTAAATTCAAGACCATAGCCTTTTTCCCTGGCGAAGCGGATCAGGAAATCCACATCGATTCCGACAAGCTTACCATCCTGAATATAAGAAAAAGGGACTGATGTTGGTTCTACAGCTACCAAAAGAGTACCATTAGAGGCCTCGAGTGTGGAAAGATCCTGTAATTGCTTTTTTGCAGTGTTTGTACCTATCCAGGTGCTTAAAATCTCATCGTAGGTTCCATTAGCTTTCTGTTCTCGTATGTAATCACTGTATTTATTGCAGAGAGCTTTCCCGCCAGCTGTTTTGGGGAAAACAGAACCTCCTTCCATAACATTGGATATAGGTTCATCAAGGGCGATAATTCCAGGGTTTTCAGCCGCCATAGTCCAGGCAATAACATCAGTATCTGCATAAGCATCTATTTTACCTGTGAATAGAGCTTCACGAATGTCACTGGTGGAATCATATAGAACAAGCTCAGCCTCCGGAAGGCGGGCTCTGACATGGATAGCTTCAATGCTTCCTGTTAGTGCACCTATCCGCTTATGCTCAAGCTCGGAAAGAGAGGTGTAATACTGCGTATTTTCTTCATTTTTGCTGCCACAGCCGCTAAGCACGAGAAATAAAGCCAGCAGAACCGGCATGAAAATGCGCAATTTTTTGAAAAGTACAGAACTTGTCATATCGCCCACCTCATATAAAACCCTATATAAATTTTATAATCAGAGGTGGGGAGACACAACGAAAGTTTCTGTAAACAATTTAGAATGTTTTAATTATGTTTTTTACTGTAGGCGATCTGCTTGAAAAGATTGTAAATACCACTTTTTATGGCATTGTTATCATGATCGGCACCATTTATCTCATACCAGATGTGTTCAGCACCATTTGCTTCAAGGAGGTCATGGTATGATTTAGGGAAGGTTCCAACCACGGAATCCTTAGTACCACAGCAGATTATAAAGATATCGGGTGTTATCGCACCATCTGCAAACTTCATTTCGCTTTCCTGTATCTGGCCGGGATGAGTCATGAAATTATCATGTGAAGGCACGATACCCGGAGCGGAAGATATAGCGCAAACATATCCAAACAGCTCAGGTCTCTGCAGGGTGATGAAAATTGTCTCACGGCCGCCCATGGAGAAGCCTGCGAGATAGGTGTTTTCTCTGCCTGTAAGGACGGAATATTCGCTTTCTATATGAGGCATCAGGTCGTTTACCAGAGCATTGATGAAGTTATCGTAGGGCAGGCATGCTTCTGCATCAAAAGCAGGCTTCTGGTCCGGATCAGAGGACGCATACATGTTGGGGCAGACGATGATGGTCTCATCAATAAGGCCATCTGCTGCGAAGTTACCTACGATTTCCTTTAGCTTATTAGCCGGATCGTTGGAAAAAGAGTACTCATCTCCAAAAATTCCATGAAGCAGGTAAAGAACAGGATACTTCTTATCCTCGCTATAATCTGAAGGAAGAAGGATACTGTAGCCTCTTTCAAGGCCGCAGGTCTCTGAATAGTAGGTATTATGTGTGAATTCCCCATATTTTACGTCGGAACGAGTCATGGTGAAGGCTGCGGGGCAACGCTCCTCAATTTCATCATTAAGGACGTACTCCTCATTATCAGTACTTTCCTTGGCTGCAACGTCATTTTCAGGTGTTTCTTCCTCGGTTGCTATACCTGATGCAAAGGAACTCTTGTCCTCTGCAGTTATCTCATCATTTGTAACAGTGCTATTTTCAGTAGCTATACTCATTGTAGTCTCCTCCTTTGCGCCACAGCCCGCTGAGCCAAGTAAAATAGCCAGGGACAGGGTAGCAATTAAAACTTTTTTCATTAATCTATTCTCCCAAAACGTGTCTGAACGCGAATAATTACATTATAGCGAAGAGGATCGGCATATTCTATTCAGAAAGAGACCCTTCTACGCTCATAAATTGCGGATTGGTTCATTAATATTTGTTGTGGACCTTTTCAGCAAAGCACATCATATCCTTAACCTCTATGACTGTTCCGTCATCAAGTACCGCTTTTCCGCTCATTCTTCCAAATACCTGATGCTGGTCGGAGACGATTATCTTGTAGTCAAGGCAGGCAGCGCGGTCCAGAACGGGTACAAAATCCATCTCAAATCTTCCGTCAGAGGATGTGAAGGTCCATGGATCCATGTAGCTGCTATCAGGGATATGGAACTCTATATCGTCGAGCTTGTGGACTTTTCCGTTATAAAAAATGACATTTTCCGTTGCGGCACTGGTGTTACCAAAGCCGTAGCCGATGTTGAAGCCAAAGGCGTTGCCATCTATGTCTGCATTGCCTGATCCCCAATACCAGGTGTTATCGTAAGTCCACACGCCGCGGCCCCAGTCAAGGGTTCCGAAGTCTGTAGCGGGATTGAATTCATATTTTTTTCCATCGTATTCCATGTACCCCGAAGCGCGCATGGTGTTGATTTTCTGATTGTAATAAAATGCGTGCTTTTGGTCCCAGGGAGTGGCGATTACCATGGTATCCATGGAGGGCTGCTGTAAAGTAATATCGCAGTCAAAGGGCTTTCCCGCATTAAAATTCTCAAAATGGCAGGTTATATGCCGTTTTCCATCGGTGACTTCAAACTTCATCTGCAGGCGGTTGTCCGCATATTCAGTTGTTCCGCCAGCTGAAGAAGAGGGGAGATGGAGCTTTCCCAGAGGAAATGCATTCAGTACAGTTTCTGTGTGCTCCCAGGGAGAATCCCCAAAGGTAAGGAGGGATACTGACTGAAGCCCGATATATCCGTCATCTGATATGGTAAAAGCCCCTGC
>JAEEGF012398950.1_pt1 | contig 13935 bp, 5 predicted proteins | sample 9134171 | NCBI WGS metagenome assembly JAEEGF01 (sample SAMN16246542, study PRJNA631951) | gut metagenome | biome: gut microbiome; feature: rumen; material: AP-attached | host: Bos | place: Iran: Karaj | collected 2018-10
TGGGCACAGCAGAACGTGACCGGAAAGGTCACTGACACCGCCGGCGAAGCTCTTCAAGGCGTTGCGGTATTCGTTGAAGGAACGACCAACGGCACTTTGACCGGTGCCGACGGACAGTATTCCCTCAATGTGCCTTCCAACGCATCCCTGGTTTTCTCCATGCTCGGTTATCAGAACCTCGTTCTGCCCGTCAACGGACAGCGGGTGCTCAATGCCGTTCTGGAAGAGGACATCACTCTTCTGGACGAAACCATCGTTGTCGCTTTCGGTACGACGACCAGGGAAGCCTTCACGGGTTCCGCCACTGTCATCAAGTCCGAGGAACTGTCCCGCAGGCAGACGACCAATGTGGCGAATGCGCTCGTCGGTGCCGTTCCCGGTCTGCAGATGAGAGGTTCCACCGGTCAGCCTGGATCGAGTGACGGTAAGATGAACGTCCGTGGTCTTTCCTCCATTTCTTCCGACTATGCCAGCACTGAACCGCTGGTCATCGTGGACGGATCTCCCTATCCGGGCAGCCTTTCCAATATTCCCCAGGAAGATATCGAATCCGTGACCGTGCTGAAGGATGCCTCCTCCGCCGCCCTGTACGGTGCCCGAGGCGCCAACGGCGTTATCCTGATTACGACCAAGCGTTCCCATAGCAGTGACGCCGTCGTTACCGTGGATATGAAATGGGGTGCCAACAACCGTCTGATTCCGGATTACGACACCATTACAGAGCCTGGTGAATACTACGAGAGTTTCTATACTCAGCTGTACAACTACTTCATTTCGGGCGGCAATTCTCCGGCCGATGCGAATGTCAAGGCCAACAAGAACCTGATCGGCCTCCTGGGTTACAATGTGTATACCGTTCCGGAGGGCCAGAACCTGATCGGCATGAATGGAAAACTGAATCCTTATGCCACCCTGGGACGCAGCTATAAGGGTTCCGACGGCGTTACCTACTATCTCCAGCCGGACAACTGGCGGGATGCAGCCTATAAGACGGCCTTCCGTCAGGAGTACAATGTCAATGTGAACGGCGGAAACGACAAGGGTTCCTTCTATGCCAGTGTCGGTTATCTCGGGGATGACGGTATCATCGAATATTCCGGTTACGAGCGTCTTTCCGCCCGTATCAAGGCTGACTACAAGGCCAAGGATTGGCTCAAGCTCGGCGCGAATGCTTCTTATACGCACAGCGTCCAGAATTCCAACCCGAACATGAGTACGGACCAGTTCGGTTCGACGAACCTGATGTACTACACTTCCATGATCGCTCCGATCTACCCGATCTATGTCCGCGTCGTGGATGCCAATGGTAACGTGGTCATCAATAAGGATGAAAGAGGAAACGAGCAGTATGACTACGGTGTCGCCGCCACGAACTACAACGGTCTGACCCGTGCCTTCCTGCAGACGGGCAACCCGCTGGGTTCCAACCGTTATAATCTGGATACCAAGGTCTTTAACACCTTTACCGGCACCTTTACGGCTGACTTCTACATTACCCCGCACCTGTCCGCCAACATTACTTCCAATGTCAACTGGGGTCTCGAGCAGTATAAGCTTTTTGAGAATCCCTTCTTTGGCAACAAGGCCGGTGTCAACGGTGAGATCATGGTCAGAAACAACATCACCTTCCGTACGAACAATATCCAGACTCTCACCTATGCCAATGAGTTTGGCCGGCACAGCCTCAATGTCGTCTTAGGTCACGAGTACTATGATTCGATTTCGCAGCGCCTCCAGGCGAAAGCGCAGGGTGCTTTCTCTCCCGACATCAAGGAAATCAACGCCTTTGCGACCAAGATGGCGGATTCCGAGTCTTACACTTCGGAGTATAATGTCGAAGGTTACTTCGGAAGCGTCCAATACAATTTCGACAAAAAGTATTACGGCTCGTTCTCCTATCGTCGTGACGCTTCTTCCCGTTTCCACCCGAAGCATCGCTGGGGTAACTTCTGGTCCGTGGGCGGCGCCTGGATCATTTCCAAGGAGCCTTTCATGTACGGTGCGTCCGGTTGGATCGATCAGCTCAAGCTGAAGGCTTCCATCGGCCAGCAGGGTAACGACAGCATCCGTGACTTCCAGTATACGGATCAGTATGCCCTGTCCAAGGCTACTCCGACGACCATGTCTCCGAGTTTCTATGCCCTTGGAAATGAAGATATCACGTGGCAGACCACGACGAACTTCAACGCCGGTGCTGAATACAGCTTCCTGGGCGGCCGTCTCTACGGTAACCTGGACTTCTATTACAAGAAGACCACGGACCTGCTTTTCTGGCTGTCCGTTCCTGAATCCCTGGGTGTCCGCGGATACTACGGAAATGCCGGTGACGTCGCCAACTACGGTGTGGAGCTTGCCCTGGGAGTCGTTCCTGTCCGTACTAACAATGTCCAGTGGAACATCGATTTGAACGTCAGCCATAACAAGTCCCGCATTCTCAGCCTTCCGGAGTCCAAGGTCCTGGACAACGGCGGCTTCACCGAGGACAGCATGTGGTATACGGTGGGCGGTCCGCTGAACAGCAACTTCCTTTATTCTTACGCCGGCGTGGACAAGAATGGTAAGGCTCTCTACTGGTATGATGAGGATCTGAGCAACATTGACGATCCGAATAACAAGACCAACATTATCAGCAAGCCCGGTGTCAAGAAGTCCGGTACGACGGATTCCACGGCCAGCGCTTCCCGCTACGCGACCAAGAGCGGCCTGCCGGATCTGTTCGGCGGTTTCTCCACGTCCTTGAAGATGTGGGACTTCGAACTTTCCGCCACCTTCGATTATCAGATCGGCGGTGTCATCTACGATTTCCGCTATCGTTATCTGATGATGCCTTATTCCGGTTCCTATCTGGGCCAGACTTACCATAAGGATTGGGTGAAAGCGTGGTCTCCCACGAATACGGAATCCAATATTCCGCGTTGGCAGTACGGTGATTCGTATGCCGCCGCCGGCTCCGACCGCTGGCTGACGGATGCGAGCTACCTGAACTTCTCCTCTTTCTCTGTTGCCTATAACATTCCCGTCAAGCGGATGGGTAACTTCGGCAAGTTCATCGGCAGCGCCAAGGTCTATGTCGTCGGTGAGAATCTCGGCTTCATCTCCGCCCGCCAGGGTTTGGATCCGAGATATTCCTACGAAGAGACTTCCGCTATGAACACTTATTCTCCTGTCCGTACGATTTCGGGCGGTGTCAAGCTTACTTTCTAATGAATAAGGAGGAATTTATTATGAAAAAGTATTTTGTTAACATATTTGCAATTGTCGCTACCCTCCTTGTCCTGTCCAGTTGTATCAAAGAAGTATTTCCGCAGACGAACAGGGCATCCAAGGAACAGGTTGCCGAGGCTCCCGGATCCTTTGACCTGATGGTCAGCTCCATCACCTCTACGCTGGTTGGTCTGTTTTCGTACGGCGGAAACGATGATAAGGATGCCAATGATTTCGGCCTTCCGACCTTCTACCTGGTTCGTGACGTCATGGGACAGGATATCTCTTACATGGCCAATAACGGCTGGTGGGGAGCTTGGTATCAAGCGACCGGTCTGGGCCCGTCTACGGGTTCCTCTCAGCTTCCTTGGACCTACTATTACGGATGGATCAAGAGCTGCAACGATGTTCTTTCCCTGCTTCCCGCCGAAGGTGAGATTCCTGACAACATGAAGATTGGCGCCGGCATTGCGCATGCGATGCGCGCATACTTCTATCTGGATTTGGCCCAGATGTATGCGGTGAAGACCTATACTACCGACAAGGAATCGCTGACCGTTCCCATTGTGGACGAGAAAACGACCCCTGAAATCGCCACCCATAACCCCCGCGCCACCAACGAGAAGATGTTCGAGTTTATCCTGAACGACCTTAACGAGGCGGAAACGCTGCTGAAAGGTTATACCAGAAGCGATGTCTATACGCCTGACGAGAGTGTCGTTTATGGTCTGAAGGCCCGCGTCTATCTGCTGATGGGCAAATGGGCGGAGGCCGCCGACTACGCCAGAAAGGCCAAGGCGGGTTACACCATCATGGACGAAGCCGCCTATACCGACTGGGAGACGGGTTTCAATACGCCGAACTCTTCCTGGATGCTGGGTACCACCTATAAGGCTGACGACCCGAACATCCTCCTGAACGACGCTGACTCCAGCTGGGGTTCCATGATGTGCATCGAGATCAATCCGGAGACCTCCGGTTGCGGTTATGCCGCCAACTACGGTGATCCGTTCATGATCGACCGTCACCTGTATGAGACCATTCCGGCTACGGATTTCCGCAAGAAGTGCTACGTCGACTTTGCCATCAACGACATGGAAGAAGAAGAAAAGCTTGAAGCCCTTTCTGCCTACACCAAGCATCCGGATTGGATCCTGGTCACCGGCGCCGCCATCAAGCAGTATGAGAACGTCGGCGGTCTGAACGTCAAGTTCCGCACGGCCGGCGGAGACGCCGGACGCGACAACCAGTACATTGGTTTCGTCGTCGCCGTTCCGATGATGCGTGTCGAGGAAATGGTGCTGATCGAAGCGGAAGCTGAAGGCCGTCAGAACGAAGCGAAGGGTATCGAACTCCTGACCGCTTTCGCCAAGTCCCGCGACGCTTCCTATGTCTATGGCCAGCACAATGAGGCTTACGGAAACAAGTCCACCTCCGCTTTCCTGAATGAAGTCTGGTGGCAGCGCCGCGTTGAATTCTGGGGTGAGGGCATGGCCACGTTTGACATCAAGCGTCTGGAGAAGGGTATCATCCGCAGCTATCCTGGTTCGAACCACGCTCCGAATTACCACTACAACTCCGACACGACGCCCCAATGGATGAGCCTGTGCATCGTCCAGACTGAGACGAACTACAATTTCGACTGCACCAACAACCCGGAGCCGGTTCAGCCTGAGGGAGATTCTCCGGAGGTTGAAACGTTCTAAAAACGAAAGATGAAGGATATGAAAAAATATATTATTCTTGCCGCAGCGGCGACAGTCGTCCTGCTGGGTGGTTGCGCCAAGACGGAATCCGAGTATTCTCCGGGTCCTGTGGACGACGGAATGGGGTACTATTTCTCCGGTAACGCCACCAATACGACGGTGGATGTAAATCAGGATAAGCTTTCCTGCAGCGTGGAACTCTTCCGTGCGAAAACGGAAGGGACCGCATCCACGACGATTTCGGTCAATGATACCAGCTCCATCTTCTTCCCGAACAAATCGGTGACGGTTGATTTCCCCGATAAGGCCAACAAGGTTAAAATCAGCTTTGACATCGAAAGAGACAAGCTGGAGATCGGTAAGAAGTATGCCATCGGCTTCAAGATTCCTTCGGAGTCGACCAGCTATGCCCCGGACAGCCTGACGGTGATCGTCAATTATCCGGAGCCTTGGAAGGCTTTTTCCAAGCCCGGTCATTTTACGGACGGCTTCCTTTTCCCGATGGTTCTTGGTGCGCCTGGCGGTCCTGTGGATGTCACGGTTGAAAGAAATGATCTTGATCCGAAGCGTTACCGTATCGTCAACCCTTATAAGGTCCTGCTAGAGTCCCTTGGCGGAAGTCAGGATGAAAGTGGCAGTGAATACCTGAACTTTACGATTCTGAACAAGGGCGATAAGCTCAACGGCGTCGAGATTACCGAAGATGGGATTGTCGTTTTCGACCTGCATAACGTCGGATATGCGCCTAGTTCCTTGGGAGAGAATGCCCATCTGATTCATAAGTCTGATCCGTTCTTGACCGAAAAAAGCTGGTATGCGAAGGAACAGTCGATGGATACATATAAACTATGTCACGTTTCCGCTTGGATCGACGAGGCCAACCTGGTTCCTGGAATCATTGATTTCGATGCTTTCGTAGCCGGATACGAGTCGAAATTAGGATGGTTTGCATCGGATTACACGGATTATGCCTTTGAGTTGATCATGCCGGATTACGTCATCCTTGACACCTCCGTGGACGTTCAGTTCAACCACTTTATCTTTGACAAGAACTACAAGCCTTCCGTGTCCGTCGCGGTTACACTCGGCGAGGATGTGGCTCTTGCAAAGGCTGTCGCCATCCAGGGAACCGATTACGAAGCCGCCCTTGAGGGTATCCTCGAAAATGAGGATGCGGTCGATATCACCGAAAGCGGTGACGTAACCATCCCCCTGCCTGCTGACGCCGAAACCGGCAAGTGGTCTGTCGTGGTAGCTGCTTTCTCCGAGGACGGAGAGTCCTACAAGGCTGGTGAAGCTGCCTATGTTTCCTTCAATTTCGTCAAGGCCGGAGACACTCCGGATCCTGCGACTTTTGAATATGGTCCCGAAGACATTGTCGACGCCATTTCCAAGGAAGACCTCTTAGCTACCCAGTGGAATCTCTACGCCAGCTATTATGACGAAGAGGCGGAGGACTACTCGCTTATCGAGAAGCTTGGAGGCGTCATCATCTCCGACCTGGAGGATGCCGAGGACGCCGAAGAGGACGTTGTCCTTGTCAAGGGCATGAGCGCCGGTGTCGCCGAGGAATACGGTTTTGACGATACGATGCCTTTCGAATACTATGAGGGCGTTATCTACAGCTTGACCTACGAAAAGCAGAGCTTCAAGGTTGGAGACAACACGTATTTCGTCGAACCGGAGATCGGTTACGCTGCGAACGGCGAACATGCCGCCTCCGCGGAGGATCCGTATCTGATGCTCGGCGGACTCGTCAACGACAGCATCCTTGCCTTCGTCGCGACCGACGAATATGCTTCTTATGGTGTTTCTTTTGACGGTTCGCTCTATTGGAGCGCCTACGCTGAAACCGGTGATGAAGAAGAGCCGTATTCCAGCCTCGGGGACATTCTTGAGCTGGTCAATCCCCGCCTTGTCGCCGGCGGCGCCGAGGCAGCGGAGGCTCCCGCTTCCCCTCTTCACGCGATCAAGAAGAGCTTCAGCCAGCGTTCCAACTATGTTGAGACGGAACGCGCCTATCTGCAGCGCTGCATCAAAGAGCATGTTCTGCCGAAGAACATCAATCTGGGCACCGAGCAGGTGGTTGAAACCGGCAAGGTTGTGAAGAGAGTGGAGATTTCCAAGAATCTCCGATAAACGATCCTCATAAAGATGAGTGGAGCTGGCTCAAAGTGAGTCAGCTCCTCTTTTTTTGCTATTCGACGTCGAAGGAGAATTCCTGATAGACAGGCTTTCCGTCGACCGTAAACCCTTCCGCGACGGCCTTGAAGCGGCCGGGGTAACCCGGGGCGGTGATTTCGATGCGACAGTCGGAATCGGCATTCACATTCAGGATGGGATGCCAGAACAGGAGCTGGCGGAGATCCTGGCCCTCTCCGGAAGGAACGGCGCCGTTGTAGGCCACCGGATAGGCAACGCCCTGGAAGTCCACCACGCGCACGTTGGCGGGGAAATGGAGGGCGGTGACGTAGTTCTTTTTCGTGATGAAGTTCACGAGCCCGTGGAAAGGAACCGTGCCGCAGACGAAAGGCTGGTCGTAAATGTCGATGTCCTCGAGGAGCATCGCGTCGAAATCGAGCAGAAGCCGGAGGTCGCTGATAACCACCCCGTCCATCATCACCAAGATGTGGTCTGTGATGTCGTGCCGATTGTGGAGGGCGTCGGAGATGACCATCCGCAGGACAGGCCGTCCGTTTTCCTTTTTTATGGACAGTTCCGGCAGGATTTCGACCACGATTTCCTGGACGGAATGGAAGCGGACGTAGTCGTCCAGATGATAGCGATGGTGGGATACGGAGGAAAGCAGGAGGTCTTCCGGGTGCGACATGAACGAGGCGAGCGTGTCGATCCGAAGGGCTTTTTCCGAACGCAAGGCGCTCTTCCGGGCCATCAAGTCCGCTTTCTGGGCCGGGCTTAACCGGAGTTTCGGCAGAGGACCGGCCTCCGGATGGAAGAAGGGGCTTTCAAATTCGATATACCCTTCTTTCCGGTCCAGCTGGGACACCTCGCACACGATTTCCCGGTTGCCGTAGAGGTTGGATGTATAGAAGCGGATATGGTCGTCGTCGGTCTGCCCGATGTACAGGTCCGTCGGAGAGCCCGCCGTAGAGAGGGTGGCGTAGGTCAATCCCTCCTGGTCCTGCGAATACGCGCCATGGACCCGGGCGGAAATGATCTCGCCGTCGCTTTCCGGCGTGACGGCCGTTTTCAGGGAGACGGATTTCGGGAGCGACCGGAGAAAACTCCCCGGCGTGTTTTCCCGGGCGACCGGTCGGAGTCCGTCCTCGTGGAAGACGGACAGGCTCAGGGATGCGGCCGGGCCGGCACTGTGCAGCGTAAGGACCGTGGGTGCGCCTTTTGGAACACGTATCCGCGAGGAAAGCTTCAAAGAACCTTCCGGAACGACAGCCTCCGGGACGAGGGCTTCATAGGCTTGCTCGCCCAGGATTTCCACGCCATTTGAAACCCGGGCGCCCGACGTGCTGTTGAAAACGGTCAGAAGGCGGGAGCCGGCCATCCAAGGCTTTCCCTGCTCCGCCGCGTTGACCGCCGTATAGGCGACAAGGCGGTAGGTTCCGGTGGGCGTGGAGACGGGAATCCGGAACGACCCGGCGCCCCTGCCCTCCAGAAGGCCTATTTTGGCCGTACAGGCCGTTCCGTCCTCCGAGATGAGTTCCAGGTAGGATACGGCGCTTGCGCTCGAAATTCGGCCGTTTTCGTCCAAATCGGTAAGGGAACACCAGACGGCGTCTCCGGCCAGATAGACATTGCGGTCCGTAGAGACATAGAGGCGCTCGACGGGCGCCTGCGCGGCGACCGCCCGGGCAATCGCCAGAAAAGTGATGGTCAATGACAACTTTCTCATTCCGGACTGTCCCAAAAGTCAGGTTTCGTTTTCGTTCCGCCGGCGGCCCGGCAGTCGTAGCAGGTCCGCCCTCCCCACCCATAAGGTCCCTGAAGTTCCGGATCGCGGTCCGGATTGTTGTTTCTGCTGAGGGGCAGGTATCCGCGGTCCCAGTATTCCGCGTATTGTTTCTCCAGCAAATACAGGAGCGACATTTCGTCCGACTGTCGGGATTTTTGGAACCGCGTGTCCAGGAAGGCCCGTTTCGAGGCAGCCCTGGAGACGACGACATAGCCGAGCACCGTCCGTTCGGAATCACTTTCGCAGCGGAGGTTTCCTGCGATTTCGCCCGGATTCGGCGTAAAAAGGTTGTCGCCGCCTTCGGAATTACTCTCGAGGTTCTTCAGAAAGCGGAAAGTAGCGGGCGAGATGGTTCTTGCTTTTACGTTGACGCAGTAACGCCGATGGTTCCTGTCGTCATACCGGGAGAAGGAAAAGATCTGATAGTCACGGAAACCGTTATCGGCCATCCCGGTATAATCGACCGGGAAAAGCCGCCCGTTGTCGCTGTGCTTCCAGCACCAGTACTCATTATAACCATCGGGGATTCCCGGGGTAATACCTCCCGTTTTCGGATTGTAGATATAAGTCGGGAACCAGTCGGCATGGAATTCCCACGTTTCGTCATAGGAAAGGAGAAGGTAGCCGGTCCCTTCCTTTCCACCGTCCACGGATACGCTGACGACCACGTCATTGTCGTTGGCCGAAAACGCGATTCCCGTGACGACGGGCGGTTCCGGAATGTCGTTCCAGTCACTGGTGTAGAATCCGCCCAGCGCCTCGATGCACAGGCGATAGCGCCGGTCCGCAGGAGCGTTTTCGGTAGGAATCAGGAAGGTACCGGGACTGTCGTTGCCAAGGACCCCCTGGTATTTTTCCCCGGCATCATCTTCCACCCAGACTTTTGCGTCACTGAAATCCGGTTTCCGTTCCGTGAGGCCATCGGCCCACAGGGAGGAAAGGGTCGTCAGCAAGACGACGGACTGTTCCCCGATGGAGATGTTTCCATCGACCGCCAGGATACCCTCCGGCGCCTTTTCGAGTTCCGGAGTATAGGGATAGACGCAGGCCGATGCGCACAGGAGGACGGCGACAATGGACAGAATCTTTCTCATCAGAACAGGAAGTTAATGTTGATATAAGGGATCCGGGTGGCGAAGACGGAGAGCATATATCCCTTCGTGAGGCCGGAAGGAGTCGTCTTGAAGAAGACCGAATAGGGATTCTTCCGTCCGGTGACGTTGTACACACCCAGGGTAATCGTCGTATGGTAGATGGCCTTCAAGTAATGGCCCGGGTCGATGTTGAACGCGACGTCGGTGCGGAAATAGTCCGGAATCCGGAAGGCGTTCCGTTCGGAATAGGCCATCCTGTAGGTGCCGCCGTAGTAGTACATGCCGATGGGAACGGTCACCGGCCGTCCGGTGGAATAATCCACGTTGACCGAAAAACTGTAGCGGTGGGTAAGGGCGATGTTGGCCACGAGCTTGAACTCGTGCGGCTTGTCGTAAGGCGAGTTATACCAGCCGCCATGGGCAAGGGCTTCATTGCCGCGGTCTCCCATCTCTTTCTGCCGCGCGCGGGAGTAGCTGTAGGAGGCCCATCCGGTAATCTTTCCGGTGGTTTTCCGCGCCATCAGCTCCACGCCGTAGGCGCGTCCTTGGACAGGGACGAGCTCCTCCGCAAGATTCGGATTCATCGACAAAGTGGCGCCGGGCAGGAAGTCCAGAGCCCGGTAAGTCTGCTTGAAATAGGTTTCGAGGGTGAAGTCAATGCCCGTGTTCAGTTCCGTCCAGTATGCTCCGGCGGCCGCCTGCCAGCCCCAGGTGGGCTTGATCCGGCCGTCGCTGAGCTTCCAGGTGTCCATCGGCGAAACCGCAGAACTGTTGGAAATCAGATGGATATTCTGGGTTAACGAGTTCAGGCCAGCCTTGAACGAAAGGTTTTCCGAGGGGGAATACTTGAACGCGAGCCGGAGGTCGGGAAGGCCATAGAGCGCGTTCCCCTTTTTCGCATAGAAAGCGGTCAGGCGCATGCCGGCCTCCATGGACAGTTCATCGGAGGGTTTCCAGGTGTCCGCAACATAGACCGCGGGTTCCAGCGCGAGTTCCCGGTCCAGGCTCCGGGCACGGACGCGGGAGTCATCGCCATAAGGGGTCATAATGCCGGGATCCAGCGCATAGCCCGTCACGTGCGCGCCCCAGGAAAGTTCGTGTTCATCCGTCAGCGTCCTTTTCCAGTCTGCCCTGAGGAAGGCCTGGCGGATGTATGTGTCCATGTCATAGGCCCCGCCTGCCCATTGGTGGGCGGCGACGCTGTTGGCATACTGATCATAACCGCCGCTGACTTTCATGCTGCCTTCCGCCGTCCGTCGTTTCCACGCCAGGGAGGCGTTGAGGTTGCCGTACCGGAAGGTCGTGTCTTCGCCGAAGGAGAAGCGGTCCGTGGCATAATAGACATAGGCATGGAGGGTGTTGTTTTCATCGACACGATGGGCGAGGCCCAGGTTTGCGTCCGTGAAACCCGCCGAACCGCCGTTGTAGGCGCTTTCCCGCGGCAATTTTTTCAGGAGCCAGTCGGAGTAGGTCGTGCGCACCCCGGCGATGACGGAGGTTTTCCCCTTCTTCAGCGGTCCTTCAAAGTGGATCCGGCTGGTGAGAAGGCCGATGCCCGCGGACCCCTTCCAGCGCTGCATGTCTCCGTCCTTGCTGCCGACATTCAATACCGAGGACACGCGTCCGCCGTATTCGGCCGGAATGGAGCTCTTGTACAGCTCGATGTCATTGACAATATCGGGATTGAAGGCGGAGAAGACGCCGAACATGTGCGAGGGGTTGTAGATGGTGCTGCCGTTGAACAGAATGAGGTTCTGGTCGGCGCTGCCGCCGCGGACGTTGAATCCGCCGGAAGCCTCGCCGACGGTTTTGATGCCGGGCAGCGTCAGGACGGCCTTGATGATGTCCCCCTCCCCGAAGGCCGACGGAATCTTGTTGACCGTCTTCACGCTCACTTTCTCCACGCCCATTTCCGTGTTCCGGTGCTGGGCCATGCTCTCCGCGGACACGACGGCTTCCTTCAGCATCGTTACCTTCTCCGTCATCATGACGTTGAGACCGCCGTCGGAGTGGACCCGCACCATCAGGGCCAGGTCTTCCTTTCCTTCCGCGCTGAACTTCAAGATGTTCTCTCCGCCTGGAAGGTTGATCCGGTACTCGCCGTTCCGGTTGGTACGGGTATAGGTCCCGGCGTTGTCGTCGTAGATGACGACTCCGTACATCGGCTCTCCTGTTTCCGCATCCGTCACAATGCCGCGGACCGTCTTGACGGCCTTGCCGCTGTCCAGGGCCGGGTCGCCCACGGAATAGACTTTGTTCCGGTAGGAGGCGAGCAGGGGATTGTCCATGTACCGGACGGAGACGGTGTCCTTTTTCCGTTCGGCGAAATAGCCGTCCGGCAAGCCGATTCCCGTCCCGGGGAGGCTCGGCTCGTCGATGACGCCTTTAGGGGCCGTCGTGGTATGGCTGTGCCAAGAGACCTCTTCAGGGTTTAGGGAGGGCGCTCCTGCCGGAGCCTGGAGCCGTTTTCTGCAGTTCCTATTCGATATTTTCTTCAGCGTCCCCTTCTCCAGGGCGTAGTAGCTATCTTTCGCGTCGAAATAGTTTTTGACGTCCGGATGATAGTCCTCGGCGTCCTTCCTTATCATCATGGACCTGCCGGTACTGTCGAAACGAAGCTTTTTTATACGCTTCCGCAGCAAGGGAATCTCTCCGTCGCGGATTACTTCGAAATAGCCTTCCGGAGCTTCTTTCCAGCCTAGATACCGTAGGTTGACGAAGAGGGATTGACCCATGGTGAACCAAGCCACCTGGTCGCGGAAGACAACTACGGCGTTGGCATTCTCCTGCGCCCGGACCAGGAGTTCTCCTTCGCAGGCGTCAAGGTTGAGGGAAACGTCCCGATAGAGCCGGCCGTTGTACATGACGTCGCCCCGCTGGAACACCTTTCGGTCCCAGAAATAGGTGCCGTTGAACTTGTAAGGATAAACGTTGGGAAGCTTTCCCCGGAAAATGGTTGCGTAGGGGCTTTCCGCCTGTTCTTGGGCGAACGTGGCGCCGGCGGAAAGCAGGAGCGCAGAGAGAAAGGCGAGAAGCCTTTTTACCATAGGAAATTGTTGAACGGGTACCGTCCCGCGTGGATTTCCGCGACCATCTTGTACAGGTCGTTCCGGAGTTTTTCGATGCCGATCTTCTCTTTGGCGGAGATGAAGATGCACGGCGTCTTCTCCTGTGCGATCCAGCTGTTCTTAAGCTCGTCCAGCGTGCGGTTCTTGGCCTCTTTCGGCGTCAAGGAGAACTCGTCGTAGGGTTCGTAGGTATATGCGTCAACTTTATTGAAGACGACGAATACGGGCTTGCTGGCGGCGCCTATGTCGCGAAGCGTCTGCTCCACCACCTGCATCTGCTCTTCGAAGTCCGGATGGGAGATGTCCACCACATGGACCAGGATATCGGCCTCGCGAACCTCGTCCAGGGTGCTCTTGAAGGCTTCCACGAGCTGCGTGGGGAGTTTCCGGATAAACCCGACGGTGTCGGACAGCAGGAACGGACAGTTCTCGATGACGACCTTTCTGACGGTCGTGTCCAGCGTGGCGAAGAGTTTGTTCTCCGCAAACACGTCAGATTTGGCCAGGAGATTCATCAAAGTGCTCTTGCCTACATTGGTATACCCGACGAGGGCCAAACGCACCAGAGAGCCTCTGTTGCTGCGTTGCGTGGCCATCTGCCGGTCCACTTTCTTGAGGTCTTCCTTCAGCTTGGTGATCTTCTGCTTGACGATACGGCGGTCCACCTCGATCTGGGTTTCACCCATACCGCCTCGGGTTCCCATGCCGCCCCGCTGCCGCTCCAAGTGCGTCCACATACCGGCCAGACGCGGCAACATGTATTGATAATGAGCCAGTTCCACCTGCATCTTCGCATAGGAAGTCTTCGCCCGCTGGGCAAAAATCTCTAGAATCAGGCTGGTTCTGTCGATGACGTCGGAGCACTCGATGATCTTCTCGATATTGCGCTGCTGCGTCCCCGTGAGTTCGTCTTCGAAGATGACGTACTGGATCTC
>JAEEGF012380158.1_pt1 | contig 13933 bp, 13 predicted proteins | sample 9134171 | NCBI WGS metagenome assembly JAEEGF01 (sample SAMN16246542, study PRJNA631951) | gut metagenome | biome: gut microbiome; feature: rumen; material: AP-attached | host: Bos | place: Iran: Karaj | collected 2018-10
GGATCCAGAGCGGATGTGGGCTCATCAAAAAGAATCAAATCAGGTTCCATAGCAAGGGCTCTTGCTATGGCCACACGCTGCTTCTGTCCACCGGATAACTGTGAAGGATAAGCATTTGCCTTATCTTCCAGACCTACACGTCTTAAAAGAGCTATGGCTTTCTCGTGAGCCTCTTCTTTTGTCATCTTCTTAAGTTCTACAGGAGCAAGGGTGATATTCTCAATAACTGTTTTATTGGAAAAGAGATTAAAGTGCTGGAATACCATTCCTATCTCTTCTCTTGCTTTGTTGATATCGGTCTTCTTGTCGGTGATAACAAATTCTCCCACTTCGATATGACCTGCGGTTGCTATCTCCAGCTGATTGATACAACGTAAGAAAGTCGATTTACCGCTTCCCGAAGGACCTAATAGTACTACTACTTCTCCTTCGTTTACATCAAGATTGATGTCTTTAAGTACCTCTAAAGAACCAAAGCTCTTCTTGAGATTTTTAACATGTACGATTCGTTTTCTATCTTCCAACGTTCAATCTCCTTTCTATTTTTTTAGCCACTTTAGAAAGTGAGATAATTACGATCATATATACGATACCGATTATTGCCCATGTCTCTAAAGATTTGAAGGTATTACCGCTTATGTTTTTACCCATATTGGTAAGTTCCGGGAAACCTATAACGGACAAAATCGATGTATCCTTTAAAGTAATGATAAACTGGTTTATTATGGAAGGAATCATGGTCTTGATGGCCTGAGGAAGAACAACAAGTCTCATACTTTTACCGTAAGTGAGACCAAGTGATCTTGCGGCTTCCATCTGTCCCTTGTCCACGCTCTGTATACCGGCTCTGATAATCTCGGCCATATAAGCACCACAGTTCATTGATAGTGCTGCCGTACCGGCCTGGAGAGCTGTAAGACGAAAATCAACGGCTCCCAATGCCTTCATTCCCGCGGGAAGACCGAAATAAATGAAATATGCAAGTACAATAAGAGGAACACCTCTTACCGCATCAACATATACAGTTCCGATAAAATTGCTGACTCTGTTGCGGCTTACATTAAGTAAGGCAAAAATAAGGCCGATGACCATCGCGAAACAGAGAGATAACAAACATAAAAGCAATGTCTGTCCCAATGACTGCAAAATCATCAGACCATAATCCTGAATAATCTTTATCATACTTCCTCTTCTCCTAAAAAATAATACGCTTTATTATAACATAATTTCACAGTGTTAGCACGGACTTGTGGGCAACGGATAATTGTTATAAACAAAAAAGGCCCCGATCTGTGATCAGAGCCTTTACTGACATTAAAAATGATTATTTAAGATACTTGTCAAGGATCTCCTGGTACTTTCCGTTCTCCTTAAGGTTCTTAAGACCTGCGTTGAACATATCAAGAAGTTCCTGATCTGCTTCATCCATGATAGCCATTCCGTAAGGAGCACCTTCTGATTCCATTCCTTCGGGAATCTTAAGAGCGAGGCCACCTTCCTTGATTGAGCAAGCCATGATAGGTGTATCCTCTACACATGCTGCTGAGTTACCAAGGATAACATCCTGGTACATTGTAGGAGAATCTTCAAATACAGTGATTGTAAATCCGTATTCATCCTGTAATGACTCTGCAAAGTCCTTACCTGCTGTACCGTTTTTAACTGCAACGTTCTTGCCTGCAAGATCTGCAAATGAAGCGATATCGCTGTCTGCAGCAACTACGAATGTCTGTGTTGCATCATAGTATCCGTCTGAGAAGATCCAACCTGAATCAATTCTCTCCTGCTTTATTGTTGCTCCTGCGATGATGGCGTCAGCCTGTCCTGCCTGAACAGCAGCTACTGCTGCGTCCCATCCGAGAGACTGAAGCTCGTACTGGAATCCCTGATCCTCTGCTACTGCTGCAAGAAGGTCAACATCGATACCAACGAACTCGTTCTTATCATTAGTATACTCAAAAGGCTTAAATACTGTATCTGTCGATATAATCCATACCTTTTCGCTTGCGTCTGCTGATGTAGCGGCAGCTTCCTTGCTTCCGCAGCCTACAAGCATTGTAGCCATTACAGCTACAGTCATTAATACTGCAACTAACTTTTTCATAATATTCCCTCCTTATATAAATAAGTTAAATAAATAATTTAGTTTATATTAATTTATAGACAATTATTTGTCAATTAAGACTTCTCTTAAAGGAGCAGATTTTTTCTTTCTTGTCATCTCTGCGATAAATAATGGAGTGATATCTACAAGACTGAGTCCGGCCTCATCTCCTTGTATGGTTTCCTTAATGTATTCGCTGATTTCCTCAATATTATCGGGATCATTAATAAGATCGATCAGTATTATTCCCGACAGGTTTCTGAGTCTTATCTGCCTGTATGCTTCATTAACGGCCTCTTTATTTATATTAAGTATTGTATTGTCAGCCTTAAGATTAATGGACTTAGCCGAATTAACATCTATTATATTCATGGCTTCGGTGTATTCCAATACAATATTGGCGCCGCTTTTCAGCCAGACTGTTTTGTTACGCAGTTCATCCATTATGCTTTCAACTTTATAGAGTTTATCCATGGGATAATCGTCGTTATAAAGCTTAAGTACCGATCTTTTTGCTTCCTTATGTTTATAGAGGTAAGCATCAATCTCCTCATATAAAGAGATGTCATCTGTTGTTATAAGTTCAGCTCTGTCAGCTGTTTTATCCAAAAATGACAGATACTCCGGTTGTCCTGACTTTAATACGGAAAAGGCTTTACGGGTTTCTGCAATTTTAATCACATCTTCTTTTTCCTGCTTGCTAAGCCCAAGCTTTGCGGTACACACGGGATCCTTGGACTTAACTGCCGCTTTTGAAATCCGTACAATAACTTCGTCTCCCTGATGTAAACTGCCGTCGGCTTTACGATTACAGATATGAAGGTCTTTCAGACCCTTAAGATCAAAATAAGCCTGTTTACCCGGGCTTATCTCAATAAAAGCGGCGTCAATGTTCTTAACGATATTCTTGACTCTGCCCAGATAGATATTGTCTATATGCAGATCTTCGTCTTTAAAAAGCTTCAGTTCGCTGACAATACCCTTTTCAAAATACATACATAATATGCAATTTTTATATCTGCTTATTACTATGTTATTTTCTATCAAAACATCTCTCCCACCTGATCCATAGGAACAAGTTTCATATTGTTTTCATCCCCTATATTGGTATAGGTATCAACTCTTATAACCTGATAATCCAGAGGATCGAATTCAAGGCCTGCCATATCAAAAAAAGCTTTCAATATCTGCGTGGATTTGATATTACCGCTGCTGCTTGCGTCCACAAGACAGTTAAGTTCTTTTTCATCCATGCTGAATTCATATATATGAGGCTTAAGATCCACTTCCAAAGTGTTTTTCTTGGTCTCTTTCATGACAATGATGGATTCCATACTGTCAAAAGCGGCCGCAATATCAAGAACTTCTTTGGGGAATTCTTTGACTTCCTTGGGATGGACTTTATAGCGTGCGGCGGCTACGGATGCCATTGCATTGTCGGTTCCGTCGGGAAGCATTACAGCGTTAAGTATCCTCATTCCGGGAACCATAACGGAATTGAGATCTTCAATGAATTTATCTCTTCCTTCATGGCTGTTAATCTCAATATCCATGTATTCTCCGCTGCTGATTATGCCCACACCTAAGGGAGCTGCAAAACTCATAATCTGATGAGGGGAAAATCCCTTGGAATAAGCAATATCAATGCCGGATTTACGTATGCACTTTTGAAAATATCTTAAAATGTCAAGATGACCGATATATACCATCAGGCCTTCCTTGGCGAATTTAACTCTTACCTTCATCTATTTACCCTATCTTGGACAGTAAAAACCGCCCAGACCGAATGCACCGCATCCGTTACACTGTTCTCTGCAGTTTGGAGTAACAACACCTTCTTTGGCACGTTGCCACTCCCTCTTTAGGAAGTCCTTGCTGACACCGCAACTTAAGAAATCCCAAGGAAGAATCTCGTCGATATCCCTCTCTCTTGTGGTATAAAAATCGATATCAATTCCGTTTTCTTCACAAGCTGACAACCAGGCTTCATTGTTGAAATAATCACCCCATGAGTCGAATATACAGCCTTTTTTATAGACGGATTCAATGACATCCGAAAGTTTCCTGTCACCTCTGGCAAGGAGTCCTTCAATAAAACTTACATCCGCTTCATGCCAGTTGTAACGAATTCTCTTCTGATTGAGCTGTTCCATAATAGATGTACGGGTCAGATAAGCCTTATCTATAAATTGCTTGCTGTTATTCATGGGAGCCCACTGAAAGGCCGTAAAAGGCTTGGGAATAAAGAAAGATGTACTGGCAACAATCTGTACCGGTCCGTTCTTTCTCTCCTCTTTGGGAACTGTATCAAAGAATTCACGGGCAATTTTATCGGCAAGCTCCGCTATACCTCTGATATCCTCATCAGTTTCCCCGGGGAGTCCCAGCATAAAATAGAGTTTTACTCTGGTCCAGCCGTTTGCGAAAGCAAGTCTGGCGCCTTTTAGAATATCTTCTTCCGTCAGGCCCTTGTTGATTACATTACGCATTCGCTGACTTCCGGCTTCGGGAGCAAAAGTTAAAGAACTCTTTTTTATATCCTGAACCTTACTCATGACATCCACCGAAAAATTATCGATTCTTAAGGAAGGAAGGGATATATTTACATGTCTTTTGTCGCATTCCTCAATAAGAAAATTAATCAGCTCTTCAAGGGCGGAATAATCGCTTGAACTGAGAGAACTCAGACTTATCTCTTCGTGGCCTGTGGCATTAAGCATCTTAACGGCTTGTTCTTTCAGCCAGTTCACGTCTCTTTCTCTGACAGGCCTGTAGAGCTGTCCGGCCTGACAAAAACGACAGCCTCTGATACAGCCTCTTTGAATCTCCAGAACAACTCTGTCCTGAGTCACTTTTATAAAAGGGACTATTGGATTTTCCGGATATGGAGCTTCTGACATATCCGTTACAATCTCTTTATCAATATGATCCGGGATTCCTTTCACGGAAGGTTTAAATGATTCAATTGTACCATCTTCTTTATAAGTCACTTCATAGAGGGAAGGAACATAAAGACCTCCAAGTTTTGCGGCCTCAATCAGGAATTCTCTCCTGCTGCTTCCTTTACTTTTATGCTCTTTATAGAGGTCGAAAAGAGCCCTGTATTTGGTCTCTCCTTCTCCTATATAGAAAATATCGAAGAAATCAGCGATTGGTTCGGGATTGTAGGCACAGGGACCTCCGCCGATCACTATGGGATCGTCCTCTTTTCTGTCCGCAGATCTTAAGGGTATGCCCGACAGATCAAGAACTTGCAGAATATTGGTATAACACATCTCATATTGAATGGTTATTCCCAGAAAATCAAAATCCTTAACGGGGTCCTGGCTTTCCAGACAAAAAAGAGGGATATTCTCTTCCCTCATAATCTTGTCGAGATCCGTCCAGGGAGAAAAGACCCTTTCACAGTAACAGTCATCATAACTGTTAAAAAGATTGTAAAGAATCTGCATTCCCAGATGGGACATGCCTATTTCGTACACATCGGGAAAGCACATGGCAAAACGGATATCAACCGAAGCCGGATCCTTTAGCACGGAGTTAATCTCATTCCCTATATACCTGGCCGGTTTATCGATTTTTAAAAGAATCTTGTCATTTAAAGCGGTTTTTGTCATAAGCTTACGTCGTTTAATAATTTAATAAATGTCATGCCGGGGAGATTGTCTGCCTGACTTTCGTTCAACTCATCCAGTCTCTTAAGATATTTATCAAAATCATAGAATATTTTTATGGTGGTTACATCATTAATGCCTTCTTTTTTAAGCAGGTCTTTTAAATGATCCTGAAAGGCTTTTTCGTTTACTTTTTCATCATTGCAGTAACATATAAAGGAATTGTTCGTCGCAACACAATGAACAAAAGGAAAATTCTTGTCGTATGAAGTAAAATACAGATGATAGAATCCGTTAAGATCTCCTACATGCTCTTCTATGGCCTTTCTGACGCCTTCATCGCATACTTTCACTCTGAGGCTCATTATGAGGCTTACAACCATCTTACAGGCCGGAAGAAGGCCCAATACTGCCAACACCGTCAGAACATTCCTTTTGCTGCCCACAGTTAAATATCCGATTACAAAAAGACCTATGGGTAATGCAAAAAGAATTATCATATAAAGAAAATCCATTCTCTTCTTATAATCTGCATATTCATAGGATCCTTTTGGATATTTACCGTACATCTTATTTTCTCCTGTTATTGTTCTTTGATCGGTCTTTTACCGAATTATTCGACTTGCTGTTACTCTTACTTCTGCTCGAATTAATGGCCTTATTGCTTTGTTTATGTTTTGATGCCCCTTTGATCTTTCTCGGAGCTATAAGGCATTTGGAATCAAAACCTATCAGGTCTTCCCTGTGTGCCTTGATCAGAGCCTCTTTAACCAGATCGTAATTATCGGGATTACGATACTGTATCAATGCCCTCTGCATGGCCTTCACATGGGGATCGTGCTCTACATAGACCTTCTTACCGGTCATGGGATCGATACCCGTATAATACATAACCGTTGAGGCGGTGGAAGGCGTGGGATAAAAATCCTGTACCTGTTCCGGATTGATATGAAGGTCTCTGAGATATTCTGCCAGAGCAATAGCTTCATTCAGAGTGCTTCCCGGGTGTGAACTCATAAGGTACGTCACAAGATACTGCTTAAGTCCCATTTTCTCATTCAGCTTTTCATATTTCTTTCTAAAAGCCTCGTACTCACTGTTTGCGGGTTTGCCCATAAGACTCAGAACCTGGTCGCAGATATGTTCCGGTGCCACCTTAAGCTGACCGCTTATATGGTATTTTATCAATTCCCTGAAGAAACTGTCATCCTTGTCCGCATTAAGATAATCAAATCTTATTCCCGATCTGATGAATACTTTTTTAACCCTTGGAAGTGCTCGTAACTTTCTTAAAAGTTCCAGATAATCTTTGTGATCCACTTCCAGATTTGGGCATCTTTCCGGAACAAGACACTGCCTGTTCTGACATACGCCTTTGGTCAGCTGCTTCTTACAACTGGGATGTCTGAAATTGGCGGTGGGTCCGCCTACATCATGTATGTATCCTTTAAAATCTTTGTCTGCGGTTATTTTTTTAGCTTCTTCGATAATGGATTCGTGGCTTCTTACCTGAACGGTCCTGCCCTGATGGAAAGTTAGCGCACAAAAATTACAACCGCCGAAACAACCTCTGTTGCTTATCAGAGAATATTTTATCTCATTTATGGCAGGAACGCCGCCCTCTTTCTCATAAGACGGGTGATATGTTCTCTCATAGGGAAGGGCGTATACATCATCCATATCTTCAACGGATAAGGGAGGCTGAGGAGGATTCTGCACCACAAATACATTATTGGGATATTCCTCCACCAGAGTTTTTCCGTTAATGGAATCGGTATTGTTGGATTGAATCCTGAAACTGTCGGCATAGAGCTTCTTATCGCCCTTTACTGCTTCGTAAGCCGGCAGACTGATGTAATCATACAGGTCTTCCTTGCTTCTTGCCTTGTATACCGTACCTTTTATAAATGTAATGTCCTTAACGTCCAGCCCGCTTTCCAGAGCATCGGCTATTTCGATAATGGACTTCTCTCCCATACCGTAGGATATAAGATCCGCTCCGGAATCCAGAAGAATTGACCTTTTATAAGAGTCGGACCAGTAATCGTAATGGGCAAGTCTTCTTAAACTGGCCTCGATACCGCCGATTATAATGGGGCAATCCTTGTATGTTCGACGAATCAGATTGGAATATACGCTTGTTGCGTGGTCGGGACGCTTACCCATAACACCGCCGGGAGTATAGGCATCCGTAGGACGTCTTTTTTTGCTGACAAAATAATGGTTAACCATGGAATCCATGTTACCGCCGGTAACGATGAAAGCAAGGCGCGGACGTCCCAATATGCTTATGCTGTTGTCGTCTTTCCAGTCCGGTTGGGATATAATTCCTACAGTGTAGCCTCTGCTCTCAAGGATTCTGCTGATAATTGCATGACCAAAACTGGGGTGATCCACATAGGCATCCCCAATTACATATACAAAATCAAGCTGTTCGATATTCCGTTCTTTTAAATCTTCCTGACAGATGGGTAAAAACATATTTTAGTCGCTTAAATGTCTGTAATCGTCTATATAATAATCCGCAAGCTCTTTCTTTTTATCCGACTGATATTCCGAATATGCATCGGATATGGCACATGTATGCATTCCGGCAGCAATGGCAGCCTCAATACCCGCTACAAGATCTTCAAATACAAGACAGTCCTTAGGATCAACATTTAGTTTCCGGGCTACGGCCAGATAGCATTCCGGATCCGGCTTGCCCTTGTGCACCTCTTCGCCGGTAATATAAGCATCTATGAGTTTATCAAAACCCAGATGCTTTGAAACGGCATCAAAGAGATAATTGGAATTACTTGTGGCAATACCCGTCTTAATTCCGTTCTTTTTACACCACAAAAGGAATTCTTTCGCTCCCTTTTTGAATTCCACTTCACTCGAATAGTGCTGATGAGCCATCTTATTCCAGTCATCCAGCATCTCTTCCACGCTTCGGGGAAAGGGATAATGACTTTTGGTGTATTTTGCGACATCAACAACACTTAAGCCTTCTATCTCCTTGGGGTAAACCTCGGGCATGGGGATATTGTACATAGCAAAATATTCTTTATCTATTTCCTTCCATAAACCCATGGAATCTATGAGGGTGCCGTCCATATCAAAGAGGCATGCCTTTATCTTCTTATCTATCAATTCTTTCATAATTATGCCTTTAATGTGAGCATGATTAGTTCGTCAGCTTCCAGAGGGCGGAATTCTCCGGGTTTAAGCTCCGGATCCAGTTCCAGAGGTCCGAAACTGACTCTTTTTAAGTAACTGACCTCGTTACCGACAGCTTTTAACATCCTTTTAACCTGATGGTAACGCCCTTCGGTAATGGTAAGGTAAATGGAGCCTGGACTTATGGTATCAACTTTGGCCGGAGCTGTTAAAGTATCGTCACCGATATCGACTCCGTTAGTCAATTCTTTGATCGCATCAGTCGTAATTCTCTCCGCAAGTTCTACATAGTAACATTTGTCAACGTGTTTTTTTGGAGACAAAAGATTGTGTCCCAGCTGTCCGTCATTGGTTATCAGCAGAAGGCCTTCCGTATCTTTATCAAGTCGTCCCACAGGAAAAAGATTTTTTGTGTTAATACCTGTAAGCAGATCCATGACAGTCTTCTCTCTGTCCTCTGTTGCAGTGACAACGCCTGCGGGTTTATATAGCATATAGTAGCTGAATTTGCTGTATTCCACCTTTTTACCCTCTATTTCAACAGATTCGTCATTAACTTTGTAAGCGGGATCCTTAACGCATATTCCGTTAATATTTATCTTGCCTTTTCGTATCAGTTCCTTTACTTCGGAACGTGTGCCAACACCGGCATCACTTAGATATTTATCAAGTCTTATCATTTTTGTTGTCTTCTGTTTCTCGATCTTTTACGTTTATTCTTTCTGATTTTGCCGGCAAATATTAAGGCTGTCATGCATATTATTAGCAATAAGCCGATGGCGGCTATAACGAATAAAAGCAGATCGTCCGAATCCACAATATTTTTCCTTTTTACTGAATCATCCCATTCATACTCTATCTCTTCATATTCCGTTTCATCCATAACGGAACTGTCTGACAAGCTGTTGTATTCGCTGTCCGTACTGCTTTCCTCTTCTGTTTCCGTTATGCTTCCGGCGGGAAGTTTCAGAACTTCGCTGTCAGCGTATTGATCCACAAGATTCTGTGCTCTGACAACAATACTGCTTTCCTCGCCCTCTTTCAGCGGTACGGTAACTGTGATACTGTCAGTTTTGGAGGATTTTTTGGCATTCGGATCGTTATTCCAAGGGAAAAGACGACCGAAATTCTCACCTTCGTCCGTGGAAATCTGATAGTAGATAAGATACGACTCGTCATCATGAGAATTAACCGTTATAGTCGCGGTATTGTTCTCAGTATCTACCTCATCCAATGTCACACTGCAATATGTGGGGGCAGTTTTATCTGTATATACGGGACCTTCGGGAGCCGGGAAAGTCTCTCTGTCATAGTTGGAATAATCTACTCCAAGACTCGCCGATGAAAGTCTGTAATACTTTGCAATTGCATCTGCGTCAAGATAGCCCAGTGTCTTATATGCGTCCGAATGTTCAAGAAGATAGTTGTAATCCCTTTCTTCGTCCATATGACAATGCTCTATTATGACACAGGGAATCCCCAGTTCTCTTGCTTCTCTTATGCTGCCGTAATAATCGGTATTCTTGTCTTTATTGCTGACTTTTGTTTTTACGCCTCTGTCGTAAAAGCCTGTTTCATTAACCAGAGCATCCATCTCTATATGACCGAATTCCTGGCCCTTTGAATAGTATTCACCAAAGGCGGATGTCCATACTTCTGCTCCGTAGAGTTTGTGCTTCTCAGACATATTAAAATGTATTGCAAACAGAAAATCCGCATTATGAGCGGCGGCGAATTCTGCTCTTTCTTTAAGGGAGGTGTTTTCGCTCTCCGCATTGTCCCTGGTAAGATATACTACTACGCCTTCATACTGCTCCAGTCTTTCTTTTGCGTATTTTGCCACTTCCATGTTCAGGTACATTTCCTGAAACATATCGTTGTGTCCGCCCAGACTGTCTCCGCCGTGGCCGGGATCCAATACAACAACAACGTCGTTGGCATATACGGGACTGCTGTAAAGCAGTATTATCAGCAAAATAATTAATAGTTTAAGGGGATGTTTCTTCATATATCACCGGTCAAAATAAAAGGGCTGTTTACACAGCCCTTGCTTTACATGTTATAAATCGAGACTTTCAAAACCGTCATCTTCAAGTTCTGAAAGCTGAGCTTCAATGGACTCGTCCGGAGGGTTAAGTTCCGCTCTGTTGTTGTGGATAATGCCCATACACTCATTAAGAGAATCATATAAGGAATTATACTTGGCACTGGACTGATCCATGTAATGATTGATCATATCTTCCAATTGTGCGAGGATGTTGTCTGTATAATCCATTGCTGAAGCTCTGAGATCATTGGCCTCGATAGTGGCATTATCAAGAATTGTCTGAGCCTTGGCGGTTGCCTGGTCAACAATATCATCAGCCATACGATATGCCTGCATCATAATCTCGTGTTCGCTTACAAGTTCAGAGGTCTTAATGGCTGCCTGATCGATAAGCGCCTGAGCTTTTTCTCTGGCTTCTGCCAGTATCTCTTCTTTACGGGTCTGAACTTCCTGGAAACGAGCTATCTCTTCAGGAGCAATTCTCTTGAACTGCTTAATAAGATTGATCATTTCATCTTTGTTAACAATGATTTCTGTCTGAGAAAATGCCTTATATTTGGCACTGTCAATGTACTCTTCCATTTCATTGACGATCTCTTCCATTTTGACTTTGATCTTCATCTATCGTCCCTCTTACCTCTATCTCTTAATATCGTATTTGGCATATATTTTGTCAGCTACAAAATCCGGTACACATTTTGAAATATCACCGCCGAAAGCAGCTATTTCCTTAACGCCTGATGAACTCAGATATGAGTATTCAAGACTGGTTGTAAGGAATATGGTATCAAGTGTGCCCTGACTCAGTAATTTGTTGGTCTGAGCTATCTGTAATTCGTACTCAAAGTCAGTTATGGCTCTCAATCCTCTTACCGAAACATGAATGTTGTTTTCTTTGGCATAATCGATTAACAAACCGCTGAAAGAATCGATTTTTACGTTGGGAAAAGGAGCACAAACCTCTTTAAGTATATTAACACGTTCGTCTACAGAAAACAACGGCGACTTGGCCTTGTTATCAAGGACACTGACCACCAAATCATCAAAGATAAGTGCTGCTCTTTTGATGATATCTATGTGTCCGTAGGTTACCGGATCAAAACTGCCCGGATATACCGCTTTTCTCATTTTTTATACCTCTTTTTTGAAAAAAACATGCTTATTTGTCTTGTAATTCTTCTCTCTTGTCATTACGAATCCGTAATCTTCAAGATGAGAAAGATCTTTCTTAGCATCCGCCTCAATGATTATAAGAGTGTTTTCATCAACACATTTGCTGTTTGACAGAGCTCTCATTACGCTTTCTTCAGCATCGGAATCGTAAGGAGGATCCATAAAAATAATATCACAAACATCATTAACCGAATATATGGCATCAGTACTATCCCGGCCTATTACAACGGCTTTATCGACTAGTTTTGTGAACTCTAGATTGTTCTTGATGCAGTTAAGAGCTTCTTTCGCATTATCGACGAAATAAGCCTTTTTAGCCCCTCTGCTGAGGGCTTCTATTCCTATCGCACCGCTTCCGCTGAAGAGATCCAAAAAGATACTGCCCGGAACTTCTGTCTGAAGAATATTAAATAAGGTCTCCTTGATTCTGTCAGTTGTTGGTCTTGTATTAAGTCCCTCCGGTGCAGCAAGGGGCATAGATCTGGCGGTTCCCGCTATTACTCTCATACGCTGATAAGATCTTATTTGATCTTTGTACCCTTTCCATCCCTTTTGGCTGTTTTTAAGTCATCAAGGATTAATTCCTTATTGTCGTATTCCACAACACTGCTTCCTTCGGTATTTGTGAAATACACTTCGTCAATATAGTCTTTTGAGCCCAGTTTCATACCTCTCATTCCTATTGCAATCTTCTTCATTGTGGAGATCTCTTCAATAGAGAATTTGAGGAAGAATCCGTCATTAGACTTAAGTACTATATGCTTCTGATTGGTTATGGGCGTTACAGATACAACTTCATCACCGTCGGCAAGCTTTGTGGATGCAACCGTATTCTTGGCCACATCGAATTCTCCGCCGTCAACAATCTTACACATGGATGTCTTTGTTACAAAGAGCATTCTGTAAAGATTAAGATCACTCTGGCTTGCTACCGATATGATGCTTTCTTTTGCACTCTGATAATTACTTACATTATCAATGGGTACACCTTTGTCTCTGAGTTTGCCCAAAGGAAGGAGCTTGGATCTGAAAGTATGAAGCTGTCCCGTATTGGTAAAGAGACATATCTTACCGGTATTCTTACACTTGCAGATATATTTGAACTCTTCTTTTATGGTCTCGAGATTTCTTTCATATGTAGCGGTATCCACAGCCTTGCAGTATCCGAATCTGTCCATGAGGAAATAGATATCCATCTCTTCCATCTGGACTTCTTCAACAACCGCTTCCTCAAGATTATCAATTACGGTTCTTCTGGGTCTTGCAAACTCTTTTTTGATTAAATCCAGGTCATTAATCAACACCTGAGTCATGCTGTCTTTTCGGGCCAGTATATCTTCGTAACGGAAAATATTGGCTACGGTATCCTCATGATCTTTAATAAGAGCGTCCACTTCCAGACCGATAAGTTTATAGAGTCTCATATCAAGTATGGCGTTGGCCTGAGCTTCCGAAAAGAGAAGCCCGGCAGCCATTACCTTGGATTCTTTGCTCTTGAACTTGATTCCGGTTGTAACACCGTTAATAAGGCAGTCCTTAGCCATATTACGGTCCTTACTTCCTCGAAGAATCTCGATAATGAGGTCGATGACATTGCAGGCCTTGATAAGACCTTCCTGTATCTCCTTCTTATCCATTTCCTTGGCTAAAAGATTGCTGTATTTTCTGGTAGCCAACTGATACTGGAATTCGGTACATTCCTTTAATACTTTCTTAAGTCCCATTGTTTCGGGCTTACCGCCTGCAATGGCCAACATGTTAAAACCGAAAGTATCTTCAAGTCTTGTCTTTTTATATAAAAGATTGATGAAATTATCTACATTGGCATCCTTA
>JAEEGF011780818.1_pt1 | contig 13931 bp, 9 predicted proteins | sample 9134171 | NCBI WGS metagenome assembly JAEEGF01 (sample SAMN16246542, study PRJNA631951) | gut metagenome | biome: gut microbiome; feature: rumen; material: AP-attached | host: Bos | place: Iran: Karaj | collected 2018-10
CAGGCTCCAGTTGAAAAAGTTATTGAAGCTGCAAAAAAAGCCTGCTGTCATGATTTTATCAGCAGACTTCCGGAAGGTTATAATACAATCATTGGTGAGGGTGGAGCATCATTAAGCGGTGGTGAACGTCAGCGTATTTCCATTGCAAGGGCAATAATGAAAGATTCTCCGATAATTATCCTTGATGAAGCAACAGCCAACGTAGATCCGGAAAACGAAAGAGATTTAATGAATGCAATTAAAGAACTTACAAAAGAAAAGACCGTCATCATGATTGCCCATCGTCTTAAAACTGTAAGGAATGCGGACCAGATTGTAGTAATTGACAAAGGCCGTATTGTAGAAAAAGGCAGCCACAATGAGCTTGTTTCCAGAGGAGGAATTTATTCACGATTTATTGATTCCCGAAAGGAAGCGGTAAGCTGGAAATTATAGCGGTATTAAAAATTGGAATCAGAGCGTTAAAGCTTTTATTCCGATTATCCGCATAATTCCAAAATGAAAGAAATCCCGTATATCAGCGATGAATTTTACGGCTTCTTTTTTTTGTACTTTATGATCAATCAGTTCCACGAAAGAGTTTATCAGGCTGGATGCAATTACATGTACTGTAAGAGTATCCAGCTTTTTTGATGCATACTTTTTTTTATACATCCAGTTTAAGGTTTGGATACAGTTTTTAGTATATAAATCGCTCATTTCACTGACAAAGTTTTCATGAGTGCTCCCTCCGGATTTTGAAATTAAAAGAGTGAAAGCATCGAAATCAGAATATATATAATCAATGAAATCTGATAAAATCTGGTTTTCTTTTTCTTCGTGTTCTTTTCCCAAAGGGTTTCCATCTTTAAGATGGGCAATAAGACCTGCTGACATAACAACCTTTCTTGTTTCTTCAATGGCATCATCTACCAGTGCACAGAAAAGAGCATCTTTATCCTTAAAATGACGATACATAGCTCCTGTGGTTAAATCTGCATTTGCAGCTATTGTACGCAAAGAAGCATTCATAAATCCTTTTTCCAAAAATTCTTTTTTAGCACTATTTAAAATTTTATTTTTTGTATCAATTGAAGAATCTGCCATCAAAGTCTCCTTAGGTAAATATTTAAATAAAAGACAGACTTTGTCAATAAAAATGATAACAATGTTATTAAAATCTCTTGACAAGGTAACGGTGTTATCATTAAGATAACAGTGTTATCAAAAAAGTTAGCTTTAGGTAATATTAAATGTATTGGTGGAGTTTTTTATGCAGGTAAATAAGATTAATAAAAGGTTTGAAAAATTCGGACGCTTTCAAATCAAACATCGATGGGCTTTTATTATTGGGCTCATTATTTTGACAATAGCAGGAAGTCTGGGGCTTTTTCGTCTTAAACTGGACAATGGTGAAGAAGACTGGTTCGACGACTGGGAAACCACAAAAGTCAATCAGGATCATTTTGAAAGTATTTTTGGTTCAACTGATACTCTTATGGCACACATAAAGGCTGAAAATGTTTTTGATCCAGAAGTGCTTAACATGATTGATCAATTGGGAGATGATTTGTTAAACAATGTTCCTTATGCAGACAGTATTACATCATTGATGGAGCTTTCAATCCCTCTTGGAACAGAAGAAGGATTTGAAGTAATGAGTCCTTTTGAAAATGGCGTTCCTGAAGATCCGGAAGAACTGGCTGCAAAAAAAGATTTTATATTAAGTCGTGAATCTCTTGTAAATAATCTTGTTAGTCAGGATTGTACTGAAACCTGGCTTATTGTAAAACTGGAACAGTATTCCGAAAGTCTTAATGAAGCAATGAACAAAATAGCTCCTCCTGCAATGGCGGTTTTTAATGATCCAAAATATAAATCTAACAAATGGGAAATCAGACCTGCAGGACTTTCTTACACTGAATATGAAGAGGAAAAAGCAATATACAAACAATGTATAAGCCGAATAATTCTGGGATTCATCGTAATGCTTATTTTCCTGATTATTTTTATCCGCTCCCTTCGAGGCGTTATTGTACCATCAATAGCAACAATAGGTGCCCTTTGTACAACACTTGGAATTTCCGGATGGATGAATATTAAGGGCAATAATACAATGATTCTTATTACTGTTCTTCTTTCAATGGCCCTTGCAGTTGGATATGCAGTTCATTATATCAACAGTTTCAAAATGCATTTCAGAAGAACTGGTAATAGAAAAGAATCTGTTATTCTGGGAGTCAGTGACTCTGGATGGGCACTTTTCTTTACAGTAATTACTACAATGGCTGGAATGCTTTCTTTCCTGTCTGCTGGTATAAGACCTATGAGATGGGTTGGGGGAATAACTGCTGCTGCTGTATTTGCTGTTTTTCTTTTTGAAATAATTCTTCTTCCATGCCTTTACAGTTTTGGTAAAAATCAGAATCCTGACCCTGATTATGTAAACACTGAAGGTTCAACAAAAGCCGATCTTAATGTAGAAAAAATGGGTAAAGCCATTCTGAATAAAAAATGGATAACAGTGGCCGTAAGTTTTGTAGTTATTGCTGCAATGATTCCTGGTCTCTTTAAAATCAAAGTGAACATGAATTATTCCGACATGATGGGCGAACGTACTCCTTACATTAAACGTCTTATGGAAATTACCAGAAGTCAGCTGGGCAGCCAGTACAGTTATGAGGTTCTTGTTGAATATGAGGATGAAGATTCTTTAAAGAATCCAGAAGTTTTGAAAAAAATGGATATTCTTGCTGAAAGAATTGGAACACTCAGTCAGACAAAAGTTTCTAATGGTAAACCACGTGTTTCTTCAGTAACAAAGGTTATCAAGGAAATGAACAGAACATTAAACGAAGATGACCCTGATTTTTATATAATTCCAGATGACCAGGATCTTGTAAGTCAAATTATGTTTTTGTATGAAATATCCGGTGGAAGTGACTTATATGATTATGTAAGTGAAGATTTTAAGGCTGGATATCTTCATGTTGAACTTTGTGGTTATGATGGGGAAGAAATTGTTCAGAATATGGATCAGGTCAAAAAATGGGTTAATGAACTTTTCCCTGATGCTTCAAATGCCGGTGTTGTAGGTGAAGTTGTTCAATATGCTCATATGAACGGAAAACTTGTTCGCGGTTCAATTAAATCTATTGGCACTTCTCTTGTTGTAATTCTTATTCTGTTGATTTTAGCTTTTACATCTCTTCGTACAGGTATAATTGCAATGATTCCAAATGTTGTTCCAATCATAATCATTGGGGGAATAATGGGGTACGCTGGAGTCAACCTTGATATGATTACTGCGATGATAATGCCAATGATTCTGGGAATCGCAGTTGATGATACAATTCATTTTACTAACCACATTAAATATCATTATGAAATTACAGGAGATTACCGTTCTGCTGTATTAGCATCTTACAGAGAGATTGGAAAAACAATGATAATGACCACTGTAATTTTATGTGCAATGTTCGGAATTTTTCTTACAAGTACCATGACAGTTCTTGTAAATATTGGATGGCTTTCAATTGTGGGATTATCATCCGCCTTGATTGCAGATTACACAGTAACACCAGTGCTTTTATTTATAAGTAAACCATTTCGTAAAAATAAATCAGGAAAAAATCCTGAACAATAAAAGGAGTTTATAATCATGAAAAAAACATTAATCTGTTTAACAGCATTTTTTATTTCAGCTGTATCATGCCTTTATGCGCAGACTCTTACAGGCTATGACATTATGAAAAAGGCTGATGAAGTACCTGGACCAAAAACTTCTTCTTCAACTGCAATCCTTACCATTCATTCTAAAAAGGGTTCGGACAGAGTGAGAGAAGTTATAATGAAGTCGAAAGATTATGGAGATGTAAGTAAAGAGGTCATTGTATTTACAACTCCAAAAGACGTTGCTGGAACAGCCTACCTGATGTTTGAATATAAGGAAGATTCAAATGGAAATAAAAAAGATAGTGATAACTGGCTCTATATGCCTGCAATGAAAAAGACACGACGTATTGCTTCAAGTGGAAGTGAAAGTGAAGGCAGCTTTATGGGAACTGATTTTACTTATCAGGATATGGGGGACAGAAGTCTTAACAAATATAATTACAAACTTTTAGGTGAAGAAAGTGTTGATGGAATTCTCTGCTATAAGATTGAATGTATTAGTAAAGCAAACACTGAAAAAGATCCGCGTTACATTACCTGGATTTCTAAAAAAGATTACATTCTTTGCAAAGCAGAATTTTATGACAGACAAAATCAGCTTCACAGAATTCTTACCTGCAGCAACTTTACGGTTATTAAAGGTTATACAACAGCACAGGTTATGAAGATGGAAAATGTGCAGACAGGAACATGGTCCCTTATTGAAACAAAAAACATATCATATGACACTGAAGATATTGATGATTCCCTCTTTACAGTAACTGCAATTGAAAAAGGAAGAATCCGCTGATGAAAAAAATATTCTTTGCTGTATTCTTAACTACAATTATCAGTATAAGTTTGTCAGCTCAAAATGGAATTGATTTTTCCGGGGTCCTTGAAACTAACTGGGCTCTGGCTGCTCCATGGACTGACAATGAATCTTATGCAGGACGTTTTCTTGCAGGTGATACTTCCTTCACAGGCAAGGTTGATGCTTATTATGGAAACTCTTCTGCCTTTGGTCAACTTTCCATTAACTATGATTCTCTGGAAAGTGATATCGCTTTTTCTTTAGATGAACTTTGGATTGATTACACTGATTCTTTCTGGGGCATAAGAATTGGCCGTCAGAAAATAGTTTGGGGAAAATCTGATGGAATAGATATTACAAATGTAATTTGCCCTTCGGATTTATCAAGCCTTAGTTCACTTATAAAGGGTGATTCCAAACTTGCTGTAGATGCTATCTGCCTTTCGCTGAATAAAAATAATTTTTCTTCAGATTTTTTATGGATTCCATTTTTCACTCCGGCTCTTTTACCAGTTTCTCCTGAAGTTTTAGAAAAGCCGGAGTATGCAATATGGAACAGCGAATATGGAATAAGATGTTCCTTTTATTTATCAGCTCTGGATATTTCTTTATATGGATTTTATGGCTGGGATGATAATCCTTTTCTTGATTATTCTTTAACATTTGAAGTATCAGGGAACTATAAAAGAATGGGAATGGCAGGTATTGATGCGGCTCTTCCTGTGGGTCCTGTAGTATTTAGAATGGAAACAGCTGTTTTCCCTTTAAGACATTTTCAGAAAAAAGCTGAAACAATCATAACGGAAAAATCTATTTCTGGAACTTCCACCAGTACAAGTCAGCATAACGAATTTTCAGCTCTTGCTGGAATTGACTGGATGCCTGAAGGATGGACTATTACAGCTCAGTATTATCTTGATTATGTAAACGGAAATCTGGAGAATATTGAAAGAGAAAATTCCTTTTCTCATGGAGCTACAGTCAGTCTTTCAAAAAATCTTCTTCATGATACTATTGAAATTAGCTTTTCTGGAATTTTAGAATTTGATTGTTTTGACAGTCTGCTGAATCCTTCAATCAAATACACTCTTTCAGATCAGATTACTTTAAATGCTGGAGCTATAATTTTTCTTCCTGGCCCTCAGAAAGAAGGAAGTTACGGAAAATATAAAGATCTTTCATCCTTTATTCTGAATGCCAGATTTTCGTTCTAGAAGTATAATCCTGAAATCAAATTCCCTATGAGATTTCAGGATTTTTTTTATTTTCAAAAGTATTCCCCGTCTTGTATTAATATTTTCAATGGTTTATTCTTAAAAGGATTGTTATTAGTATGACGGGAGCGTTTTATGAATGTAAAAAAAATTTTAACATCAATCTTTTGTTTTTTACTTCTTACGGCTGCTTATGCATCTCCAAGGAGAGATAAAGAATTAGTACAGAGTGATTCCTGGGTTTATGATGCCCTTACTTCTCTGGCCATTCAAAATGGAAGAGTTGATTTTTCTGATGATTCACCATTGACAATCGGTCAGATTAAACTTCTTTTAAGTGAATACAATTATGACAGCCTAAGTCCTTCTTCAAAATATTACTATGATAAAATTATGGACTATATTTCAGATGGAAGCGTTTCTTTTGAGAGCGGATTGTTTTCATTTGGACTTGAACCAGAAATAAATCTTGAAGGCTATTATAAAAATAATGATGAATTAAGCTGGGTTTATGACAGATATAGCAGAAAAGAATTTTTAACAGTTCCAGCTTCTTTTAATATAGAAGATTATCTCACAATGGAAATGGATCTGGCCTTTACTCAAAGTGGCGGCTGGTCCCTTCACGATGATAACTATGTAAATATTCCTTTTCCTGTTAATTCTGTTGATGTAAATTTCCCACGATACGGATATCTTTCAACCGGACTGGACCTGCCGAAAGACTCTCAGATAAATTTCAGAATTGGTCTTGGAGGACAGTCAATCGGCCGCAGCATTAACGGATCTGTAATTTTAAGTCAATATATGACAGGTTCTTCATGGGCAAACCTGGAATTCTTTTCTCCAAATTTCAAGTTCGATATGAATGTTACTCAGTTCAACGTTGACAAGTATATGTATACCCATCGTTTTGATCTCCGCCTCTTTAAGAAAATTCAGTTCGGTGCAATGGAGAGCATTCTTGTTTACGCTCCTCTTGAATTAAGATTCTTAAATCCATTCGGAATTTATCATGGTCTTACACCATGGCTTGATTATTCAGGAAAATCTTATGAAGAAGGATTTACCTGCGCCTACATGTGTTTTAAACTTGCATATGCTCCATGCCCGTATTTAAGGCTTTACGGACTTTTTGCCCAGGATCAGTTTCAGACAAGTTATGAACTTAAAAACTGGCCTAATGACACTACACCAAATGCAATGGGATTCCAGCTGGGAGCTGAATCAATCATTCCTCTTCCGGAAGGACAGATACATATCTGGGCAGAAGGATATTATGCTCAGCCTTATCTTTACATTAAAGAAGATCCTAACTGGTCTCTTGTAAGAACTTACAGGGAAAATATTGGTGACCAGACAATTTTCTATGAATGGGTAGGAAGTCCTTTTGGCCCGGATACAGTTGCCGGCCAAATCAGTCTGGGATATGAATCACGTACAAACTGGAATGTTAGTTTTGATTATCTCTTTAAGGCTGCAGGCGAATATTCCGGAACTAAAGTGTTTACTGATGCCCTTAACTGGGGTGGTCACGATACTTCTGCTGCGGAAGGTGAATGGGTTTATCCTGACAAAACTAAGCAGAGCTTTGAAGAAGCAAAACGCAGACAGGCACTTGTAACACCAAGCGGTATTCCTGAATATTTAAACAGATTTGCCTTGCGTGGTTCCTATAATTTTAATGATTATCTTTCTCTTACAATGCAGGGTGCCTTTGTCTTTGTATTTAATGCAGATAATGTGTCCGGTAATTTCCAGTGCGGACCAGAGTTTGCCGCATCTCTGTCATTCGATCTTTCTAAACTTGCAAATCATTTAATTCAAAATAATAAGAATAATAAATCCAATGAAAGTCAATCTTTCAATCAAGAGGAGTTAAACGAAAATGAAGACTAAGTTTTACAAAATTGTTTTTGTTCTACTTACAGCACTTTTTTCAGCATCCGCATTTGCTCAGATGTCTGTAGATCCAAATCATGATTTTTACAAGGATGCCCAGAAGTGGGAAATTCAGGGAGTGATTTCTAATCTTCCTCCTGTCAGACCTTATCCTGTGAATGTAATTAAGGAAATCCTTAATACTGTAATAGAGAAGGGGAGCAGCAGTCAGTCCGAAAAGGCACAGGCTTACTGGGAAGAACTTACTGGAAAAGGCTGGCATGTTCAGCTTGATGCAAATGTGAATTATAAAAATTCCAGCGGAGATTCATATTTTGGAGTTGATGGTGAACCTGAAGTAAACGGTGACATTGTATTCTTTGATGATTTAGTTGGTATTGGTTACAGACTGGGTTTTGCAGGATATAATAAAACTGCTAAAGAATACATTTCTACCTTCTATCCATGGGCCTCAAATTTTTATAGAGATACTTTGCAGGACCCTGGTGAAATTGGTCCATTATACATTTATCTGGATACAGATGATTTAATTTCTGTTGGCAACACAAGCTATTATGTTCAGGCAGGATTAAGCCGCCTCGGTTTCGGCAGATTCCTGGGGGATGGACTTACCCTTAGTGAAGGCGCATATCATTCGGCAAATATAATTTTTACTCTCCGCAAAGAACGCTGGAATTATACTCAGCTTTACAGCGCAATTGGTGCTTCTAAATCTTATGATGGAACAATGCTCCTTCCAAACAAGTATCTGACTTTCCACCAGTTTGAATTTAATATCACTCCAAGAATTTCCCTGTCATATTATGAAAATGTCGTATTTGGAAAACGCTTTGATTTTTCATATTTCCTTCCTGCTCCATATATGGCTCTTCAGGGAATTGGAGGATGCGAAGATAATTTACAAATGGGACTTCTTTTCAATTACAGAATAATTGATGGTCTTTTGTGGTCTACCGATTTGTTTGTTGATGATGTAAACTTCAACGATTTAGTAAAGTTTAATTTTGATACAAAACTTCGTATTGCTGCCAGAACAGGTCTTATTTATTATCCGGAAGATTTCATTATTTCAAAGGTTGCCCTGGATTATACTTTTGTAACTCCATATACTTATTCTCACTGGGATTATTCTGATGATACTGAAAAATCAATCACAGGAAATACATACAACTATCAGAATTATACAAACAATGGTCTGCCAATTGGTACTTCTCTTCCACCAAATTCTGATCAGGTAAAACTGTCCTTTGATATAAGTCCTGTAAAAAATCTGGACCTGACATTCAACTTTGCATTTGCCCGTCACGGTAATTCTGCTGAAACCCTTCCTGTAAATGAAGCAATGCGCTACATACTTGCTGATGAAGGAGTGTATGCAACTGATGGCAGCATTTATGAGCACGTAATGCTTTCAAAAGAAGATGGTAAATGGTCATATCTTCCTTCTGCCTGGAATTCCCTGAACTTCTTAAATCAGGAACATATGATGTATATTTTCCAGGGCGGAGTGGAAGCAAAATATGTTTTAGGCCGCTTTAACTGGGGAAGTGTTTCTGTAATGGCAGGCTATACTGCTGAATATATTAGAAACAAAGGTGTAGATTCAAATCTCTTTACCGGAGGTTTAACCACTTCTGTAGATACAAATGACGATGGTGAAATCGAATATTACACTTATAATGGAGTAGATTATACAAGCCAAGAAGAACTGGTTGCTGCATATAAGACAGACTGGGTTTCTACCTTCACTAATCAGTTTAACAACTATTTCTACATTGGCCTGCGCTATAAGTGGTAAAAAGAATATTCCGGAGGAGACAGGTGCAGACTTGTCCTTATCCGGAATCTGTACTGAAAGGCCTGTTCTGTTAAACAGTTCAGGCCATCAGAAAACAGTCCCCGTCATGGGGAGGATAAAATCAGCAGGCCTTAAAATAAAGCAACTGAGACTGGAAATCGCCCCAGAGTCTTGGCAGCATAAGTCCTGCATTCATCAGTGTTAATCCGGACCAGCAACCCATATCTTTTTTTGCTCCGTTGGAATCTTCCATTGTAATATTATATTTTTTCTTTTCATCCAGTCCCTTCAGGTAAACTCTTCTTGAATGAAAGTTAGGATGATTTAAAACCTGCACCAGAGTAAGAAGTGCCTGATTTTTGTCAGAACTTACTACTTCCCAGGCATCCCATTCATGATTTTCTGAATAAGAAGCAACTCTGAAATAATCTCCTGTGCGTACAAGTGGATTGTATTTTTTGTACATTTCAATCTGACCAGGAATCAGTGCTCTGTCTTCCGCAGGAATTTTTGTAATATCAAGTTCATATCCGAAAGTTCCGGCCAGGGCAACAAAGCCTCTTGTTCTGAAAGGTGTAACTCTTCCACAGGCATGATTTGGACAAGTTGAAACATGGGCACCCATTGCACTGAGAGGGTAAACTAAAGATGTACCTTCCTGAATTTCCAGACGTTCAATTGCATCTGTATCATCTGAACACCAGATCTGTGGAGAATAATAAAGCATGCCTGCATCAAAACGGGCACCTCCACCAGAACAGTTTTCCAGAAGAAGATGAGGAAATTCTTTTGTTAATCTTTCCTGCAGGGCGTAAACTGCCAGTACATAGCGGTGATAAAGTTCTCCATGCTTTTCTTTATCAAGACAGGCAGAACCTAAATCAGCAAGCTGACGGTTCATATCCCACTTAACATATTCAATGTTTGCAGAGCGAAGAATAGAAGCAACCTGGTTAAAGGTATAATCACAAACTTCCTGCCTGCTCAAATCAAGAACATACTGACAGCGGCAAAGTCCTGCTTTTCTGTCTTTAACCTGAATAGCCCAGTCCGGATGTGCCTTATACAGTTCAGAATCAGGAGAAATCATTTCAGGCTCAAACCAGATGCCGAATTTCATTCCCAGTTTATTAACTTCATCAACAAGGTGCTTTAGGCCCCCTTGAATTTTTTCTTCATTAACAAACCAGTCACCTAAAGATGATTCATCATTGTTTCTGTGACCGAACCATCCGTCATCCATAACCAGCATTTCAATTCCATCTTTACTGGCTTCTCTTGCAATATCCAGAAGTTTTTCCGTGTCAAAATTAAAATATGTTGCTTCCCAGTTGTTAATTAAAATAGGACGCATTTTGTCTTTATATTCACCCCGGATTAAATGGTCCCTGGTAATTTTATGGAAATTCTGAGCCATTGAGTTCAAGCCTTTATCTGAATAAACAACAAGGGCTTCCGGTGCAGTAAATGATTCTCCCGGTTTAAGCTGCCATTCAAATCCTTCCGGAGCAATACCCATGCAGGCTCTTACATTTTCAAACTGGTCAAGCTGAGCCAGAGAAATAAAATTTCCAGAATAGATAAAGTTAAATCCGTAAACTTCACCAGAATCGTAATTTGTATTCTTAGATGCAAGGGCAAAGAAAGAATGTTCCTGATGACTGGTTTCCCCTCTTATTGAAGAAGTCATAACTTTACCGTGGAAAAGTGGTGTGCGGTCTAGATGGCGTTCTCTTGCCCAGGAACCGTGAAGACTGATAAAGTCAAAGTTTTTGTTTTCCATATCAAGATTGAGGGAATAAACTTTTGTTAAAGAAAGATTTTCCTTTCCTTCATTTATGATTTTTACGGAGCGGGCGATAACATCAAGACCTTCAAAAATACTGTATGACAAAATTACATGAAGATTTAAAACCGGATCCTGGCAGTGAAGAAGTAGTGTCATAGAATCTTTTTCGTTTCCCCAGGTGTGAGGCAAACCTTCAAGATCAGGTTTTCCCTTTAAGATTTCATGGCTTTTATAATGAAGATTAACTGCGCTCTGGCCCAGGCTGTTTTTTACATTAAGGGCGCTTTCCCTAAAGTCTCCGATTCCACCGCAAGGATATTCAAAGGCAAAAGAATCGTAGAAGGAAAGTCTGTCTCTTTCATTCTGGGAAGGAGTTTTCGGATTCTCTTCAATCCTTAAAAGTTTATATAAAAGATCTTCAGCATCCAGTTTTTTTCCATAATGGATGTGACCTGCAAAATTTTCCTTATCAACCAGGCCAATATAGTAACCTGTATTTTCTGTTTCAATTGCAAAGACTCTTGTCTTTTCGTTATATGTAATTTTCATACAGAAATTATAAAGCAGTAGTGAAATTTTATAAAGAAATATTTTAAATAAATTTACTTAAAATTACTTAAATTCTTTGTTAGCAGGCGCGCAAAAAAAAAGGGCCTCTGTTTAACAAAGGCCCGGTAAAATCACTTAAATGAGTGAATGATTATTTCTCTGGAGGAATAGAAACGTTTACGTAGTCAATGATGATAGGTACATCAAGGTTAGAATTAATCTTCTTTCCCTGAATGTAAAGGTCAATCATGTTGCACTTTTTAACAGGTGCTGATGGTACTTTGAAAGTTCCCTTCTTAGAGCCCAGGTCATATTCAAACTTGCTGAAATCAATCTTGATTGTGTGCCAGCCTGCTCCAATGTCAGAGAAAGTGAATTCCTTAATGCCTTCACCTGAGAAGAAATACTGTGTCCAGTTAGGATCACGGATTGCAAACTTGAGGGTTGGAACAAATTCTTCTGCATTTGGAAGAGTGAGTTCTTCAGGGATATATACTCTCATTGTTACAACAGCCTGAGAAATATCCTTTGGTTCAGCTCCCTGCTTTGAAATGTTAAAGAGAATGCCGTACTTGTCGCTGGAATTGCTTAGTCCCAGGTTAAGTGCAAGGGCTTTATCTCCATCTCCTACATCAATCAATGCAGCCTTTGAAGCTGTAATGTCTTCTGCCCATCTTGAACCTTCATACTGAACATTGATGTACATGTTGGAAGCATCGTCCATAACATAGTTTTTGTTACCATTCAATGACCATGGTCCCAAAACAGAGTTTGCAAAGGTTGTTCCCTTTTCTCCGTTTTTCAGGCCGGCTGCTTCTGCAAGAGCTTCAGCCGGAACAGCGTCCATTCCCTTCTTTGTTGAAGTGTTAAGGGCACCCTTTGAAGCTGCTGGAGCAGTAGTTGATGCTTTAGCAGTTTCCTTTGTAGTACCACAGCTTGTGAACAATGCTGCAGTTACGAAAGCACAGGTGGCAATAGCCAGAATTTTTTTCATAATATAACTCCTCATATAATAAAAAATTCCTGTATTTCAGGTATAAGAAAATTATATCACTGATTTATTTTAAAGGGAAATTATTTTTATATTTAGGTAAAAATAATGAAATTTAAGTAAAAAAAATCCAGCGGGAGAAAAGTCCTTTCTCTTGTAAAAAAGACAGTAATATTCTATAAAATACTTGCGTATTTCAACGGAATCAGGTGCAAGGCCTGAACTGGAAGCGCAACGGTATGACCGGAGAGGAAACTCTTTTCAGAAAAAGTCACTGGGGAACCGGGAAGGCTTTCTGCTCTGTTTTTACAGAGGATCAAGTCCGGAAACATTGGTACGCAGCATTTCCGTATGGATCTGCTATTTTATTTTGGGAATTACGCAACTCTGATTCCCGGAGGATTTATGAAAAATTTACGTTCTAACTCTCTGCTCAAAATTCTGAGCACTCTCTTTGTATGTACAGCTCTGTCTGCTGCATTTATTTCCTGTGATCCAGTTGTGGAATCTGGTTTCTCATCAGAAGAAGAAGCCCTTGCTGCTTTGAATGGAACTTTTGCAGGGTCTTATGAAAGCTACACAATTGATGTAGACAACAGTACTTTCGATGCAGGTTCTTATTCCTATGCAGGCGATAACATGACTATTGATTTTACTTCTGATGATTTCACTGAAGGTTTTATCTATATTAAATATACAAGATCTTATGAAACATCCAGTACAGAGCCTGAAGATGTGGACAGCTGGACAGCAGTTTATATCTGGACAAATAATAGCGATAACACTGATGTTCAGTATGCTGAACCTGAAGACTCTTCTAACTATACAAAATCTGTTTCATACTACTACCGCTATTCATCAGAAGCACCTGATGTAGGTAATTATTATGCAATTTCATTTAAGGAGCTTTCAACCTCTTCTATCAGCTTGTCTGGTGCCTATAAATATGGTGGTGCTACTTCAAAAGAAACTCTTGATGAAGCTAAATCAACCTTCACCGTAGCAGATGGTTATTTTGGTTACTATTCAGAACTTGTTAAACAGTAATTAAAAATGCATTTCTTAAAAAGAAGTATTCTTCTTTTTACTGTACTTCTCTTCTGCGGCTTTTTTCTGTCAGCAGAGGAGTCTGTTTCTGAATCAGAGGCGGAGCCTTCCCAGACCAGCTCTGATTCAGAATATGAAGTTGATTTGGGCCAGGTTTATACATATCTTGAAAAGCCTGTAGCTGAACAGAAAAT
>JAEEGF010714102.1_pt1 | contig 13930 bp, 13 predicted proteins | sample 9134171 | NCBI WGS metagenome assembly JAEEGF01 (sample SAMN16246542, study PRJNA631951) | gut metagenome | biome: gut microbiome; feature: rumen; material: AP-attached | host: Bos | place: Iran: Karaj | collected 2018-10
TGACAGCAGATGATTAAGGTGTCATGAGGGCTGGATAGTAGGAATATAATAGTTGTACGAAGAAAGAAGGTGATGTACATGGTAACAAAAGTAAAGGTTACTGTTGTATTTTGGGATGGCAAAAAGAGAAGAAAAGAGATTAGAGAAATCTATAGATTTTGTGATTGATATGATTTAAGGGCTCTATGCTGAAAGGCATAGAGCTTTTTTGGTTTGCGCGCCATGGGCGCGCTCTAACGGGTGAAAGTCCCGAATACGCCCAGATAGTGGGAAGTATATAGCTGAACAGCAAGGGTGTCCATCGTGAGGTGGAATCTGAAGGAAGCTGTAGGCAAACCTCTGAACCGACGGACAGAAACCACATATAAGGCTAAGCTGCGAGAGATAAGTTGGCCAAAAGCAACGAAGTCTAATAACTATCACATTTGTAGTAGCAGAGTAAATGTGGCGGGGACATGGAGGGAAAGAGCGCGCACCTTAAGCGTGGAGGTCTCACAGAGGTTCCATTAGCCTAGTAACAACGAACTGTGAGAAGTCAGCAGAGCCCATAGTAGCGTGGAAATCTATGAAAATAGATGGAGCAAAGGGGCGAACAATCAATAAGTTTGAGTATGCCTTGCATTGCAGAGAAGACAACATCTGCCGTAACCAATCGGGATAAAGGTGGCCAAATCAAGCGAGGCGGAGAGGAAAGAACGCATGGACACAAGTAGTCTAATGGAGCAGATATTATCCAGCGATAATCTCAACAGAGCATATCTGCAAGTCGTGCGAAATAAAGGTGCTGAGGGCGTGGACGAAATGAAGTACACGGAACTTGGAGAACACCTTGCAAAGAACGGCGAAAGCATCAAGGAACAGCTGAGGACAAGAAAATATAAGCCTCAGCCAGTGCGAAGAGTGGAGATACCAAAACCGGATGGCGGTGTCAGAAACCTAGGAGTACCAACAGTAACAGACAGATTTATACAGCAAGCCATTGCACAGGTCTTAACGCCAATCTACGAGGAACAGTTCCATGACCACAGCTATGGATTCAGACCGAAAAGGTGTGCACAGCAAGCAATCCTGACAGCACTTGATATGATGAATGACGGCAATGATTGGATTGTTGACATTGACTTGGAAAAGTTCTTTGACACAGTAAATCATGACAAGCTAATGACTATTATAGGCAGAACAATCAAGGATGGGGATGTAATCTCTATTGTGAGAAAATACCTTGTCAGCGGAATCATGATAGATGATGAATATGAAGATTCCATAGTGGGCACACCACAAGGCGGTAATCTTTCGCCGTTGTTAGCCAACATCATGTTGAACGAACTAGATAGGGAAATGGAAAATCGCGGGCTTAACTTTGTACGATACGCAGATGACTGCATCATTATGGTCGGAAGCGAAATGTCTGCTAACAGAGTCATGAGAAACATCTCACGATTCATTGAAGAGAAACTAGGGCTTAAGGTCAACATGACCAAGAGCAAGGTGGATAAACCACAAGGACTTAAATACCTCGGATTTGGATTCTACTTCGATACAAATGCACATCAATACAAGGCAAAACCACATGCAAACTCAGTAATGAAATTTAAGAAGAGAATGAAAGAGCTAACTAGTCGTAGCTGGGGCGTTAGCAACAGTTATAAGGTAGAGAAACTCAATCAGCTCATCAGAGGTTGGATTAACTATTTTAAAATAGGAAGTATGAAAACACTCTGTAGGAATCTAGACAGAAATATCAGATTTAGGATTCGTATGTGCATATGGAAACATTGGAAAACTCCACAAAACAGAGCAAAGAATCTAATGAAGCTCGGCATTGACAATGATAGGGCTCGGTGGACTGCCTACAGTGGACACAGAATTGCATTTATTTGTAGCAAATCTGTGGTGAATGTTGCAATAACAAACAAGAAACTAGCCTCATTTGGACTAATCTCTATGTTAGACTACTACACCAAAAGGTGTGTTACTTGTTAAGTTGATTGAACCGCCGTGTACCGAACGGTACGCACGGTGGTGTGAGAGGTCGGAATTTCTCACTTAAGAGAAATTCCTCCTACTCGATTGAGAATAATCGGAATATAGTTAAGTTCTTAAGATTCTTTTAATGTTGCGGGTAACTCATTTACAAGTGAAAAGACCTGTGATATTCTAACCAGGCTTGCTCATTCAGAGCAGACGATTCTGTTTTCTACGCGTCAAATGCGTCAAGATTTTTTTCTGACAGAATTTAAAAATACCCAACATTAGCTAGTGATAGCACAAAATCGCCTTGAAAGGGCAATGGCAAGAATTTATAATTAAGGAGGACAAGCAATTGTCGAATAATACCGAAATTAATACCAAATACAAGGATAGACTGTTTAACTTTATCTTTGGAAGAGAAGAAAACCGCGAATGGACTCTTAGCCTTTATAATGCGGTTAATGGCTCTGATTATACTGATGCATCGTTGATAGAGTTCAATACGCTTAGTGATGTTTTGTTTCTGAGAATGAAGAATGATACTTCTTTTATCATTTCGGACATAATGAGTGTTTATGAGCATCAGTCTACTTATAATCCCAATATGCCGCTAAGGCTCCTTCAGTATGTTGGAGATCTTTATGCGGGGTATATTGCTAAAAACAGGTTAAATAAGTTTGGGAAAAAACTGATAATGCTTCCAGTTCCCAAGCTGGTGGTATTCTACAACGGAGAAAAAGATACTGCTGATGAATCAATACTAAGATTAAGCGATTCTTTTCTGCAAGAAAGTAGGGATAAAACTGATATTGAAGTCAATGTAAGAATGGTCAATATCAATTATGGCAGGAATAAGCAACTGATGAATTACTGCAAACCATTGGCGGAATACGCTTGGTTTGTGGATGAAGTCAGATCAAACCAGAAGAATCATGATTTAACAGCTTCAGTGAAATTGGCATTAGATTCTATGCCCAATAATTATGTGATTCGAGAATTCTTAGTTACTAACAGACAGGAGGTAGAGGGAATGCTGGATACAGAATATAATGAAGCGGAAGTTATGGAGCTCTTTAAGGAAGAAGGAAGAGAAGAAGGAAGAGAAGAAGGTTCTCTTCGTACTCTTGTCAAGCAAGTAACCCGTAAAATGAAAAAAGAAAAGACCATAGAAGAAATAGTCGAGGATCTTGAAGAAAATAGGGAGACTATCGAACGTATCTATAAAACGGCTAAGCTATTTGCACCTGAATATGATGAGGAAAAGATAGTTGAAGCGTTGTTAGAGACGGATAAGCGGTGATTGAATAGGAATTATCAGGAAATGTTTAAACAGAAGCGTAGATTTGATACAAAATCTACGCTTTTTTCTATGAAAAGAACTATATATAGATTATAATTATACTGTAATATGCATTGAGATTGTCAATCCTCACTAGATATCAAAGTAGTATTACAAATGATTATAAACGCTCGTTGTGGGAGATAATGTGTGAAAGAGACTATATTAAAGATAATCTATTTTTTCGCTGAGAGGGGAAAACATTCAGGTGTAAAGCGAATAGCATTAAGGGCAAGATTGTTTCCTTTATATCAGTTTGTATGCAAAATACTATATAAGTGTTTGGGATATCTATATTTGTATCATGTAGAATTACCAGTAACGCAAAGATGCAATCTTAAATGTAAACATTGTGTGTTTATGATGCCATATTTTAAGAATCCGGTTGATTTTGATTTAGAAGATAATCTTAAATATTCAAGAAAATTATTTGAGGTAATAGACGCTATTCAAATCTTTAGGATACTTGGTGGAGAACCCTTTTTATATAAGGATTTAAAACCTATTATTCAAGAAGCACTTGCTTGTTCAAAGGTTAAAACTGTAGAGGTTGTTTCAAATGGAACAATTATTCCGTCTAAAGAAATTCTTGAGACGATGAAGAATCCGAAATTTAAATTGCAAATTAGTGATTATGGAGAATTGTCGCGGAATAAAGATATTATAAAGCAAATATGTGATGAGAATGGAATAAATTGTGTCATCAGAGGATCAGGAGAGAAAAATTGGTTTGATCCAGGCGATTTACATTTTAGAGGAAGGAATAAAAAAGAGCTTAGAAAACAGTTTAAACATTGTGGAGAAATATGTAGAAACTTGCATAATGGGAAAATGTATTTTTGCCCAAGAGCGGCTTTTGGTACGAAGCTCGGGATACCTGATTTAGAAAGTGATTATGTGGATTTTACAAAAGACCTTTCTAATAGTGAATTGAGAAACGCTATATATGAATTAAATCAGAAAAAAACTATACTAGCCTGCAATTATTGTGATGAAGGAACGAATGATTATGTTCCGATACCAGTTGCGGAGCAGTTATGAAGTCTCATAAATTGGGTTAGGTGTGGAAATGAAAGTTCGAGTTATAGAAAAAAAACAAAAGTGTGTAGAGGAAGATTGTGCGAACTGGGCAAATGAAATAAGTACTAGTTATGATCCTGACATAGTAGTGTTTATTGCCAATAGTGGTTTCGTATATGGAAAAGTGATAAGTGATACTTTGGGTGTAAATTTGGGCTATATTAAAGCTGTGAGAAGCGGAAATTCTTCTAAGAATGTAATAGGCTCTTTTGCCAAATATATACCTAAATGTCTTGTTAAAATCATTATTAGTTCTCCAATGAAATTTTATATACATTCAAAAAAAACAGACAGGCACGTTTACATACCGGATTCGCTAAAAGAAAGTATTGAGAATGGTGCAAAAAAAATATTGCTGGTTGATGATGCTGTGGATACTGGGTGGACAATTAAGCAAGTTGTAGAAGAATTGGAAAAGACATTTGATGGAGTAGAGATTAGGACTGCTTCATATTCCGTTTCTGCGTATAGTCAGAAAGTGATAACTATAGATTATTACCGTTATTGGAATTGCCTAGTGTTGACATCAACTTCACGCAAATCAGATGAATATGATGGCTTTATTAATAGTCTTTATGAATGGATGAAAGCTGCTGAATAGAATTGTTTGAGGAAATAGTAGATGATAAAGATTATTATCCGGAAAATAGTTGTTACTTTTTTGGGGAAAAATATATCTAAGATAAGTAAAGATTATTTGCTTGAAAAAGAAGTAATATCGTTTGATTTGTTTGATACGCTGATTTTGAGACGCTTAGGTGATCCGAAAAATGTATTCCGTGAGATTGATAAAAAGTTAATTGAAGAAAATAAGCAGAATAAAGAGTTTGTTTTTCAGAGGATTAGTGCTGAAAAAAGAGCTAGGAGAATGAAAGGAAAAAGAGAAGTCACTCTCGATGAGATATATTCATTGTTTGATACAAATGTTTTTGGTAACAGTGAGAAGCTAAAAAAAATGGAATTGGAAACAGAGTATGACACATGTATATCTAATCATGAAATGCAGAACTTATATAGATATTTGCTTGAGAGTGGAAAAAGGATAGTACTAACTACAGACATGTATCTTCCTCGAAAAGCAATTGAGAAAATACTGAAAAAATGTGGAATCGAAGAATATGACAAACTATTTATTTCTTCAGAAATTGGGCTTATGAAGAAGTACGGACAACTATTTGACTATATGTTAAAAGAGTTGGATGTAGATCCCAATGAAATAGTACATATTGGGGACAACCCAAGAGGAGATTATTTAGTACCTAGATTAAAAGGAATAAGAAGTATTTTATATAAAAGATAAAGATATACCTGCTTATGAAGGTGAAATAGATGGGTGATAGACTTTATATAACATCGTTGATCATATATTTGGCTGGTTTCCTTTTTACAATATCATTATTATATGTTGCAGAAAAAAAAGGAGATAGTTTAGATGAGAGACTTGTTAGTCGTGAAGGAATGACGGTTTTAATTAATAAAAAAGTATTTATATATTTTTTGGCGTTCATACCATTTTGGGTACTGATTTCATTTAGAGATAAAAGCGTGGGTATAGACTCATATGGAACATATTATAGAATATTTAGATATATTAAATATGGAGAGTATGCAACACATAAAAATATATTGAATTCAGAAGTTGGATATATTTGGCTAAATAAGATTTGTATATTACTGGGGAGTTCGTATCGCACAATAATATTTATTACAGCTACAATCACATGGACATTATACTTTAAATATATTATTGAAAATTCAACTGATAGGGTGGCAAGTATTGCGGTTTTATTTGCGAGCTTTTCGTATTTCCATGCATTTAATGGAATTAGGCAATTTATGGCTATGGCAATAGTTTTGCAAGGAATGAAGTATATTTATGAAAGGAGATTTATCAGGTTTTTTCTGGTCATACTAATTGCTACAACATTCCATAAGTCGGCTTTAATATTACTGATACTATACTTTTTATATGGGGTTAAGATTAGACTTTGGTGGGCTACTGCATCAATAATAGGATCTATTTTCGCTATGAGGCTGTGTCGAGGGCTGTTTGCAAGTGTTTTAGGTAATAGTAACTATGGTAGAATTTTTCAATCTAAAGCCGCATATTCATCTGGATTTGCATGGACTGATTTTATTTGCAATTCGGTGCTGTTGATATGTGGAATGATTGTTGTGGCAAAGGATGAAGAATTTGACAAGAAATTTGCGTTAAATGTGGTACTGCAACTTATGTCTGTTATTATAGCAGTTAATTCTAATATGATCCCGATACCATACAGATTATTGTGGTATACGAATATTAATACAATAATCTATGTGCCTCAATTGTTGGAGAAGATAAAGCTTAATATAAATAAAGTTATAGTTAAAACAGGGATGATATGTATGTATTTTCTCTATTTTTCATATTATTGGCTTACTGGGGTAGATGACATACAAAAATATGTTTTTTGGAAGTCATAGGGAAACGAACATGACAAATAGCATCGGAAAAAAGAAAATGGTGTCTGTTGTTGTACCGGTTTATAACACGGAAAAGTACATTCGAGAATGTATTGATTCGATTATAGAACAGGATTATTCATATTTTGAAATAATACTTGTAGATGATGGTTCGACAGATAATAGTGGGAAACTCTGTGATGAATATGCAAATAGTTTTGATAATGTTTCAGTTTTGCATAAGGAAAATGGTGGATTGTCAAGTGCAAGGAACGCTGGTATTGATGCGGCTAGAGGTGATTTAATAACATTCATTGATAGCGATGACTTTTATTTGGTTAAAGACGTTATTAGAAAACTGGTGAAAATAATAGATAGATATGATATTGATATCGCATGCTGTAATTATACATCAGATAGAAATGCAGTATATAGCGATAGCAGAAGGCATTCAGAAATAAGTTTTTACAAGAAAGAAGAGGCCATATCAAGGCTATTTGATGATTATGGTATAAGATGTTTTTCCTGCAATAAGCTTTTTAAAAAACAGATATTTAATAATATAAGGTTTCCTGAAGGAAAGTTTTTTGAAGATATTATAACAATGTACCACGTTATGGAGAATGTAAAGTCATTGGCTTTTTACGATGAAAAAATGTATTTTTACAGAAAAAGATGCAATTCTATTACTGTTTCTCCTTTTTCGGACAAGAATTTCGATATGTTAGAAGCGATAAATCATGTGCTATTAAACGCAGAACATGATCATCCTGCTGCTTATGAAAGGTTGAAAGTAGGATACTCGTATTATTATCTTTCATATATAAATAAAGCTTATCTTGGTAGAATTCCAATTTATAATGATGAGAAGAAATTAAAAAAACATATCCGACAGAATATGGTTGATATAATTCATAGTAATGGCCTTCGATTAGTTAGGAAAATGATGGTCATATTGTTTAGTATTTCTCCTAAGATATATAAGTTAGTATATGTTCCTGTATTTGTTTTTTTTGAGAGGTTTTATTACGAGAAGGAATAGTAAGAATTGAGCAAACTACAGATATCAAGAAAGCTAAATAGACTTCAGATAAGGATTCGAGGTTTTGCTTCTATCCCACATCTATATCTATGCAAATTTTGGTACATAAATAAAGAAAAAATAGTTGTTGATAAAGATGAATTGTCTAGGAAAAGTTTTCTAAAAGGTGTAAAGACTGATAAGGCAATACGTTCTTTTGCAAAATGTTCTAGTGGGAAAAGAATCCTTTTTCATACACAATCCCAAAAAGTAGTTATATTAGTGGCATATAAAGACAGAATGGTTGTTCCTCACATGTCACTTTTTGGTACAGCCGGACTAGATTTATATAGATGTAATTCCGGTGAATGTACAAGAATTGCTTCAATTGCTCCGAATAATGAATTACAGATGATAGTAAAAAAAGAAATAGATTTAGGAAGAGAAGATGATGATTTTATATTGTATTTGCCGCTTTTTGCTGAGATTAGATATTTGGCAATAATATCAAAGGATGGCAAATGTATAAAAAAAATAGTCTCAGATAAAAAACCTATCGTTATATATGGCTCCAGTATTTCTCAAGGATGTGCTTCGTCGAGAAGTGGATTGTCATATGTGAATATCTTGTCGCAATATTACCATAGAGATGTTGTGAATTATGGATTTTCAGAGTCTGCACGTGGGCAGCAGGAAATAATAGATGGTTTATCCAGAATTGATTCGGGATTAGTAATAATGGAATATGACTACAATGCGGATTTGGATACCTTGAGAAGCAATCATCTCGAAACATACAAAGTGATTAGGAGAAATAATAAAAACGTAAATATTATCTATATGACACGATTTTTTGGAAGTGGTTTGATAGAAGAAAATGAATTTGAACAAAGAAAAGCAATCATTTCTGCTACAGTAAAATATGCACATAATCATGGTGATAGGAAGGTTGAAATGATTTCTCTAGATAAAATTTGTGAGCATATTGATAATTTTTTAGTAGACGATCGGCACCCAAATGATTGTGGCATGATGATTATAGCCAATGAAATTGTTTCGCTTATTGAAAGGATGAAAATAAGTGGATTCGATAAAAAAACAGATAAAGAAAACTATTTTATATAAACTAGTTATTGTTTTTAGAGTTTTAAGAGACCTGCCATATTATTTGCAGTTGATACATGAAATTAAAGATAAACAGGCTGATAGAGTAGTCTTTTTGTTGGGTACTGTTTTGCATAAAAACATGGGGGATCATCTAATTACTTATGCGGAGATGTGTTTTTTAAAAGAGTATCTTCCTTCGGACACAGAGATTGTACAGGTACCAATTGAAATATATGAGTTGTTTGGAAAATATTACAAAAAAAATATTTCATCCAGGTCAGTTATTTATATAAATGGCGGCGGATGGATGGGGGACGTATGGCCTGAACATGAAATATTAATGCAAAAAATAATAAAAGATTTTTCTGATCATAGAATCATCGTTTTCCCACAAACTATTTTTTATAATGATGCAGATTGCCAATTGTTTTATGAATCTCAAAAAATATACTGTGCAACAAAAAAATTGACAATTTGTGTTAGAGACGAAAATTCGTATGATTTTGCTAAAAATCAGTATAAAAACATTGAAGTGATGCTTGTTCCAGATATGGCTCTTTCTTTAAGACATAAAGATGTCGAACAGTTGTCTGGAATACAAGAATTTGGCAGAGAGTATTTGGGTGTATGTTTAAGATCTGACAGAGAAATGGTGGATGTTAATCAAAAAGAACTTATTCAGATGATTCTTGATAAAGATGTGGAAATAAAGATTAGTGATGTCAGCACTATGTCTAAGACAAGAATACGGGAAAAAAACAGGAAGAAAGCTTTGAGCGCTTTGTTTGTGAAATATGCTAGATGTAAATTGGTTGTAACAGATAGATTGCATTCGATGATTATATGTTATCTGACCAATACTCCGTGTTTAGTGTTCGATAATGCAACACATAAGATAAATGGATGTTATTCTAAATGGCTTAGTGATAGTAGAAATATTTTATACGCAAATTCAAAAGGAAAAAATGAAATACTTGAATTTGTGGATAAGGCACTTAAGAGGCAATTTGATGGACAGGATAATAAAGAATTAGACTTCAGTTTGTTGATAAAGGCTGTAAATTATGGAAAAAATATCTAAATTGATTCTATGCGTTATTCCGAATGAAAGATGTAATTTGAAGTGTAAATATTGCTATATTTCTCAGGTGGATGGATGGTCTAAACCGGCTAGAATAGGGCATTCTCCAGAGTTTATTGCCAAATGCTTGTCTAGAGAAAGATTGGGTGGTGTTGCTCTTGTGAATTTGACAGCAAAGGGAGAAACACTGCTAGTAGATAATATTGTTGAAATAATACGTTGCTTTTTGAACGAGGGACATTATGTAGAAATTGTGACAAATGGTACCGTTCAAGAAAATATTAAGGAAATTTTAGATTTCGAGGATACTGCTCTTAAACGTGTATTTTTTAAGATATCATTCCATTATAGTGAATTAAAGAGATTGAATAAGCTTGACCTTTTTTTTGATAATGTCAATATGATTAGAAAATCTCAAGCATCATTTACATTAGAATTAATGGCTAATGATGAGTTGGAAAACGATATTGATGAATTAGTAGCTATGTGTAGGCAAAAGGTGGGGGCTGTTTGTCATGCAACTATAGGGAGAGATGATGCTAAAAAAGATAAGCCATTACTTTCGTTGCATAGCAAGGATGAATTCGAAAAAAGATGGGAAAAGTTGGATTCGGACATGCTTAGATACAAAATTAAAATGTTAGGTAAGAAAAGAAAAGAATTTTGCTATGCTGGTAAATGGAGCTTATACATAGATTTGATTTCTGGTGAAGCAAAGCAGTGTTATTGGCAACCTGTGATACAAAATATTTATGAGAATCCAAATCGCCCAATTAAGTTTTTCCCTGTTGGACACTACTGCACATTACCTTACTGTATAAATGCTCACGCACATATTACTTGGGGGATTATACCTAGGTTAGAAGCTCCTACATATTATTCTATGAGAAATAGGCTATGCTTTGATGGGAATAATTGGATAAAAGATGAATTTGCCTATTTCTCGAAGTCTAAACTGTATGATTCTAACGAGGAACTGCCTGGAATACAGCGTATAATATATACAATATTTGTTCAACCGATGATTTACATGAAATATATATTGCAGAATCCTGGGCGGATCATGGCGCATATAAGAAAAATGATGTAGCAAAACAGAAAACATTATTATTTGAGGCATAGAAATAATTGAATCAAAAGAAAGAAAAGTATATTAGTTTTTTTAATGATACAGTAATATTTGGTATCGGAATTGTCTTTGCCAAAGCGATTCAGTTTTTTTTGATGCCATTGTATACCACCTATTTAACAGAAACTCAGTATGGAAGAGGTGAATTGATAAATAGTATATCTGATTTGCTTTTGCCAATAGTAACGCTTAATTTGTATGAGGCAGGCTTCAGATATATGGCGAGTGGTAAGTATGAGTATAAAGAAATATATTCAACAATTATTACTATTTTTTCTAAATCTGTAATTGTAGGTTTTGGCATAGCTGTTTTATTAAGATATTTACTAGGATGGGAGTATGCGGCGTATCTTTATGCTGATCTTTATGGCTATGCTGCGTTATGGTTATTAAATTACCTTGCAAAGGGAAGAGGCGACTCGAAGGCGTTTGCTTTAAGTGGGATACTGAATGCTATATCGCTTCTTTTCTTTTCGTATATTTTTATTGTTGTTTGCGGCGGAGGTGAAAAGGCGTATCTTTTAGCAATATCATTAGCTTATATTCCGCCGTGTATTTATTTACTGATGAGAAATAGAACGTATTTACTAATATCAGTTAGGGGCAACAGTGTTCAGTGTAAAAATATTTTATTAGCATATGGAATGCCTTTGATGATTTATAACATGGGATATTGGTTGGTTACTGTATCAGGGAGATATGTTCTATTGTTATTTAAAAATGAATTCTATGTAGGGCTGTACGTTGCTGCTATGAAAATATCAGCTTTAATGAATATGGTTTTTCAAGCTGCTATAGCTTCGTTCCAACTTAATGCAGTAAAACAATATGAGGATGAAGAGAAGGAAGAGTATTATTCAAAATCATTTGTGATTATCGAATCTGCATTTTTTTTTATGGCATCTTTATTGATACTCTTTTCTTCTTTGATTTCAAAAGTCTTATTAAAAAAAGGATTTATTGAAGCGGAGATATACACGCCTATAATAGTATTGTCCGCAACTCTATATGCTGTCTCATCCTTATATGGAATGCTGTACTCTATATATATTAAGCCCAAGAGAAATATACCATGCATTTTTATCAGTGCTGCTATAAATATTTTTATTGCAGTAGTATTTGTTAATGACATGGGAATATGGGCTATTTGCCTGGCAAGTGTACTATGCTTTGCATTTCAGATTGTATATAGAATAGTTGATACGAAATCCTTTTGTAATATAGATATTAATATTTTCGCGTTAGTAATAAATCTTTTGATTTTGTGTAGTGAGGCTATAATGAAAATATTGAAATTCGATAATATCGTGGTTGGTTCATTATGTATATTAACTTTTGTAATCAGCTTTGTACGACTTTCAAAAGTGTTTGACATTATGAGTAAATAGAACTGCTATACAAAAGGTTAGATGATGCAATTGAAGATTTTATCCTTTTTTAATTAGTTTATAAAACGCATTATTGATAAAATATAAGTGGACATCTGTTAGAAAATATAAGATTTTTTTGAAAAAAGCGATTATTAGCTAAATATTTATTTTTTTTTGCCGATATAAAGTTTAAAGAATGCAATCACAGCCTATGAGGGGGTTATGATATGGCAAAAACGGCTACGCTTCGCGCAGAATCATTATCTGGAACCTTCGGGCGAAAGATCATTGAACTTAATTATCAAGAGATCTATGACCATAAGCCAAATATCTATAAGTGGACTAAGAGAGTATTTGATATAGTCGCAGCTTCAATTGCGCTAATACTTCTTTCTCCTGTATTTCTTGTGACCGCTATAGCTATTTTACTTGAGGATGGTGGACCGGTTTTCTTTACTCAGCAAAGAGCCGGTAAAGATATGAAGAGCTTTAAAATCTACAAGTTTAGAAGTATGTACAAGAATGCAGAAGCTCAGTTTGAGCGGATGCAGGCTCAGAATGAGCAGACAGGACATGCTTTTAAGATCAAGAATGATCCGAGAATTACCCATGTTGGAAAATTCATAAGAAGATACTCGATAGATGAGCTTCCACAGCTCTTTAACATCATTAGAGGTGACATGAGTATTGTTGGACCAAGACCAATACTTACAAGCCAGATGGAAGAATGCAATGCATATGAGAAACAAAGGCTCATAGTTAAACCAGGTCTTACTTGCTATTGGCAGGTATGTGGAAGAGCCAAGATTAAGTGGGATAGGTGGGTTGAGCTTGATCTCCAGTATATTCAGGATATGAGTATTCTAAAGGATATTGAACTCATTTTCAGAACCTTCCCAGCTATTTTCGGACAGGACGGGGCGTACTGAGTATTTGATTATTATGTTTATAATGGCAGCTGATTTTTCAAATTTATGAGAAGTTAGCTGTCTTTTTTATTGTATATATTTGGAATATATAGTTGTTGTGCGCTAAATAGAATATGAGTGAAGAATAAGGTATTATAATATTAACAAGGTTCTTATGGGGGTAAAATCTATGAAATTCGAATTCGACATTCCAGAATCCAAGAAAATACGTGTAATTGTAGACACTGATGCAGCCTGCGAGGCAGATGATCCCTTTGCCATAGCGCATGCACTCATGAGTCCCAAGCTGATTGTTAAAGGGATAATTGCTGAACATTTCAAGGAAGAGGGCTCTATGGAGAGAAGCTATCGCGAGATAGAGACTATTCTTGATTGCATGGATATTGAAGTTCCTGTGCTCAAGGGCCAGGACGGACCACTGTCTGCCGAAGACCTTAGAGGTGATCAAGTCTCTCAAG
>JAEEGF011417644.1_pt1 | contig 13929 bp, 12 predicted proteins | sample 9134171 | NCBI WGS metagenome assembly JAEEGF01 (sample SAMN16246542, study PRJNA631951) | gut metagenome | biome: gut microbiome; feature: rumen; material: AP-attached | host: Bos | place: Iran: Karaj | collected 2018-10
CTCTCCGGCGGGCAGGAAAAAAGGGCCTGATTCCCGAAAGCGCCCCGGAGAGAAAGCCGCTGTGTTACAGCACAAACGCCAGCATGTTCAGCACGTCCATATAGTCGTCCGCCTCATACGCGACCTCGTAAGGCCCCGTCTGCTTCACGCCGGGATACCCGGCGGCGCGGCGGGCGGAGGGATGCTTTTTGAAGCTGATCTCCACCCGGAAATGGTCGGGCAAGGGGAACATGCAGTCCTTGGCGTCCTTGCGCATGGCGCGTTCGGCGGCTTCGCGGATGAGGCGCAGGGCTTTGTTGGGATGGATGGAAATGGAGCCTCTCCCCCGGCCTTCGCTGACGGCCACGGTTTCGATGTTAGGGTTCATCCCTTTCATCCAGTCGCACAGCCCCTTGTCCCCTGTCACCAGGCGCACAGGCACGCCCATAGACGCGGCGGTCAGGCTGTTGATCATCAGCTCCGGAGCGATGAGCCCGTTGATTTTCACATAGTTGTTGCGGGTATTCATGGTGTGAGAAAGGGGATTGGTATCCATGCCGGCGGCAGAGTGGTATCCCGTGAAAAAGACACCGTCATAGCCGCTCTCAAGGCCGGCCATCATGCTCATGACGTCAGCGCCCCATCCGCGGAAAATGCGGATCATCTCGGGCAGCATAGCGGGGATCAGGTTGCAGGCACTGTCGTGGGCGTCCTTGACCAGGATCTCGTCACAGCCCGCGTCTATAGCACCCTGGCAGGCTGCCGCTACTTCCTTGCTCATCTGCTGCTGGAAATACGCATAGCGGGAATGACCGTTTTCCGTTTCGTCCCAGAGCGTAATACCGGTGGTTCCTTCAATGTCGGCTGAAATAAACAGTTTCATGATTCTATGTCCTTTCTGGTATTTAAGTATTCTTTCAGTGACGGGATCCTGCCGCCGTCAAGAGCCGTATCCGGCTTTGCATGCCACATGGACTGCAGAATGGCTTCCTCCGCGCATTCCCCGGCCGCACGGAAAGGGATGTTCATGTATTCTTCCCGCAGAATGGTCTGCGTCAGGAATCCAGAAGCAGCCGGTTCGGGTCTGGCTGTTGTGAAGCCCACAGCGATCTCGCCGCTCCCGTGGCCGATGTAGGAGCCGAGCCGCGCCATGCCGACTGACGTGCGCCGCAGCACACGCTTAAGCTGGCGGGCGGAGAGGGGCAGATCTGTCGCGAGGATCAGGATGATGCTCCCTTGGTCCGATTCCGCAAGTCCTGGAGGAAGCACAGTTTCGCGGAAATCCGCTGACGCGCCGTAATTCGACTGCACCAGCACCCCCAGCGTGAAGACCTGTCCTTCGATCTTCATCAGGCGGGAAGAGGAGCCGATACCGCCTTTCATGCCGTAGCATACGGTGCCCCGTCCGGCACCGACCGCGCCCTGAGCGAAATCCGCAGAGGCGGACGCAATGGCGGAGAGGACTTCCGCTTCTCCGACGGGCCGTTTGACGATGTCGCTGATGCGGCTGTCATTGCATTCGCAGACCACCGGATTTACGGACGTCAGCGCAACACCGTCCACCCGGCATAGTCCGGCCATGTAGGAGACCATGGCGTCATGCACTTTGCCCACATTCAGGGTATTTGTCAGAGCAATCGGCGTCTCCAGTGTGCCCAGTTCGTCTACCTGCACGAGTCCCAGAGTCTTGCCGAATCCGTTGAAAACACAGGATGCCGCAGTCAGTTTCTCCGTAAAGGGATTGTGCGGAGGCGGCAGCACCACGGTGACGCCGGTATGACAGTTCTCCCGGTCGATGGTCGTATGGCCTACACGGACGCCCGGTACGTCGCTGATCAGGTTTCTTTCCCCGTGACACAGCTTGCCTATGGACATATTCATAATATTCCCCCGTATAGAGACGGCCGCCGTCGATCAGGACAGCGGCCGCTGATTTCATATTCAGTATATCTCAAAATCCGGAATATGCAAGAGTTAATACACTGCCTACCGGACTTATTTCTTCCCGGAGATCTCTGCAAAAGTCTTCTGGACCTCGGCAGATGGGGCAGGCGTCAGCAGACTGACAACGACATTCGCTGCGGCGCCGATTACAGCTGCCGGCAGGAGTTCGTATACAGCCCATGCACCTCCGATCGGTGAGATCAGAAACTTCCAGACGAAAATCATGACACCGCCGACGATGATTCCGGCAAGAGCACCATGTTTATTCGAACGTTTCCAGAAGAGGGCAAGCAGCATGGTCGGACCGAAAGCGGCGCCGAACCCGGCCCAGGCGAAGGATATGATGCGGAATACGGAGCTGTCCGGATTCCACGCGAGGAGCAGGGCAACGATCGCAATACCGATAACTGTCCCGCGCGCGATCAGCATATTGACCTTGGCGGAAAGCTTTACGCCGAAGAATTCCTTCAGAATATCCTGGGACATACTGGAGGAAGCGGCAAGCAGCTGTGAATCCGCGGTCGACATGGTCGCGGCAAGGATTCCGGCCAGGATCACACCGGCTATGATCGCGAAAAAGATTCCGTGCGTACTCATCAGATCCGCCATCTTGATGATGATGGTTTCAGCATCGGGATTTGTCGTGAGGAACGGGATCTTGCCGCTGACAGAGACGCTGTAGCCGATGATGCCGATGAAAACAGCCACCGCCATGGAAATCACGACCCACACGGAAGCGATGCGGCGGGAAGTCTTCAGTTCGTTTTCATCGCGGATCGCCATGAAGCGGAGCAGGATGTGCGGCATCCCGAAATATCCGAGGCCCCAGGCAAGCGTGGAGATAATACTTAGGAAGTTGAAGGACCCGGCTGTCCCGGAGGCTGCATTATAGCCCTGATTCAGGTTCAGATAACCGGGAAGCGCCTGTGCGTTTTCCACGACTTTGCCAAGTCCTCCGGCCTGGCTGATGCCGAAGAATACGATCACGATCAGAGCAATGGTCATGAAAATGCTCTGTACGAGGTCTGTTGTGGAGACCGCGAGGAATCCGCCGAGTACGGTATAGGTAATGATGATGATCGCCCCGAAGAGCATCGCGATATGATAATCCACGCCGAAGAGCGAGTTGAAAAGCGTCCCGACCGCTTTGAAGCCGGAGGCCGTATACGGGATAAAGAAGATCAGGATGATCAGCGCGGCGAAGAGGGACAGCAGATGCTTTTTGTCGTCATAGCGCTTGGAGAAGAATTCAGGAATCGTGATCGCTTCGAGTTTCGCGGAATAGCGGCGGAGCTTTTTTGAAACAATCAGCCAGTTCAGATAGGTGCCGGCCGCCAGACCGATGACTGTCCAGCCGACCTCCGCGACACCGGCAAAATACGCAAGTCCCGGCAGACCCATGAGCAGATAGCTGCTCATATCGGAAGCTTCGGCACTCATAGCCGTTACAAGCGGCCCCAGATGGCGGCCGCCCAGATAGAAATCTCCGGAACTCGAGCCGCTTCCTTTGCGGTTGAAATGGAAACCGATCAGAAGCATCGATCCCAGATAGATGATGATGGTTGCGATGATGAGAAATTGAGCAGTAGTCATGTCAGATCTCCTTAGGACTAGAATCTATTGCATGTCTGAATGCAATATTATAAAGAATTATAGCATATATTTATAATTATGCAATAGAAAAGTGCGAATTTGAGTAAAAATATGCAAAAAACCTCCGCCATATGGAAATGGCGGAGGTATCTGTATCTTTATTGATCGATTCCGGCTGTCAGATCCGGCTCATCACCCGTTCTGTCGATTCAGAGTCGGCTTGCTGTCTGAGATCTTCAGGAAGACGAAGCCGAGCAGGAAGAAGATGGCCAGGGACGCGACGGCGATGTTGATTGTACCGCCCGCGAGCTTGACGGCGGCGATAACGGCGGAACCCAGGAAGGAAGCGCCTTTGGAGAAGATATCGTAGATACCGAAATACTCACCGGAATTCTCAGGCGGGATGATCTTGGAGTAGTACGAGCGGGACAGGGACTGGATTGATCCCTGGAAGCAGCCTACGCCGAAGGCGAGAATGCCGAAGTCCCAGATCGTGTGCAGGAACAGGGCATACAGGCATACGATGAAGTAGCCCAGGATGCAAATCAGGATCAGCGGGACGGTTTTGTGCTTTTTGGAAAGTCTCGCGAAGGTCAATGAGCCGAGCCAGGCGACGACCTGCGTCGCGAGGAGAAAGATGACCTGTCCGACCGTGTTCAGTCCCAGATCCGTTCCGATATTGATGCAGTTATCGATGATCGTTCCGACACCGTCGATGTACAGGAAGAAAGCGATCAGGAAGAAAAGGACCTTTTTGTCGGTCAGCGCGATACGCTTCAGAGTGCCGAAGATCTTACGGAACGTTTTGCGGATGGCGATTTTTTCCGTTTCGACGTAATTGACCTGCTTATAGTTCCGGATCAGGGGCATCGTAACGCAGAACCACCAGATACCGGTTACGGCAAATCCGATGATCCGGGACAGGCTTCCGGAGATTTTATTCAGCATATCCGGTCCCAGAACATACGCGCCGAGCGCGACAAGGAACGGGATGCAGGAGCCGATATATCCCCAGGCAAAACCGTAGGATGATACACGGTCCATACGGTCTTCGGTCGTAACATCATTCAGCATGGAGTCATAAAATGTCAGGGAGGCCTGATAGCAGACTTTTGCGAGGATATAAATGATGATGAATACGGTCCAGGATGTCGCGAAACCGTTCAGAATACAGCCGATGACACCGAGCGACACGGCAGTCGTAAAGAAAATCTTCTTTGTATCCTTGTGGTCCGCGATGGCTCCGAGGATCGGACCGAGCAATGCGATAATGATGGTGACGACAGAGATCGCGATGGAATAATAAGCAGTCGCTCTGTCTGAGGTGATCTGTCCCGGGTTCGTACCGATTGCCAGACTCTTGAACCAGATCGGGACAAGAGAGCAGGCGAGCATCGTAAACGCGGAATTGCCGACGTCATAGAGAACCCAGGATTTTTCCTGTTTGGTCAGGTCTTTAAACATAGTCTCTCCTTCTCTGTACATTTATGATGTGAAAATCCGTTTGTACCGGACCGCGCGGAACATGCGGATCCAGACCGTTAAGCTGATTATATCACATTTTCCGCGAGAAAAGAAAGTATTAATTTGGAAAACCCAAAGATACCGTATTATGAATTTGTATTCCGGAGACTTGAATTCCGGTAATTGTTTTTATATAATGAAGAAAGGAGCGGTCCGGTCAAGAAATCCGTGCCGCGATTTTCTTAAAGATAAACCGGACCGGTATATTCATACGGCCGGCTTACAGGGAGTAAGCAATGAATATCATCCTGCATGAACCGGAGATCCCCTGGAATACGGGTAATATCGGAAGGACCTGCGTAGCGACGCATTCGACGCTGCACCTGATCCGGCCGCTTGGTTTCTCCGTCGACGACAGATCGCTCAAGCGCGCGGGGCTCGACTACTGGAAGGATCTGGACGTGCAGTATTACGACAGTTTTGAGGATTTTACGCACAAACATCCGGATGCGCATATCTACATGGCGACGACAAAAGCGCATCGGATCTATACGGATGTGCATTATGAACCGGATGACTGGCTGATGTTCGGGAAAGAAACAGCGGGCATTCTGGAGGAGATCCTGGTGGATCATGAAGCGGACTGCGTCCGGATCCCGATGTATCAGGATTACCGCTCGCTGAACCTGTCGAACGCGGTCTCGATCGTACTCTACGAAGCACTGCGTCAGAACGGTTTTGCGGGACTTGAAGAATACGGACAGCTGCATCGTTTGCAGTGGAAAACGGCTAAGGAGGAATAAGAGGGATAGATCATTAGAAACGGTGTTGTTCCGGGATGATTTCAAGGGATTTGCGATCGGTGAATTCCCGTATGACAGGGACCATTCCGCAACGGGAGAGTATCACTATGTAACGGAAGCCGGATTCCACGGGGCGTGGTATGATCCGGTCTGCAATTATACCTGGAACGGTTCCGGCCCTTCCTGGATCATTACGGAATGGCAGGGTCGTCATTTTATGGAATCGCAGCGGATCGAGAAAAACCGTCCGCACCGCACGTTCCCGACGCTTGAAACAGGGAGCCCGTTCTGGAAACACTGCGTGGTCTCTGTCCGTTTGCAGCGGCTTTCCACGAAAGGTATGGCCGGTATAGTGTTCTCCGCGAGGGACAGTATCGATTGCCTGATCCTTTCGCTCGAAGGCCCGAAGGACGGTCCGGCTGCCGGCCAGGACGGAGAAGCGGATTACAGGATCCGCCTGGCCTATCGTCATAAGGAGGAAGTACAGATCCTCGCGGAAGCGCCTTTTATCCAGAACTGTGATACGGAATATCTGCTTACGGCAGAGTGCGGGGACGGTATTGTCAGCTGCTATGCAGACGGCGTGAAACTCCTGGAATGCGGGACAGAACTGGCGGACAGGGAAGGCCGTGTCGGAATCACAGCTGACTGCCCGGCACGCTTTACGGATTTTGAAGTGAGAACGGATCCGGAGAATGCTGCGCGTATTGAAGCAAGCAAAGAAGAGGCCGCCGCACGGGAAGCCGGCGTGATGCGGCAGCATCCGAAGATGAAGCTCTGGAAGACGATCGATCTGCAGAACTTCGGGACAAGCCGGCAGGTGCGTTTCGGACACCTGACGGGCGGAGATAAGTGGTACGCGGTCTTCGCGCAGATCCAGAAGCGGGTAAACCGGGACGCATACGGTTTTATCAGCTGTCTGACGGCGGTTGATCTGGACGGGAACATCCTCTGGCAGCTTGGCGAACCTTCGGAGAATTCGCGGGCGATCGGCAAGGTTTCGGCGGATATGCCGTTCCAGGTCTATGACATCGATGGGGACGGAATCGATGAAGTCATCTGCGGACGCAATTTTGAGATTCAGATCCTGGACGGCCGGACGGGAGAGGTCAGAAAGAGTGCGAAAATGCCTGTTTCCGACGATGACGATGCCGCTTTGATCGGTGTTCCGTACAATATCTACGCGTTTGACCGGATCAATCCGGACGGTATCCGGATCTGCAATTTCCGCGGACTGGACAGACCGGGTGATATTCTTGTCAAGGACCGCTATTGCCGCGTATACGCGCTGGATTCGGACCTGAATCTGATGTGGAAATACAGAAGTCCTAAGAATACGGGACATTGCCCGATGCCTGTCGACGTGAACGGCGACGGGAAAGACGAGCTGTTGGTCGGCTACACGCTGCTTGATTCGCAGGGGAAAGAGCTCTGGACCTATCCGATTACAGATGATCACACCGATGAGATCGTCGCGGGCAAGTTCCGCGGGGACGGAAAAGGATATTTTGCCTGCGTCTCCGGTACCCAGGGATTTTTCATCGGCGATATGCACGGTAATATCGTCGCAAGAGATATGATCGGACACGCACAGCGGGTTTCGGTAGCGAATTATTGCCCGGAGAGACCGGGTTATGAGATCGTCGTTTCCAATTTCTGGGGACATGCCAGTGTAATCTATCTCTATGACGCGGACGGCAATGAGATCTGGGAGATGGAGAATACGATGAACGGCAATATCCTCGCGCCGGTCAACTGGAACGGGAATGGCAGTGAGCTGATTCTGACGAATGCGGACGCCGTGCATGGCGGACTGATCAACGGTGACGGGATCCGCGCCGTGGCCTTCCCCGATGACGGACATCCGGACATGTGCGTGGAAGCGATCGATCTTACGGGAGACGAGCGGGACGAACTGATTGTCTGGGATTATCATAAGATGTACATCTACACGCAAGAAGACAATCCCAAGCCGCAGCACTATCATCCGGTCAAATTCCCGAATTATAACGCATCTAATTATAGGGGCGAATATTCCTATCCGGACAGTTCACTGCTGGAATTCAAAGAAGAGGTGTAAAAATGGCTGATACTACGATTGCTTTTCTGGGATGCGGCAATATGGGCGGAGCGCTTGCCCGCGCGGCAGCGCAAAGGACCCAGAACATCGTTCTGACGAGCGGGAGCGGGACGACGGCGGAAAAACTCGCTGAGACGCTTGGCGTCCGCTGCGGGAGCAATAAGGAAGCCGCGGCCGAGGCAGGGATGATTTTTCTCGGCGTGAAGCCGCAGATTATGCCGTCGCTTTTCGACGAGATCCGGGACGTCCTCGCGGCTCGTAAGGACCGATTTATCCTGGTGTCCATGGCAGCAGGGCTTACGGTCGCGGATATCCGCAGGCTGGCCGGAGGAGATTATCCGTTGATCCGCATTATGCCGAATACGCCGGCCGCAGTCGGACAGGGTATGATCCTGTACTGCGGGGATGGAGTTACAGATGAAGAGATGAACGGATTCCTCGGGCTGATGGAGGCTGCGGGACAGTTTGACGAGATCACGGAGAAATATATGGACGTCGCAGGGACAGTTGCAGGATGCACACCGGCATGGGTCTGCCAGTTCATCGAATCACTTGCAGACGGCGGTGTAGCCTGTGGCCTGCCCCGGGCTAAATCGCTGCGGTACGCGGCGCAGGCCGTGCTCGGAACGGCCGCACTCTATCTCTCCGGTGATGAGCATCCCGGAACGCTTAAGGACGCGGTCTGCTCTCCGGGCGGAGCCACGATCCAGGGAGTGCGCGCGCTGGAAAAAGGCGGTTTCCGCAGCAGCGTGATAGAGGCCGTGATCGCGGCATACGAGAAGACGCTGAGTCTTGGAAAGTGAGGAGACCATGCGAATCGTAGTGAAAGTCGGAACGTCGACACTGACGCATAAATCCGGCCAGCTGAATATCTTTCAGTTCGAGCATCTGTGCAAGGTCCTGAGCGACCTTAAGAACGCGGGCCATGAGATCGTGCTGGTATCGTCCGGCGCGATCGGAATGGGCGTCGGGAAGCTTTTCCTGCCGGGACGCCCTGCCGATATGCCTACGAAACAGGCCGCGGCAGCAGTCGGACAGTGTGAGCTGATGTATCTGTACGACCGGCAGTTTTCGGAATACAATCACGTTGTCGCGCAGATCCTCGTGACCGGAGAGGAAATGAAACAGCCCGGACTGCGGCAGAATTTCGAGAATACGCTGTCCCGCCTCCTTGAGCTGAAGGCGCTGCCGATCATCAACGAGAACGATACGGTAGCGACAGAAGAGATCGCGGTGGGCGATAACGATACGCTGAGCGCGATCGTGGCGACAGGTATCCATGCGGATCTGCTGGTGCTCTTAAGCGACGTTGAAGGGCTGTATTCCGCGGATCCCAGGAAAGATCCGGACGCCAGGATCATCCCGGTGATCCGGGAGCTGACACCGGAGATCATGGCACTTGGAGGAGACGCGGGCTCGGGTCTCGGGACAGGCGGCATGAGGACCAAGCTTACCGCGGCAGAGATCGCGACGGAAGGCGGGGTCGACATGGTGATTTCAGACGGCGCGAAGCCGGAGCTGCTGTACGATATTCTGAGCGGCAAACCGGTAGGGACAAAGTTCCTTAAAAAAGAAGGAGACGGACATGACAGTTAAAGAGATGCTTGCAGGCGCCGCAGCGGTCAAACCCGTACTCGCGGCCCTTGATACGGATACAAAGAATCGTGCGCTGAACTGTATGGCTGACCGGATCGAAGCGGAAGCTGACGCGATCCTCGCGGCAAATGCCCTTGATATGGAAGCAGCCCGGGGACGGATCACGGACGTGATGCTGGACCGGCTGAAGCTCGATAAGGGACGGATTCACGGAATGGCGGAAGGGATGCGCGAAGTCGCGAATCTCCCGGATCCTGTGGGGAACGCTGTGCGGACGATCGAAAGGCCGAACGGACTTGTGATCGAGAAGACGCTCGTCCCGATGGGCGTCGTCGCAATCATTTATGAGAGCCGGCCCAACGTTACGGCTGATGCTGCCGCGCTGGCGCTTAAGAGCGGAAACGTCTGTGTGCTGCGGAGCGGGAAAGAGGCACTGCGTTCAGCGGCCGCGATCGTAGCCGCGATGAAAAACGGTCTGCAGGAAGCAGGTGTACCGGAGACTGCGGTCAATCTGGTCGAGGATCCGACACATGCCGGCGCGAACGAACTGATGACGGCGGTAGGCTACGTTGATCTTCTGATCCCGCGCGGAGGTGCGGGGCTGATCCGCGCCTGTGTGGAGAATGCCAAGGTTCCCTGCATTCAGACAGGGACAGGAATCTGCCATGTTTATGTGGAGAAGACAGCAGATCAGGACAAGGCGCTTTCGATTATCGAAAACGCAAAGACAAGCCGTCCGAGCGTCTGCAACGCGGAGGAAGTATGCCTTGTCGACGAGGCGATCGCTGCTGAATTCCTGCTGAAGCTGTACGCGAAGCTGGTGACGGAACGTGCGGCAAAAGGTCTGATTCCGGTTGAACTGCGGCTTGATAAGACCGCGGCTGCCATCATTCCCGGGACACCGGCGGGCGAGAAGGATTTTGACACGGAATTTCTGGACTATATCCTTGCGGTGCACGTTGTGAAGGACACGGACGAAGCCATTGCACATATCGCGCAGCATTCCACCGGGCATTCCGACGCGATCATAACGCGGGATGACGCGGCCGCAAAGGCATTCACGACCCGGGTAGATTCAGCTGCGGTTTACGTGAACGTATCGACACGTTTCACGGACGGCGGAGAATTCGGCCTCGGATGCGAGATGGGAATTTCCACCCAGCGTCTGCACGCACGCGGACCGATGGGCCTTGAAGAGCTCTGCACCTATAAATATGTGATCCGCGGGGACGGACAGATCCGCTGACACGAGAGCGGTTTTTGCCAAAGAAAAAGCTGTGAAAGAATGAGAAACCATTCTCTCACAGCTTCTTTATTTGTGAATGATGACACAGTCTTTTACATACTCGCCGTACCCGGCCAGAAAACTTTCATAATCAGCTTTTTCCGTGATCCAGAAAATGACCGGAACGTTTTCTGCACCCAGATTCCGATAAGCCTGATAACGGTGGTTCCCGTCGTTCAGTTCAAACTCCCCGTTTACATAACTTACGAGGAGCGGCGGCATATCCGTATCGCTCTGAATGCTTTTCTCCAGATCGGAAACGTGCCTGATCCACCAGTCTTTGTCGATTATATACTTCATCCCGGGTTCCGGACCGGCGCACCGGCGGATAAACCGGAGAGGAAACCATACCGGACTGAAATAGTATCGTTCCGTCAGTTTCAGACCGTCTGAAAAGGCAGGATTCCGTCCCTCTCTGTTCAGATACAGATGAATCCAGGTATCCAGCTCTCCCTCAGCGGCGTAAGACTGTGCGGAAGATAATGCGGCGCTGTATTCTGTCACTTAATCTTTCAGCTGATCGGATTCCGGCGTATACTCGTGGAATTCGATCGGGTTGTTGTCAGGATCAAGGACCCAGATCTGCCAGGATTTGTCGCGGCCGCGGCGGACTTCGCGCTCCGGCGGGAAACCGTTCTCTGTCAGGAATGCCGCAAGCGCGCGGATATCATCGACCTGCAGGCAAAGGTGCTGATAGCCGAGATGCGGTACTTTGCGGGGATCGGTCTGCTCCGGCAGATTGTCCGGATCATAGAAGAGCTCCAGGAACTGCAGCGGTGCGATCTCAAGATAGGTGATCCACGGCTCGCCCTTGTCATTGGTACGGTTGAATTTGACTTTCGCGCCGAGCAGATCGCAGTAGAAATGCTTGCTGGCCTCCAGATCGTGTACTTTGTACGCAGCATGCGCGATTCTTTCGATTTTCATGAAAATGACCTCCTTATGTGTTGTATGAGACGTTACGATTATTTATATTATAACCTGTTTTGCTGGTTTCGCAAGCCCCGGATTGACAAAAACAGCGAAAATCGCTAAAATGGAGATAATTCCCGTTTAGGAGGCAACAAATGTATACGGCATCTGAGAATCGTTATCAGGACATGACCTACAACCGCTGCGGCGCGTCCGGACTGCTGCTGCCGGCTGTTTCACTGGGATTCTGGCATAATTTCGGCGATATCAGCGCGCCGGAGAACATGCGGACACTGATGCGCACAGCGTTTGACAACGGAATCACGCATTTTGATCTTGCAAATAACTACGGACCTCCGGACGGCGCCGCGGAGATCAACGCAGGACGTATTCTTAAGGAAGATTTTACCCCGTACCGTGATGAACTGATCATCAGCACCAAGGCCGGATATTATATGTGGCCGGGTCCTTACGGCGACCACGGCAGCCGCAAATATCTGCTTGCGAGCCTTGATCAGAGTCTGAAACGTCTCGGACTCGAGTATGTCGACATTTACTATCACCACCGGATGGATCCGGATACGCCGCTCGAGGAGACGATGCTGGCGCTGTCCCAGGCGGTCGTGAGCGGCAAAGCGCTGTACGTCGGCCTTTCCAACTATGACGGACCGACGCTGGATAAAGCCTGCGCGATCCTGGAAGAGCTGCACGTGCCTTTTGTCATCAATCAGAACAGCTACAATATCTTCAACCGTACGATTGAGAACAACGGCCTGAAGGAAACGTCCCACCGTCTGAAGAAGGGCATCATCTGCTTCAGCCCGCTGGCGCAGGGACTTCTGACAGATCGTTATCTGAACGGTGTCCCGAAGGACAGCCGGATCGCGAAGGATCCGCGTTTCCTGAGAGAATCCGCGCTGACAGAGGAGAAGCTGGCGCAGATCAAGGCGCTGAATGAGATCGCGGCTTCCCGCGGACAGACCCTTGCGGAGATGGCCCTCGCCTGGATTCTGAAGGACGGCTTCGTTACAAGTGTCCTTGCCGGTGCGTCCAAGCCGGAACAGATCCTCGACAACATCGGAGCACTCAAGAATACGCACTTTACGGAAGAGGAGCTTAAGGCGATCGACGAGATCTCGCTTCCGAAGAACTGATTTTTCAGAATAATAAGTTTATACTTGCATTTTTATAAATATAGGAGTATAATCTTGGCAATTCTTTGAGTTTTTAGTCAGGAGGCACTTTCTTATGGCAGTGAAAATTATTCTGGTTCTGGTATTCTTTGCGGCAATGCTTGCGGTCGGCATCCATTTCCGGCGGCATAATACCAATGTTGACGGATTTGTGCTCGGCGGCCGTTCGGTAGGCCCCTGGCTTACAGCCTTCGCATTCGGAACCTCGTATTTCTCTGCTGTTATTTTCGTAGGCTATGCGGGACAGTTCGGATGGGCATTCGGTGTCGCATCGACCTGGATCGGACTTGGAAACGCGTTCATCGGCTCACTGCTCGCATGGGTCGTTCTGGGGCGGAGAACGCGTCTGATGACGCAGCATATCGGCTCCCGCACGATGCCCGATTTCTTCGGCAAGCGCTATGACAGCAACAAGCTGACCGTAGCCGCGGCAATCATCACTTTTGTCTTTCTGATTCCTTATACAGCCTCTCTGTTTAACGGTCTGTCCAGACTGTTCGAGATGGCTTTCCACATCGACTATGCATACTGCGTCATCGGAATGGCGCTGCTGACGGGACTTTACGTCATCATCGGCGGATATATGGCGACAGCGGTCAACGACTTTATCCAAGGCGTGATCATGCTGATCGGCATTGTTGCGGTCATTGCGGCAGTACTTTCCCAGAACGGCGGATTTATGGGGTCGCTCGTAGAGCTCTCCAAGGTCGAATCCGACGTTATGGGCGGCGCGTATGTCAGCTTCTTCGGACCGAATCCGGGATATCTGTTCTTCGTTGTCATGCTGACGTCCGTCGGAACCTGGGGCCTGCCGCAGATGGTCGGCAAGTTCTATGCGATCCGGGATGAAGGCGCGGTTAAGAAGGGCACGCTGATCTCGACTGCTTTCGCGGTGATCGTTGCCGGCGGATGCTACTTCCTGGGCGGCTTCGGACGTCTGTTCTCGACCGCGGAGAAGGTTGCCGCGGAGGGCTTCGACAGCATTATCCCACAGATGCTTTCCACACTGCCAGATCTCTTGACGGCAATCGTACTGATCCTGGTGCTTTCCGCCAGTATGTCCACGCTGTCTTCGCTGGT